>Ga0105241_10003260_pt1 | contig 12075 bp, 10 predicted proteins | sample KBSC64metaG_FD_80422 | JGI IMG/M metagenome (GOLD analysis project Ga0105241, IMG submission 80422) | Corn rhizosphere microbial communities from Kellogg Biological Station, Michigan, USA - KBS C6-4 metaG | ecosystem: Host-associated > Plants > Roots > Rhizosphere > Soil | place: Michigan, USA... | reverse complement strand
CGTTTCCCGCGCGGAAAGGCGAGAGTAGCACCTGCGTATAATTCCCGATCCCGCCGCGCCCCGCCCTGAAGCCCACCGCCTTCGATGCCGTCCCGTGCCGCTTCGTTCCACGCCTCGCCCTACCTGCTCCTGAGCCTCACCGCGTTCTTCTGGTCGCTCAACTGGGTGATCGGGCGCGCGATCGCGGGACACGTGACCCCGTTCGCGCTCACGTTCGTGCGGTGGTGGATCGCGGTGGTCGCGATGATCCCGTTCGCGTGGCCGCTCCTGCGCGCGCACCGCGCGGCCATCCGCCGCCACTGGAAGCGCATCGTGTGGCTCGCCGCGTGGGGGACCGGGCCGTACAACGTCTTCGCCTACTACGGCCTCCAGTACACCTCGGCCACCAACGGCGTGATCCTCAACAGCGCCGTCCCGGTCTTCATCATCGTGTTCGGCTGGGCGGTGTATCGCGACCGGATCACGCGCGTGCAGGCGGCGGGCGTCGCGGTGTCGCTCGCGGGGGTGCTCGCGATCGTCACGCACGGCGACCTCTCGGTCCTCGCGCGCTTCACGCTCAACAAGGGCGACCTCGTCGTGCTCATGGGCATGGCGTGCTGGGCGGCGTACACGGTGTTCCTGCGCATGAAGCCGCCGGAGCTCCCGGGCCTGGTACTCCTCTTCTGCTGCGCGTGCGTGGGGCTCGTCTTCCTCGCGCCCTTCTTCGTGGCGGAGATGGCCTTCCTGGACGGCAGGATCGAGGTCACGCCCGCGACGGTCGCCGCCATGGCCTACGTCGGGATCTTCCCGTCCTTCGTGGGATACGTCTTCTGGAACCGCGGGGTGCACGAGGTGGGGTCCAACGTCGCCGGGATCTTCATGCACCTGATGCCGCTCTTCGGCGCGCTCCTCGCGTGGATCTTCCTGGGGGAGCGGATCCAGCCCTTCCACGTCGTGGGGATCGGGCTCATCCTCGCCGGCATCGCGCTCACGACGCGCGGCCACCGGCCCGTGCCCGTGCCGGAGCCGGGGCCCGAGTGAGCGGACGGGCGGAACGGGCGCCCGGCGCCGCGATCGAAACGCCATGGAGCTGATCCTCTGGAGGCACGCGGACGCGGAGGACGCGGGTGCCGCCGGCGACCTCGCGCGCGCGCTCACGAAGCGCGGGCGCAGGCAGTCCGAGCGCATGGGCGGGTGGCTGCGCGAGCGCATCGGCGAGGAATGGCTCGTGCTCTCGAGCCCGGCGCGGCGCGCGGTGCAGACGGCGGCGGGCCTGGGGCTGCCGTTCGAGGAGCGGCCCGCGCTCGCGCCGGAGGCGTCGGTCGCGGCGGTCCTGCGGGAGGCGCAATGGCCGGACGGCAGGCGCTCGGTCGTGGTGGTCGGGCACCAGCCCACGCTGGGCGAGGTGGCGGCGAGGCTCCTGGGCACGCGCGAGGACATCGCCTTCCGGAAGGCCGCGGCGTGGTGGTTCGAGGAGCGCGGCGGCCGCGCGGCGCTCAAGTGCGTGATGGATCCGGACCGCCTCGAGACATGAGCGCCGGATTCGCGGCAAAATGGCGCGGCAAGCCCCGCCGAAGGAGCCCTCCATGAAGTTGAGCCCCGAGCAGCTCGCCGCGTTCGACCGCGACGGCTACCTTTTCTTCCCCAGCCTCTTCAGCGCGGAGGAGCTCCGCCCGCTCGTGGAGGAGGTGCCGCGCCTCTACGCCCAGGACCGGGTCGAGAACGTGCGCGAGAAGGGAAGCGACGCGGTGCGCACCAACTTCGCCGCGCACCTGTACAGCGAGCCCTTCGCGCGGCTCGCCCGGCACCCCCGCATGGTCAAGCCGGTCGTGCAGATCTTCGAGGAGGAGGTCTACATGCACCAGTTCAAGATCAACGGGAAGATGGCCTTCGACGGCGATGTCTGGCAGTGGCACCAGGACTACGGCACCTGGAAGAACGACGACCTCATGCCCGAGGCGCGCGCGATGAACGTCGCGATCTTCCTGGACGAGGTGAACGAGTTCAACGGTCCCCTCATGTTCATTCCCGGGAGCCACAAGCTGGGCGCGCTCGACGCTGCCCACGACACGAGCACGACCAGCTACCCGCTCTGGACGATCGACCACGACGTGATCCGGAAGCTGGTCGGTCGCGGGGGCATCGTGGCGCCGAAGGGGCCCGCCGGCTCGATGATCCTCTTCCACGGCTGCCTCGTGCACGCGTCCACGTCGAACCTCTCGCCGTGGAACCGCGTCTCCGTGTATCTCAGCCTCTGCGCGGTCTCCAACCACATCCGCCGCTTCAAGCGCCCGGAATACATCGCGCATCGCGACTTCGCGCCGATCGAGCCCCTTCCCGACGATTGCCTGCTCAGGCCCTACCCCGTCCCCCTGCCGTGGAAGGACGGCGTGCCGGCTTGACGCTTCCGAACCCTAAACCGGGGAACCCTAAACCGGGGACAGACCACATTTATCAAAGCGCGAAACTAATCCGGGTTCGATCTTCCGCGCGTAACCGGCCGGCCGGGCCTGCCGCGAATCGCGCGTCGATGAAGCTTGGCTTCGACCGATTCGACGAAAGCCCGCCCGCCCAGGGCGAATCCGCCATTGATGGCCTCACGGATTCCCGCAAGCTCCGATTCGCACAGGTCTTTCTCGAATAGCCGCCGATATTCATGCCGACGCTCGCGGTCATCCTCGCCGAGCGACAGGTACTCCGCACGCGGCACGACAAGGTCCGACGGCCGCCCGAACGCGTTGGCTCCGTGGCTCGACCACGGATATTCCTCCGGACGGCTCACCATGCCGGCCCTCACGGGGTTGAGCTCGATATAGCGTTGGCACATCAAGAGATATCCCGACGAATCGACCATCGATGAACGGAAGCGCCCCTCCCAGAGGCTTCCCGTTCGCGCGTATCGACGGTTCACGTACTGCACGAATCGTTGGCCCAGGTGCTTCATGACCAGGGACATGCTGTCGGAATGCTCGGGCGTCGCCAGCAGATGCACGTGGTTCGTCATCAGTACATATGCATGCACGGAGCATTCGTACAGATCGCAAAGCTCCCGAAGCAGCCCGAGGTAAAGTCTGCGATCGGAGTCCGCGTGGAAGCAGGCTCGCCGATCGTTGCCACGTTGGATGACGTGCATCGGAACGCCGGCGATCTGGCAACGGGAACGGCGGGGCATGGCTGGGACAATGCGCAAATACGACCACAACGCCCCGCCCTTCGGATTGGAGGACGCGGATCGCACAATGAAAAATGTGGTCTGTCCCCGGTTTACGGTTTAGTCAGCTTTCCAGCGCGTAGCCCACCGAGGCCCATTGCTCGCGCTCGGCCTCGAGCGCCAGCGCGACGAGGCTGTTCTCGGCGAGCCACGCGGGATCGACCTCGAGGCGGAATTCCCTGGGCCTGCGCGCGACCTTCATCTTCGGAAGCTTCAGCGTGCGCCGGCTGCGGTAGAAGATCACGGCGAGCCGCAGGCAGAAGGCGAGCGCGGCGAGCCGCGGGTCGTCGTCGAAGGCGGCGCGCATCTTCGAGAGCTTCCCGCGCTGCGCGAGCACGAGGTTCGAAAGCCATCCCTGCTCCTGGCGCGAGAAGCCGGGCATGTCGGCGTTGGCGAGGATGTAGGCCGAGTGCTTGTGGTAGGCGCCCTGCGCGATCGAGATCCCGATCTCGTGGAGCTTCGCCGCCCAGTCGAGGAATCCCGCGAGCGGCACGAGGTCGCCCGACTTGTCGTCCAGCTGCCGGAGGAGCTCGTGGGCGAGCGTTTCCACGCGCTGCGCCTGCACGCCGTCCACGTGGTAGCGGTGCGCGAACTGCTCGACCGTCACCTCGCGGATATCGCGGTGGTGGACTCGCCCCAGGAGGTCCCAGAGCACGCCGTCGCGAAGCGCGCCTTCCGCGACCGTCATCTCCTCGAGTCCCAGCTCGTCGAAGACGCCGGACATGATCGCCACGCCGCCCGCGACCACGGGCACGCGGTCCTCGCGCAATCCCTCGAGCGAGAGCTTGCGGAAATCCCCGGCGGCGACGAGCTGGTCCTTCAGCCACTCGAGCCCCGCGGCCGTGATGCCGCGCTCGGCCTGGCCGTTCTTCACGAGCACCTCGGCGATCGAGCGCGCGGTGCCGGAGGAGCCCACCGCTTCCTTCCACCCGGTCTTCTCGAAGCGGGCCGCGATGGCCTGCACCTGCTCGCGCGCGGAGAACTCCGCCGCCTTGAACGCCTTCTTGTCGATGCGCCCCTCCGGGAAGTACCGCGCGGTGTAGCTCACGCAGCCCATGTAGAGGCTCTCCATAGCCTTGGGCTTCAGCCGGTTCCCGATGATGCATTCGGTCGAGCCGCCGCCGATGTCGACCACGAGGCGGTTCTGGTGGCTCATCGGGAGCGAATGGACGACGCCCAGGTAGATGAGCCGCGCCTCCTCGCGCCCGGGGATCACCTCGATCGGGAAGCCCAGCGTCTGCTCCGCCTGGCGCAGGAACGCCCGAGCGTTCTTCGCCACGCGCAGCGCATTCGTGCCCACCACGCGCACGGCCTCGCGCGGCATGCCCCCGAGGCGCTCGGAGAAGCGCTTGAGCGCCGCGATGGCGCGATCCTGCGCGAGGCTGTCGAGGTTCTTGTCGGGCGTGAGGCCGCTTCCGAGGCGCACCGTCTCCTTGAGCGAATCGAGGGGATAGAGCTGGTCGCCGGCGACGCGCGCGATGACGAGGTGGAAGCTGTTGCTGCCGAGGTCGACCGCGCCGAGGGTGTTATATTCCATGGGTGAAGCGGGGCGCCGTGGAGCGATCCCGGCGCAGGCAGTATCGCACACTCACGTCATGGCGAAAAAGCCCAAGACCGCGAAGAAAAGGACCGCGAAGAGCCCGGTCCCCGCGAAGCGTCCGAAGAAGGCGGGAAAGTCCGCCCGGGCCGGCCACGCGAGCGACCATTTCCTCAACCGCGAGCTGCAGGCGCTCGAGTTCAACCGCCGCGTGCTCGCGCAGGCGGAGGACCGCACGGTGCCGCCGCTCGAGCGCCTGCGCTTCCTCTGCATCGTCTCCTCCAACCTGGACGAGTTCTTCGAGATCCGCCTCTCGGGCGTGAAGGAGCAGATCAAGATGGGCGCGGGGCCCTCCACGCCGGACGGCCTCACGCCGCTCCAGGTGTTCCGGCAGGTCGCCGCCCGCGCGCAGGGCATCGTCGAGACGCAGTACCGGCTCTTCAACGACGAGATCCTCCCGGCGCTCGCGAAGGAGGGCATCCGTTTCCTGCGCCGCTCGGAGTGGAACCCCGCGCAGCAGGCGTGGGTCCGCGACTACTTCTTCCGCGAGATGATGCCGGTCCTGACACCGATCGGCCTCGATCCCGCGCACCCGTTCCCGCGCGTCTTCAACAAGAGCCTCAACTTCGCGGTGGAGCTCGGCGGGCGCGACGCGTTCGGCCGGGATTCGCGCGCGGCGATCGTGCAGGCGCCGCGCGTGCTGCCGCGCGTGATCCGGCTTCCGGCGGCGATCGCGCAGGGACCCAACGACTTCGTGATGCTCACCTCGATCCTCCACGCGCACGTGGGCGAGCTCTTCGCGGGGATGACCGTGGCCGGCTGCTACCAGTTCCGGGTCACGCGGAACTCGGACCTCTTCGTCGAGGAGGAGGAGGTGAAGGACCTCCGCCTCGCGCTCCAGGGCGAGCTCCCGCAGCGCCACTTCGGCGACGCGGTCCGGCTCGAGGTCGCGGACAACATGTCGGAATCGATGACGCGCTTCCTCCTCTCGCAGTTCGGGCTGGAGGGCGACGACCTCTACGTGGTCGCGGGGCCGGTGAACCTCGTGCGGCTGATGAGCATCCCGGAGCAGGTGAATCGCCCGGATTTGGGATACCCGCCTTTCGTGCAGGGGCTCCCCAAGGCGCTCGCGAAGGGCCGCGACCTCTTCGAGGTCGTGCGCAGGACCGACGTCCTCCTCCACCGGCCGTTCCAGTCGTTCACGCCGGTGATCGAGTTCATCCGGCAGGCCGCGCACGACCCGCTCGTGGTCGCGATCAAGCAGACGGTCTACCGGACGGGCACCGACTCGGTGATCATGCAGACGCTGATCGACGCCGCGCGCAACGGCAAGGAAGTGACGGTCGTGGTGGAGCTCATGGCCCGCTTCGACGAGGAGGCCAACATCAACTGGTCCGCGCGGCTGGAGGAGGTGGGCGCGCACGTGGTCTACGGCGTCGTGGGCCACAAGACCCACGCGAAGATGTCGATGGTGGTCCGGCGCGAGGAGGGAAAGCTCGTCCGCTACTGCCACCTGGGCACCGGGAACTACCACGCCCGGACCGCGCGCTCCTACACGGACTTCGACCTCCTCACGGCGCGCGAGGCCCTCTGCGCGGACGTGAACGAGGTGTTCCAGCAGCTGACGGGCCTGGGGAAGGTCACCAAGCTCAAGCACGTCTGGAGCTCGCCCTTCACGCTCCATCCGCGCATCCTGGAGGCGATCGATGCGGAGGCGCGGATCGCCAAGGCCGGGAAGCCCGCGCGCATCGTGGCCAAGATGAACGCGCTCCTCGAGCCGCAGGTGATCGAGGCGCTCTATCGCGCGTCGCAGGCGGGCGTGAAGGTGGACCTCGTCGTGCGCGGGGTGTGCGCGCTGCGGCCGGGCGTGCCGAAGCTCTCCGAGAACATCCGCGTGCGCTCGATCATCGGGCGCTTCCTCGGGCACACGCGCATCTTCCACTTCAGGAGCGGCGGAGATTCGAAGGTGTACCTCTCGAGCGCGGACTGGATGGACCGGAATTTCTTCCGGCGGATCGAGCTCTGCTTCCCGGTGCTCGATCCGAAGCTCAAGCGCCGCGTGATCCGCGAGGGCCTGAAGCCCTACCTCGACGACAACACCCAGGCGTGGGACATGCTGCCGGACGGGACCTTCCGGCGCGCGAAGCGCGGGCACGCGAAGCCGCGATGCGCGCAGGCCGCGCTCCTGAAGCTCCTCGCGAAGCCGCCTGCCGTCGCCGCCCCCAAGAAGCCGAACGCCAAGAAGCCCTGACAAAACCGGGGACAGACCACATTTATCAAAGGGCGCAACGGCGCGTTGCGCGCAATGAAAAATGTGGTCTGTCCCCGGTTTTCAGTTCCAGAACTTCCACCACGGCGAGGAGGCGCGGTTCTTCCCCTGCGTGGTGAGCGGGTCGGCGGGGTAGTTCTTCGCGAGGACCTTCTTCGTGTCGTCGCGCAGCTCCTTCAGGCCCATGCGGTCGTAGGCCTCGACCATCACGTCCAGCGCCTCGCGGCGCGAGGGCGAGTGCGGGAAGTGCACGATCGCGTCCTGGGCGCGGTTGGCCGCGGCGAGGTAGGCGCCGCGCGCGAGGTAGTAGCGCGCGACCTTCACCTCGTGCCGGGCGAGCGCCTCGATGAGGTAGGCCATGCGCAGGCGCGAATCGTCCGCGTAGCGGCTCTCCGGGAAGCGCGTGATGAGCTCCTTGAAGCCCTCGAACGACTCGCGCGCGGCCTTGGGGTCGCGGTCCGCGAGGTCCTGGCTCACGAGGCGGCCCAGGAGGCCCAGGTCCTCCTTGAAGTTCGCGAGCGCCTTCAGGTAGAGCGCGTAGTCGACGTTCGGATGGTTCGGGTGGAGCTTCACGAACTTCTCCGCCGCGGCGATCGCCTGCGCCGTCTCGCCCTGCTTGTAGTACGCGTAGGCGATCTCGATCTGCGCCTGCTGGGCGAAGCGGCCGTACGGGAACTTGGACTCGAGCTGCTCGTAGGTCTTGGCGGCCGTCTCCCAGTTCTTCTGGTCGAGCTGCTGCTTCGCCTCCTGGTAGTACTGCTCGGCGGTCCAGTTCTTCCGCTCGTCTTCCTTGTCCTTGAAGAGCCCGCACCCGGCGAGCCCCGTCGCGAGGAGGAGGGCGGCGGCCAATGCCGTTACACTTCGAGTCATGGCGAATTCCGGTGCGAGAAGCGCGAATTATACCGCGGCGGCCCCTGCCGGCCGCGCCGTGCGCCTCACCGTTCCGCTCGAGATGGCGGGCCTCAGGCTCGACCAGGCCCTGGCCCGGCTCCTTCCCGGGGAATCGCGCTCCCGCCTGGCCCGGCTGATCGAGGAAGGGCACGTGAAGGTGGACGGGGAGGCGGCGGCCTCCCGGCGGAAGATGAAGAGCGGCGAAGCCCTCGACGTTTCGCTGGTCGCCCGCCCGTCGGAGGCGGCGTTCCGGCCGGAGGCGATCGCGCTCCCCGTCGTGCACGAGGACGAGGACCTCCTGGTCGTGGACAAGCCCGCGGGCCTCGTGGTCCATCCCGGGAGCGGCAACTGGGCGGGGACGATGCTGAACGCGCTCCTGCACCACGCGCCGCAGACGGGCGAGCTTCCGCGCGCGGGCATCGTGCACCGGCTGGACAAGGACACGAGCGGGCTCCTGGTGGTCGCGAAGAACGAGCCCGCGCAGGCGGCGCTCGTGCGCCAGCTCCAGGCGCGCACCGTGAAGCGCACCTACCTCGCGCTCGCGCGCGGGCGCATCGCGGGCGAGGGCCGCGTCGAGGCACCCATCGGCCGCCACCCGGTGCACCGGACGAAGATGGCGGTGGTCGACGACGGCAAGCCCGCGGTCACCCATTACCGCGTGCGCGAGCGCTTCCCGCACCACACGCTCCTCGAGTGCGAGCTGGAGACCGGGCGCACGCACCAGATCCGCGTGCATCTTGCTTCCATCGGGCACCCGCTCGAGGGCGATCCGGTGTACGCGGGACGCGGCCCCCGCCTCCTTCCGCGCCAGGCGCTCCACGCGTGGAAGCTCGCCTTCGAGCATCCGCGCAGCGGGAAGGCCGTGCGCTTCGAGTCGCCCGTTCCCGCGGACCTGCGCGCGCTCCTCGCCGCGCTGGCGAAGCCATGAGCTGGCACGACGCGATGAAGGCCGCGCTGGGCGCCGCGGGCGAGTCGTGGATCGTCCCGGACTGGCCCGTCCCGGCAAGCGTGCGCGCCTTCGTGACCACGCGCGCGGGCGGTGTCAGCGAAGGCGAGTACGCGTCGCTCAACCTCGGGATGCGCAGCGGCGACGCGCCGCAGAACGTGGAGGCGAACCGCCGCATCGTGCGCGCGCACCTGCCGCAGGCGCCGCGCTGGCTGGCGCAGGTCCACGGCGCGGAGGTCGCGATGGCGGACGACCTCGCGGATGACGCGAACGCCATGGCGGACGCGGCCGTCGCGCGGAAGTCCGGCCGCGTCTGCACGGTGCTCACCGCGGATTGCATGCCGCTCTTCCTCGCGGACGAGTGGGGGACGCGCGTCGCCGTCGCGCACGCCGGCTGGCGCGGGATGGCCGCGGGCGTGATCGAGGGCACCGTCGCCGCGATGGGCTCGCCGCCGGAGGCCCTCGTCGCGTGGATGGGCCCGGCGATCGGCCCGGACGCCTTCGAGGTGGGGCCGGAGGTGCGCGAGGCGTTCCTTGCCGGCGACCCCGCGAGCGAGTCCGCATTTCGCTCCCATCGGCCGGGGAAATTCATGGCGGACCTCTACGCGCTCGCGCGGGCGCGGCTCGCGCGCGCCGGCGTGCGCGAGGTCCATGGCGGAGGCTTCTGCACCTACCGGGATGCCGATCGCTTCTTCTCCTACCGCCGCGAGAAGAAGAGCGGGCGGATGGGCGCCTTCATCTGGATGGAATGACCGGCCGTCCGGCGCTGCATCGGTGATCCGGATCATCCACGGGCCTCTCCTTCCGGGGGCATAATGGCGCGTAGACGCGCCTTGCCTGCCCCCATGCCGAAGAACGGTCCCCCGCCGAACGCCGACGAGCTCGCGGAGCGCTTGCGCGCCTCCCACGAGAAGATCACGTCGACCCTGGCGGGCGAGGGCGCCACGCCCCAGGTGATGGCGGGCTTCGCGGACGCCTACCGCGCCTGGCTGGAGTCCCTTTCCGCCAAGCCCGAGACGATGCTCGACCTCCAGAACCGCTACATGCAGGAGCAGTTCAAGGTCTGGGCGAGCGCCTTCGATCCCGAGGCGCCGGCGAAGCCCGTCGAGGACAAGCGCTTCGCCGCGCACGAGTGGGACGAGCTTCCCGTCTTCCGCTACTTCCGCGATTCCTACCTCCTCACCGCGCGGATGATGATGGAGTCGGTCGACCAGGCGAGCCTCGACGCGGCGACCAAGCAGCGCATGCGCTTCTTCATGAAGCAGTACCTGGACGCGGCCGCGCCGTCGAACTACCTCTTCACGAACCCGGAGGCTCTGAAGGCGGCGCTCGAGAGCCGCGGCGAGACGCTGCAGGAGGGCATGAAGAACCTCCTCGCCGACCTCGAGAAGGGCCACATCTCGATGACGGACGAGAAGGCCTTCGAGGTGGGGAAGAACATCGCCGTCTCGAAGGGCGCCGTGGTCTGGGAGAACGGGCTCATCCAGCTCCTCCAGTACGCGCCGCTCACGGCGAAGGTCCACGCGCGGCCGCTCCTCATGGTGCCGCCCTGCATCAACAAGTTCTACATCATGGACCTGCAGCCCGAGAATTCCCTCGTGCGCTACGCGGTCGAGCAGGGCCACACGGTGTTCATGGTCTCGTGGCGGAACGTGGGCAAGGACCAGGCCGGGCTCACGTGGGACGACTACATCCGCGACGGGATCCTGGCGCCCATCGAGGAGGTGCGCCGCATCACGAAGCAGGAGACGATCAACGCGCTGGGCTTCTGCGTGGGCGGGACGCTCGTCGCGGCGGGCCTCGCGGTGCTGGAGAAGCGCGGCGAGCATCCCGTGGAGAGCCTCACCCTCCTCACGACGCTCCTCGACTTCACCGAGGTGGGCGAGATCCGCGTCTACATCGACGAGAATTTCGTGGCGAAGCGCGAGAAGCAGCTGCGCGAGGGAGGCCTCGTCCCCGGGGGCGAGCTCGCCTCCGCCTTCTCGAGCCTGCGCGCGAACGACTTGATCTGGCCCTACGTCGTGAACAACTACCTCAAGGGCAAGGCGCCGCCCGCGTTCGACCTCCTCTACTGGAACTCGGACGCGACGAACCTTCCCGGGCCGATGTACGCGTATTACCTCCGCAACACCTACCAGGACAACAAGCTCGCGAAGCCGGACGCGCTCACGATGTGCGGCCAGCCGGTGAGCTTGAAGCGCGTGAAGATGCCGACGTTCGTCTTCTCCGCGCGCGAGGACCACATCGTCCCCTGGCGCGGCGGCTACAAGAGCGCGCGAACCCTCGGCGCCAGGGCCCGGTTCGTCCTCGGTGCCAGCGGGCACATCGCCGGCACGATCAACCCCGCGTCCAAGGGCAAGCGCAGCTACTGGGTGAACGGGACGCTCGAGGCCGATCCGGACGCCTGGTTTGCGAAAGCGCAGGAGAAGCCCGGGAGCTGGTGGCCGGAATGGACGGCGTGGCTGAAGCCGCACGCCGGGAAGCTCGTTCCCGCGCGGAAGAAGCTGGGGGACGCCGCGCACAAGCCCATCGAGCCCGCGCCGGGCCGCTACGTGAAGGAGCGGGCCTAGACGCCCGCACCGCGAAAAAGGACGGAGGAGACGAAAGATGACGCAACGGATTGCCCTGGTGACCGGCGGCATGGGCGGCCTGGGCGAAGCGATCTGCATGAAGCTCGCGCGCATGGGCATCAAGGTGGTCGTCACCTACTCGCCCGGGAACACGAAGCACGCCGAGTGGCTGAAGGAGATGGAGGGCCGCGACTACCACTTCAAGGCTTATCCGGCGGACGTGGCGGACGACCAGTCGTGCGCGAAGATGGTGGAGGCGGTCACGAAGGAAGTCGGCCCCATCGACATCCTCATCAACAACGCCGGCATCACCCGCGACATGACCTTCAAGAAGATGACGAAGGTCGACTGGGACGCGGTGATGCGCACCAACCTGGACAGCGTCTTCAACGTGACCAAGCCCATCGTGGACGGCATGGTCGAGCGCGGCTGGGGGCGGGTCATCAACGTCTCGAGCGTGAACGGGCAGAAGGGCGCCTTCGGCCAGACCAACTACTCGGCGGCGAAGGCGGGCATGCACGGCTTCACCAAGGCGCTGGCGCTCGAGGTGGCGCGGAAGGGCGTCACCGTGAACACGATCTCCCCCGGCTACATCGGGACCAAGATGGTGCTCGCGATCCCGAAGGACGTGCTGGATTCGAAGATCGTCCCGCAGATCCCGCTGGGCCGCCT
>Ga0105241_10003259_pt1 | contig 12075 bp, 5 predicted proteins | sample KBSC64metaG_FD_80422 | JGI IMG/M metagenome (GOLD analysis project Ga0105241, IMG submission 80422) | Corn rhizosphere microbial communities from Kellogg Biological Station, Michigan, USA - KBS C6-4 metaG | ecosystem: Host-associated > Plants > Roots > Rhizosphere > Soil | place: Michigan, USA... | reverse complement strand
AGGTTTCGGCATTTACTACGGGCATTCTCGCTCCGGGGTTACTGGTGTTGTCCCCTACGGCGGAGCAGGTTTCAACCAGTACACATACGTCCTCACAGTGAATCCCAACGACCATGCAACTCCTTTCGTGAACCTGAGCAATCCATTTAAGTTCGGTCTGATTCAACCGGCCGGGAATTCGCTGGGGCTGTTGAACGATGTGGGTTTCGGTGCCAACGGTCCCATTCGTACGCCGAGCTGGAACCAAACACCCTATGAGGAGAGCTGGAGTTTTGGAATAGAGCGTGAACTACCCAGCCATTTTCTGGTCAACGCGGAATATGTCGGCAAGAAAGGTACTCACCTGCCGTTCAGCGGCTCAACCGAGCGAAACCATCTGGGTCCTTGGGTGGAAGGTCTGCCAGTCGGAGATCCTAACCTTGCCAATCCATGCCAAAACGGTCTGACCATAGCATGTCTCAACAAGCCTATACCGAATCCTTTCGCCTCGCTCATCACTGACCCGAACAGCAGCATAGGCAGCAACGCTCCAAGCATTCTGTACTATCAGCTGCTGCTTCCCTATCCACAATTCACAAGTGTTTCGACAGAACCGCAGTTGATCGCGAATTCCATTTACCACAGCCTGCAGCTGAGCGCCGAGAAGAAGTACTCGAACGGTCTGCAACTGCTGGCAACGTTCGTCTGGTCGAAGTCGATCGACGACGCTTCCTCAGGCGATACCAATGTGTCATGGGCACAAAGCTTCGACAGCTTGCAGGATCCCAATAAGCCCGAACTGGAACGGAGTCTTTCAACCTTCGACATTCCATACGTAATACAGTTCAGCTACAGCTACGATCTGCCGGTAGGGCACGGCAAGGCATTTTTGGGGAATATGCCGCGGTGGGCAGATGCCATTATTGGCGGATGGAAGACCAACGGCATCTGGCGCATATCCGATGGACGTCCGCTGTCCTTCTTCGTCGATGGACAGCCACTGCCGACCTACGGCTCACAACGGCCCAATCTCGTGGGAACGCCCGAGCGTAACCACGGTTCGGATTGGGTGGACAACTATTTTGCCAATCCTGGCGTCTTCCAGGCTCCGGCAGCTTTCACCCTGGGTGATGCTCCTCGCGCGATAGGCAGCGTTCGTTCACCCTGGTCGGTCACGTCCGATTTGTCAATCGGTAAACAATTCCAGATACGTGAGGAGATGAACTTCGAGTTCCGAGTCGAGGCGCAGAATGCCTTCAATCACCCGGTATTCGGAACACCGAATACCAATGTCGGTGATGGTCAGTTCGGAACCATCTCGTACACATCAATCGGGCCGCGCCAGATACAACTGGGCTTCAAGTTCAACTTCTAGCTCGCTAAAGGAGCAGCGCCGCATGGTTTCGGCCGGGCAGCGCTGCTCCAATACCCAATTGACAAATCGAGCTGCCACGATGGGCACCGATTGCTATCTAAAGGTGTTGCAGTCAGAAACGTTTCCGCCTTCGAAACCTGTATGGAACCATTGCGTGCGCTGAGCGGAAGTTCCATGGGTGAACTTCTCCGGGGTTACGTGACCGGTTTCCATTTTCTGCAAGCGATCATCGCCGACAGCGGCGGCAGCCTGGATCGCTGACTCGACATCACCGGCCTCAAGCAGGTTCCGCTGCTCAGTGGAGTGTCCCCAGATCCCCGCAAAACAGTCAGCCTGGAGTTCGAGGCGCTGCGAATATTGATTGGCTTGCTGCGGGTGAGACTCTTCTGCCTGCCGCACCTTGCCTTCGATTCCAAGAAGCTTCTGCACGTGATGTCCCATTTCATGGGCCAGCACGTAGGCTTCCGCGAACTCACCGGGTGCCCCAAAACGCTGTTTTAGTTCCGAGTAAAAGCCCAGATCGATATAGATTTTCTCGTCTTCGGGGCAGTAGAACGGGCCTGAAGCCGACTGCGCCATTCCGCAAGCGGAATCGATTGAGTTTCGAAACAGCACCAGCTTGGCGTGCCGGTACGGAACACCCTGTGAGGATAGAATTCCGCTCCAGGTTTTCTGGGTGTCGTTCAGAACGAATGTCACGAAATCAACCAACGGCTTTTCCGCTTGATCGCGCGCGGGATCAGACTGACTCACGGGTGCTTCTGACGAACTGGCACCCGACTGAAGCAAAGTGAAAAGGTTACGATGGAAAACGAGGCTGAGAATGCCGATTATCACCAGACCGCCGAGGCCGATGTGAATTCCGCCTATTCCGCCGCCACTACTGTCGCGGCGATCTTCGACATCGTCGCTGGAGCCACCCGGTGACCATCGCATTTCATACCTCTGAGAGTAGCGGCTTGAAGTTCTTTAATCCAAGCCCAGCTTTGGACGCAGAATTCGAACACGGAGTTTCACATTCCGGCCGAATTTACGGACTTAATTTTCCGCTGGGATGCCTCCGTACTGCTGCAACCATTTCAATTCTTCCCGGACTTTAATTTTTCCGTGCCAGGGATTCTTGGCGAGCGAGTGACCTTCGCCGGGAAATATCAGCAGCTTGTTCGGGATACCAAGCGAGTACAGAGCGTGTTCCAGCAAGTAATCTTCGAGGACCGCGACGCGAATGTCGTCGGCGCCGGCGACGATATGGGTTGGCGTGCGGACCTTCTCGATCTGAAAAATGGCGGCTTCATCGTGATAGCGCTGGGGGGCCTCCCAAGGGCGTCCGCCGAGAAAGTACGCGTCGTCGAAAGTGGTGTCATCGTTGCCCCAGTTGGCGACGTGCTCGACCGCGCCCGCTCCCGTAACTGCGGCCTTCCAACGTGTGCTTTGAGTGATAAGCCAGTTGGTCATGTAGCCGCCGTAGCTGTAGCCGCCGATGGTGAGATGATCGGGATCGGCAATCCCGTCTTTCACCAGCGCGTCCACGCCTGCGACAATGTCCTTGCCCGGCCGGGAGACGATCTGGGGCACAATTTGCATCAGGAACTTATCGCCGTAACCGGAGGAGCCGCGATAGTTCGGTTCGAAGACCAGCCATCCCTTGGTAGCCGCGAGAATGCCCCATTGATACCAATCAGCTTCGAAGTGGTTGCCATCGGCATCGGCTGGTCCCCCATGAATGAACGTGAACATGGGCAGGTTCTTAGCCTCGAATTTTCCGGGCGGGTAGATCAACATGCCTTCGACACTGGTGCCGTCATCGGCTGTCCAGCGATAGGGCTTCCCCTGCGGCAAATCGCGCTCAGTGAAAAGCGCATTGAACGAGGTAATCGAGCGCGCGTGATCGAGTTCGGATGCGCTATCGGCTAAATAAACTTCCGCCGGCTTAGTCAAAGACGAATAGACGAATGCCACGCGAGGAGAATGCTGGACGGCGGAGATCAATTCGTAACTACCCGGCCAGTTGCTGATGCGGCGAAAGGGTTGGGGGCCCTTTGACGCGGAGTAAAGTTGCACCTCGGTGCCGGTACGCGCCGATGAGAGGACTTCATCGGCTGCCACGGTGTAGTGATCGACAGGCCCGGTGAATTCGGTTCCCCACCGCTCAACGGCGCCAGATTCCACGTCAACTGAATAAAGATGGGGTTGAAGATCGCGGTAGGGGCCACTCACGTCGCCAACCTCGATAGTGAAAAAAATGTGGGCGCTGTCTGTGGCCCAGGATAGGTTCTGTTCGACGGCATGATTGCGGGTTACCCTACGCGGTTCTGATGCGGCGGGTGGGTGCGCGTCCTTATTTACACCCGATAAGTTGACCACATAGATTTCATAGTCATCGAACTTTTCCTCGCGTTTGTTGATCGGGTTGGTCATCAGCGCAAGCTTGTTTCCGTCCGGCGAAGTTAAAAGTTCATTTATTCTCCAAGGCGAGGTCGCGATAGCGTGAGTGCCGGGAGTTGTATCGGATTGCCTTTCTTCCTTAGTCCGTTTTTTTAAAAGGGACGAGGTATGGTTCGAAGCGACAGCGGACATATCCAGTGCGAAAATTGTGTCACCGCGTTCCGCCGCTCGGTATTGAACGACATCCTTCCATTGCTCCCGGTATTGGTCCTTTTGAGCTTTTGTCCACGGATCTCGGGTTGAGAAATACAAAGTTTTTGAATCAGCAGACCAACTGAAGGCGTGGACTTCTTCGGCCCCTTGTGTAACTGCAAAAGCCTCCCCCCCGGACGGGGGAATCAGGTAAAGCTGACCGACCCCTTCCTTATCAGATCCGCTGTCATCATCGTCACTGTCGGAATCGTCGTCGGACGATTTTCGGTCGGAGAGGAATGCGATCCATTGTCCATCCGGCGACCACTTGGGATCGGTATCGTGACCAGATTCCGTCAACTGAATAAGGGCCTTGTCGTTGGTGCGGTACAGCCATAAGTCTTTGCGGAAAATCTGCTGGTCCCAGTCGGCACGTTCTGTACCGATCAGCACCGAGTTGCCGTCGGGAGACAGTTCGAGTGAAGAGACGCTGACGGAATTAAAAAACTCATCTAACGTGACTTTGGGTTTTTTCTCGGCTGTGGCGCAGCCCAAACAAAGGAGTGGAATGAGAGCAATGTGGATTAATCGCATGGGAAATCATAATAGCTTGACACTCAGGCGTGGTGGCCATCAAATCTCAAATGGGGACGCACGCACTCAATTGTTGTATAGACGAGAGACGACAGCTGTCTAATCAATCCCTAAATGCTGCTCACTAGCCAGCACCGCGAGCTCAAGGCGACTCGAAACGCCTAGTTTTCCATAAATGTTGCTGAGGTGGCGCTTGACAGTTTCTTCGCTAATGGCGAGTTTGCTGGCGATTTCCCGGTTGCTGCTGCCTTCTTTTATGGCAGAAATGATTTCGATTTCGCGGGAAGTCAGTCCGAAGCCGCTGGTCGAAGTCTGCCCGGATCGGGCCCAGGCCGCCACTGGCTCGCTTCCAACCCAGAACTGCCCTTCGCATACCGAACGAATGCTGCTCAGAAGCATCTCCGGAGGAGATGCTTTGAGAACGATGCCCCGCGCTCCTAATTGTAAAGCGCTGGTCACCGCGAACGGCTGAATGGCCGCGGTCAGCAAGATCGTACGAACCGCCGCCTGCTGGTGCGCCAATTCACGGAGGACCTCCATACCCGGCACACGCGGCATGGCGAGATCTAACAATAAGACGTCAGGTCGCAGGTCCTTGGCCAGCGCAATCGCCTCTTTGCCATCGGAGGCTTCGGCGAGGACATGGAAGTCCTCCTGAGTTGCGAGCAAACGGCGCAGGCCGTCCCGAAAAATAGCATGATCGTCGGCAATAACAATGCGGATTGGATTCGGTACCATAGTTTTTTTCAGGCAATGCTGGCACGAGCAAAATCGGGAACCTTGATTTCCAGGCGCGCGCCCTGACCGGCTTTGGAAATGATCGTAAGCTCTCCTTCGATGGCGCGAACCCGTTGTTTAATCACCAGCGGCCCGCGGCGGTCTTCCTCCAGTTGCGCGTGCGTGAAACGTCCACTGAAGGAGAAGCCGCGACCATCATCCTCGATGGTCAATACCCAACCGCCTTGCTGACGCGCTAATCGTACCAGCACATGTTGTGCTCCGCTGTGTCGTCGCACGTTTGCGAGGGCCTCGCGCACAATACCCGCAAGTTCACGGCAGGTGCCCGGCGGCAAGTTCACTTGCGGAGTATCGCAGACAAACTGGGCGCCTATTCCGGTGTCCTGACGATAACGGGTGACCATTCCGGAGAGAAAATCGACCAGATGTCGCGGATCGAAATCGAGCGGCTCTAATTGGTGGATCAAGTTGCGCACGTTGGCGGCTTCGTTCTGGACCAGTTGCTGAACTTCCAGCAACTCCGTTTCCCGGTCTTCCAACGAAGCTGCGGCACGTGTGCGGAGCGCATAGAGACGAAACGCAATTGCATGCAGGGACTGGACCACGCCATCGTGCAGTTCGCGGGACACACGCGCGCGCTCCACGGCTGCGGCCCGCGAACGGAGTCGGCGCAGCAGATAGACGTTATACACCGATGGAGCCACCAGATTGGCCACATCTTGAAGAAAGCGCAACTGGGTCTCCGCGCGGCCTCCGAATGTGGGATCTACTAACAGCAGTCGTGCAGAGACTTCGGGAGCTGCGGAGATTGCACATGCCAGTAAGAGTCTAAAGGGATGCTGCTTCACGAACTTTGGAGCCAAATGGCAGTCGTGTCCGCGTGTCCGAACTCCGTTTTTATCCAGCGTAAAATCGCTGGATGTGTTCCGGTTGTGCCACGCTGCCCCAGCGGAATCTTCTCCCATCACGCACAGGTATTCCTGCTGCTCGGATTCATCCAGTTGCATCCAGGTAAAGACGACATTGCCCGTCGTGGCCAGCTTTTCCGCACGCCAGAGCATCACCAGGTGCGCCTCTGATTCGCGGGTAACGACGAGAAGTTCACGTCCGCCAAACAAGTCAAGTAATTCCTGCATCACGATCTGTACCGTGCCCTTAAGCCCGGACTCAATCCGCACCGTGGCTGAAATTCTGGAGATGCTCAACGCTTCAGCGACCCGACGCTTTTCCGATTCGGCGATGTAGCCGATAAGAAAGGAGAAGATCACCAGGTTGATGGAACGCATGATGAAGCCAGCCACCGAGGGATGTCCGAGATGGGCAGCGAGTGGAGCACGGGCGCGGGCAATGGAATCGAGGGCCATGGTTGCAACTACGGCAACCGTCGTCATCGCAGTTTCACGCATCCCCCAACGAAACGCGGCGGCCAAAAGAGCGAAAATAAAATACAGAAAGAACCAGTTCTCGGCTGCGCCGCCGAAAAGGCTGATCACCGCCGCCCACAAGATGTCTCCCGAATGCACCAGGAAGGAGAATCGCGGTGAAATCTCGGCCCGCAGATAAACGATTGCAAGCAGGCCAATCGCGTGAGCCAGATAGAGGTAGACAAGGATTGCGGCAACATCCCTCGGATAAGCCACTCCCGGATTAAGCCAGAGAAGAAGCAGGGAACTGAACGCGAGAACGGTGCGAACCGAAGCAAGCACCCGCTCCACGCCAATTAGAGTGCTGCGCCCACGAGGAATGGCAAACCGCCGACTGATGATATCCAGCACTGAGGGGACCGGCGGCATCGCGCCGATTATAGACCGAATCGGCTTCTGCTCATGCCTTTCCTTTTTCGTGATCTTCGAAAAAACTTAAAGACTCAAAGGCTTTTTTTGACAATCACGCAGATGTATAGCGAGTTCATTACGCATCCGAATTGCACGAGCTGAAACTGCAACGAAAGTTGTAGTGACATCTGCAACTTTTGCGGAATTGACCGCACGTCGATCAGACCATTAGGTTTAATTCAGGGCGCGGGGATTTGCGTATGGGCAGACTCCGTGGCGCTGCTCCTTCGTCGCATTTGCGGGCTGATCTCTCTAGTCTCCAGATCAGCCCGTTTTCTTTTCTTTCGGCAGCTACGGGGTTTTCTGTATTTTTCTTATAAGAAGCTGTGAATAAGCTGTTTATCTTGTGGAACTTACGGCTCACGCGATGTTTGCAATGCCGCGACTATAGCTTGCAGTTCGGTTGCGATCTGCTCGGCTGGCATTTCTGGCGAGAAATTCACAGGTGCGCCGATTTTGACTTTGATCCGGTACGGACGGGCCATCCTTTTGCCTGTTTGTTTCAATTCGAATAACCCGTCGATCCGCATTGGGACAACTGTAATTCTGAGGTTTTTCACTAAGAGTCCGACACCGCTTCGGAAGGGGTTCATCTTGCCGGTGGTGGTATGGCGCCCCTCGGGAAAAACCAGAATGCTGTAGCCTCGATCGACCGATTCGCCCGCAAAGGCGAAGCTCTTGCTGAAACCAGCCTCGCGCGGAAGCGGAAACAGATTGAGCAGCGCAACGCCTAAGAACCACTCCAATCGATCGAATATCCGCAGGAACAGATTTCGGTCGGGAGGCGGCATGCGTAAGGCTTCGAGGGCCTCACCGCCAGCCGCAGTGGCAAGTTTATTCCGGATGCGAGCCGGTAGCGCGGTAAGAATGAATCCCACATCGACATCACCGATGTGATTGCAGGCAACCAGTACCGGACCGTTCACCCCCCGCAAATTCTCACGTCCCTGAATTTTCGGCCAGCCCAGGACAAATACCGACGGCCGCAGCAACAGATAATGGACCAGAAAGCGGAGCCACGTGACCGGCCAGCGCTGAACCCAAACTGGATAGTGATACACCGAGCCCCTAGTGGAGCCACCCTTGAGCAACCGCTCCAGGTCCCCGACAGTGTTTACTGCCAAAAATCGACTTTCCCCCAAGTCAACCTGATAGCGATCTTCGATGGCACTGATCAGCTCAACTCGGTCAAGTGAGCTCATACTGAGATCGGATTCAAGACGCGCAGAGTTCGAATAGTTTTGTAGAGTTCTACCCGTAATCCGCGAGATCAATTCTGCAAGGCCGCTGCCCGGGGCAGTCGCAGCCGAATCTTTCGCCAGCATTCTTTGAGCGGCCGCAGCAATCTCTGCACGGCGGGGCTTTTGTGTGGAGGTCCGAGGAAAATCTTCGTCCGGCCAAGTTAGCCATCTCCGAATGCGCTGGTACTCAGCAAGCTGCCGGTTCGCACGATCCACAATTGCAGCCGCATCGGAGTCCTCGTTTTTGAGAATCATGACAGCGCAGGCTTCCGCATTTCCACCAACGGCCAAAGGCACCACCACACAATCCTTCACTTCCGGCTGAAATCGGACCGCCGCTTCAAGGTCCTCGGGATAAATATTCATGCCCGCGGGTGTGACGATGACATCCTTCTTGCGACCTTTGAAGAATAGATTGCCTTCGGAGTCAAGTTCACCGATGTCGCCGGTGCGGTACCAACCTTCTTCGGCGGCAACCCGACGGAGTTCTCCCGCGATCCAATATCCTGAGGCAACCCCGCCCCCACGCACCAGAATCTCGCCGTCGGCGGCAAGTTTGACTTCTCGGCCGGCAAGAACTTTCCCAATCGACCCTTTCCCGACCTTGAAGGGATGGTTAACGCTGATGAGCGAAGTCGTCTCGGTAAGGCCGTAGCCCTGGATGACGGCAAATCCCAGTCTCCGCCAGAATTCCTCCGTTTCCCGGTCGAGAGCAGCGCCTCCAGAGATAAAGGCCCAGAACTTCCAGCCGAATTGGCGATGTATTCGGCGGAAGATCCACCAGCGGCGCAGGAAATGCTTCCCTTCAGCTTCGCGAAACCTGTTTTGGAATTTTGCTAACTCGCCGGCATCTTCGAGATCGCGTTCTACTTTGGATTTGAGCGACTGAAGCACGCGTGGGACAGAGACCAACACGGATATGCGCTCGCGACGTATGGTGGCGAGGACTTCAGCCGGCTTCAGACTGTTTTGAAAAAACACCGTCCCTTTCAAGATAGGAGGAAGATACATGCCGAGGAACTGGCCGAACACATGACTTAAAGGAAGTAGATTCAGGAAGCGAATGGGGTGAACCAGTCGTTCATACTTGAGATACGGAATTATCTGCTTTTCGAGCGGGGCCACATTCGAGAGCACATTGCCATGTGAGATAACGACTCCTTTGGGCTCGGCAGTAGTGCCGGAGGTGAAGACGATCTCAAGTGCATCGTCTGTGCTCACCTTTTCCGCTGAGAGTGGCGCAGAGGAATGCCGGCTGACGAGGCCCCCTAATTCTTCAAACAAGAGCATGGGCAGGCTCGGATGAGCGTGCTCGCGGGAACAGACCAGCAATCGGGCAGAAACCTGACTGAAAACCCGCAGCGCAAAGTCGGTCGAGCTGGCGTCGTCAATCGGAACTACGATGACCCCGCGGCTGGCGCAGGCGAAGAAGACGCTCACCCATGCCGCCGAGTTCGGCCCCCAGAGCAGGACGCGATCGCCTTTGCGAATTCCGCGGGCGTTCAATTCACGTGCAAAACGGTAGGCCGTTTGTGCGACCTGACGATATGTCTGAGAAACTGTGCGGTAGCCAATGTGCTCCGCATAAGCCGTTTGCTGCCCGAGACGTTCAAATTCCGCCAAGTAGTCGGCGATGCTGGTGTATAACACGGTTCAAGCGTAAATCATTCCGTGGATGGACATTGCTCGCTCCTGGCAGCTGGCCTTCTAACAATTCTGGATTCAAAAAGTCGAAGCAATAGCGGCTCTATCTTCAGAGCTCCTAAGGTCAATCTTTTACCCACTTGTACAGTCCCTTCCGGTAACCCTTGGTAACCATACGATTCTGGCTGTCCAGCCGTAGAATGACCATGTCCAAACGGCCATATCAGGATTGCTTCTGGTATCGGCGCCAGGGTGGTCATTCGTTATCCCGGTAAGAACGGGAGAAGCACGGAGCTGGAGTCCGCAATCTTATGGCATTTGGTTTCGGTTTCAACAAGCAGAAAGTACTCAGCGCTGCGGAGAAGTTCGTCCAGCAGGGCAAGCTACAGAATGCCATCTCCGAATACGAGAAAATTCTAAAGCACGATGCCAAGGACCTGACCGTATTGAACACGGTCGGCGATTTGCACTCCCGTCTCGGAGAGACTGACAAAGCTGCGGAGTGCTTCAAGAGCGTTGGCGACGCATACGCTTCACAAGGCTTTACGGTGAAGGCCATCGCCATGTACAAGAAGCTCAGCAAGCTCAAAGCTTCGATGGAATGTGTGCTGCGTCTGGCAGAGCTCTACACTCAGCAGGGCCTGTTCAATGATGCGCGCGCCCAGTATTTGCAAGTGGCGGAAGAATTTCTAAAGACCAACCAGCTTGACCAGGCGGTCAAGATTTTTGAGAAGACGCTGGAGATGGACCCTGAGAATGTCGCCATGCGCACGAAACTGGCGGAAGTTTACATTCGACTAGGCAAGAAGCCGGAAGCATGGCAAATACTTACGGCTGCCGCTGAAACCCTCAGATCCAAAGGACAGCTTGCAGCAGCAGACGAGATTCTACAACGCATGCTCAGGCTGGAGCCGGGAAGCAGCTATGCTCTTTTGCTTCGAGGAAAAGCTGCGCTTGACGCAGGTGACGCCAAGGCTGCAATCGAAGCTCTGAAGCAAATCTCCGATCTGGACAGCAATCCGGAGGGACTGCGGGCGCTTTTTCAGGCGTACCTTCGTGCGAAGAACTTCGAGGAAGCTGGCACGCTGGCAACGAAGCTCGCCAATGTGCACGACGACGGGGCCGCAGTCATTGAATACGCGGATGCTCTGACCGGAGCGCAACAATACCGTGAAGCGCTGCAAGTTTACGAACACCATGCGGACCGCTTGTTAAGGAATGATCCAGCCAAGCTGATCCAAGCGTTGCGCCCGATCATCGGTCATGTAAAAGACGATACTGAAGCGCTGGAGGGTGTGCTGGCTTTGCAGCAAAAGGCCGGCGAGAACACCCACGTAACCGAAATTTACGAACTGCTGGCGCACGCTTACGTACAGTCGGATGATCTCGAAAAAGCTCGCGATTACTACCTCAAGCTCATGCAACTGGAGCCGGCGAACCAGATGCATGCACGTAATTATCAGCAGGTACTCGAAAAGCAGGGTACTTCGAGCACTCCGCATCTGATCACCGCTGAAGAGGGCGCGGTCCTGGTGGACGAACTCGAAGCCACAGCGCCCTTCATTGATCAACGTTACGACGACGAAATTGCGCTGGCGGTGCGGTCTGCCATGACCGACGCCGAACTGTTTATCTCGTACAACATGCCTGCCAAAGCACTGGCGCCTCTGCTCTCCGCGTTAGCGAAGGCACCGCGCGATCTGCGTCTGAACCAGAAACTTGTGGCGCTGCATACGCGTGCTGGAAGGTTTGCCGAAGCTGGCGTCTGCTGCCGCACGCTGCAGAGCGTGTATCACGATGGTGGATACTCAGAGGAGTCTTCTCGTTACGGAGATCTGGCCGCCAAGTATGAAGAGCGCAGCAGGGGAACCGCGGTGGGCGGCGCAGCGGTAGAACAGAAACTTCCTCCAGAAACCGCAACTCTCGAAGTCTCTCCCGCGCCGGCGGCGTCCTCAGAATTCGAAATCGCTGCGCTGCAGGCTGCTGATTCGATTCAGGACGCAGTGAATGCGCCACCTGCACCCGCAGTAGCGGAGCAAACAAAGCCCTCCGTCCCGGTGCAGAAATCTGGCGGGCGAAGTGGACTGTTCTT
>Ga0105241_10003252_pt1 | contig 12087 bp, 8 predicted proteins | sample KBSC64metaG_FD_80422 | JGI IMG/M metagenome (GOLD analysis project Ga0105241, IMG submission 80422) | Corn rhizosphere microbial communities from Kellogg Biological Station, Michigan, USA - KBS C6-4 metaG | ecosystem: Host-associated > Plants > Roots > Rhizosphere > Soil | place: Michigan, USA... | reverse complement strand
TCGCCGCCCCCGACCGCATCGGCACCCTGGCCGCCGTCGCGGGCGTCCTGGCCCTGCGCCGCCTGACCATCCGCGCCGCCACCACCGAGACCCTGGACGGCGTCTTCGTCCAGCGCTGGCTCGTCGCCGCCGACTGGAGCACCACGCTGCAGGACCGGCTCCGCGAAGAGGTCCGCGCGGCCCTGGACGGCACCCTGGACATCGCCGGGCGCCTCGCCAGCCGCGACGCCGGCGAACGCCGCAACCGGCTCGTGGCCGCGCCGAGCGTCGCCGTCCTGCCCGGCGCCTCGGCCTCGGCGACCGTCCTGGAGGTCAAGGCCCGCGACGCGCCGGGCCTGCTCTACCGCGTCGCCTCGGCGCTCGCCCGCACCGGCGTCTCGGTGCGCTCGGCGCGCGTCTCGACGCTCGGCGCCGAAGCGGTGGACGTGTTCTACATCGTGACGGCGGCCGGCGCGCCGCTCTCCGACGACGCGGCGGAGCGCGTGGCCGGAGCCGTGGCCGAGGTGCTGTGAGCGGGGAGCCCGCCCCCGCCGGACAGCGCTCAGCGCGTGTTGACCACCTGGAACGCTTCGGCGATCCGGTTCTCGCCCAGGCCCAGCCGCTGCGCGACCGCCGAGCCCCAGGTGCGCAACATGCCCTCCAGGTCCGGGTGCCCGTTGGTCTGCGAGGCGTGCGCCTGCAGCGCGGCGAGCTTGCGGTCGAAGACGTCGGTGATGTCCACGGGCTGGGAGGCGTTCTTCATCGACATGACCCAGGTCTCCGGGACGGTCCAGGGCTCCAGCCCCTCGACCTCCAGCAGCTCGGTGTGCGCCCACGGGTTGCGCGCGTCCGGGTACACCGCCGCGATGGCCGCCTCGCCGACGGCGCGGTGGTCCGGGTGCGAGGCGTAGATGCGCTCCAGGTCCAGCTCGGCCGAGGGGATCAGGACGCGGTCGGGGCGGACCTGGCGGATCACGCGCGAGATGTCGCGGCGCAGCTCCAGCGAGGGCGTCAGGCGGCCGTCGGGCCAGTGCAGGAAGCGGACGTCGGTCACGCCGACGCACTTGGCCGCGGCGATCTGCTCCGACTCGCGCAGCGCCCCGACCTCGGAGCGCGGCGTGTCCGGGAACGCCTCGCCGGCCTCGCCGCTGGTCAGGATCGCGTAGGTGACCTCGATCCCGGCGTCGGTCCAGGTCGCGACGGTGCCTGCGGCGCCGAAGTCGACGTCGTCGGGGTGCGCGGTGACGACGAGGACGCGGGAGACGTCGGAAGGGGCGCTGGCGTCGGACATGAGGGCTCCTGGTTCCGGAACGGTTCCTGGGCGTGCGGGCGGACGGGAGCGGATGCTCCCCGTCTACGCGCAACGCCGACGGCGGTGCCGGTGTTCCGGCTACCGAAGTATCGTCGCCGGATCGCCGGAGCCACGCCGGACTTGCGCCGGGTACGGCCGGGTTCGGCCGGCAAACGGCCGGCGCCGCGTGAATCGGTGCAGGTGACCGCCCCATCTGAGTGACCGCTCCCGTGTTGTCGGTGCGGTCTGCGAAAATCCTTGAGTGAGTTCTTCCCTCTTCGCCCCAGGTGCCCTGCCGTTGTTCCCCATGCTCGACCAGATCCGGGAGCAGCGCGGGTCGGGCGAGGAGCGGCACACCGACCGCACCCTGCCCGAACCCCCGGCGTGGGCCGACGAGGCCGACGCCGAGCGCGAGGGCTGGGACGGCTGGGACGAGCCCGAGGACGCGTGGGTCCCGCCGGAGGAGTCGGCCTCGGCGCGCAAGCTGCTCGACGGTCTCAACGACCCGCAGCGCGAGGCGGTCCTGCACGCCGGCAGCCCGCTGCTGATCATCGCCGGAGCCGGCTCGGGCAAGACCCGGGTGCTCACCCACCGCATCGCCTACCTGGTCGGCGAGCGGCACGCGCACCCCGGCTCGATCCTGGCGATCACCTTCACCAACAAGGCCGCCGCCGAGATGCGCCAGCGCGTCGAGGAGCTGGTCGGCCCGCGGGCCCGGCTGATGTGGGTCTCCACGTTCCACTCGGCGTGCGTGCGGATCCTGCGCGCCCAGGCCAAGACCGCCGGGCTGCCGAGCAACTTCTCGATCTACGACACCGCCGACTCCCAGCGCCTGATGACCATGGTCCTGCGCGACCTGGAGATCGACCCGAAGAAGACCACGCCGCGCTCGATGCTCGGCCAGATCTCCAAGCTCAAGAACGAGCTGGTCGACCACGACACGTTCTCCAGCCGCGCGCAGACCGAGGCCGAGCGCCAGCTCGCGCAGGTCTACCGGATGTACTCCGACCGGCTGACCGCCGCCAAGGCGATGGACTTCGACGACATCATCATGACCACGGTCCACCTCCTGCAGGCGTTCCCGATGGTCGCCGAGCACTACCGCCGCCGCTTCCGGCACATCCTGGTCGACGAGTACCAGGACACCAACACCGCGCAGTACCAGCTCGTGAAGGAGCTGGTCGGGCAGCACAAGAAGCGCACCGCGGACGGCGACCTGGTCGGGGGCGGCCCGGCCGGCGACGGCGCCGGCGAGCAGGCCGCCGAGGAGCTGCCCCCGGCCGAGCTGTGCGTGGTCGGCGACGCCGACCAGTCCATCTACGCCTTCCGCGGCGCGACGATCCGCAACATCATCGAGTTCGAGCGCGACTACCCGGACGCCAAGGTCATCAAGCTGGAGCAGAACTACCGCTCCACGCAGACGATCCTGTCCGCGGCCAACGCCGTCATCGAGAACAACAAAGGCCGCCGGGACAAGAACCTGTGGACCGACTCCGGCGACGGCAAGACGATCACCGGCTACGTCGCCGACGACGAGCACTCCGAGGCGCAGTACGTCGCCGAGGAGATCGACCGCCTCTCCGACGCCAAGGAGACCACCTACGGCGGCGTCGCGGTGTTCTACCGCACCAACGCGCAATCCCGTGTCTTCGAAGAAGTCTTCGTCCGCGTGGGCCTGCCCTACCGCGTGGTCGGCGGCGTCAGGTTCTACGAGCGCAAGGAGGTCCGCGACGCGCTGGCCTACCTGCGCGCGCTGGCCAACGAGGACGACATCGTCTCGGTCCGCCGCATCCTGAACACCCCCAAGCGCGGCATCGGCGAGAAGGCCGAGGAGTCGCTGGACCGCCTGGCCGCCCGCGACCGCATCTCCTTCGCCGACGCCCTCCGCCGCGCCGACGAGGCCCCCGCCCTGGCCGCGCGCTCGGTGAAGGCCATCCAGGGCTTCACCCAGATGATGGACGAGCTGCGCGCGATGGCGGCCGAATACGGCCCCGCGCACGTCCTGGAGGCCATACTGGAGCGCACCGGCCTGCTCCAGGAGCTGCAGGACTCCGACGACCCGCAGGACGAGACCCGCATCGAGAACCTCCGCGAACTCCTGGCCGTGGCCCTGGAGTTCGAGCAGGGCCAGCCCGAGGGCCGGCTGCCGGAGTTCCTGGAGCGCGTCGCCCTGGTCGCCGACTCCGACCAGATCCCCGACGGCGAGGACCACGAGGGCATGGTCACCCTGATGACCCTGCACAGCGCCAAGGGCCTGGAGTTCCCAGTGGTCTTCCTCACCGGCATGGAGGACGGCGTCTTCCCGCACATGCGCTCCATGGGCGACAAGAAGGAGATGGAGGAGGAGCGCCGCCTGGCCTACGTGGGCATCACCCGGGCCCGCGAGCAGCTCTACGTCTCCCGCTCCATCTACCGCTCCGCCTGGGGCGCACCGCAGTACAACCCCCCGTCGAAGTTCCTCGGCGAGATCCCCGACACCCTGGTCGAGTGGGAGCGCACCGCCCCCGAACCGAAGACCGCCGAGCGCTCCCCGTTCGGCGACCGCCGCGGCGGCACCTCCCGTGGCTTCCAGCAACGCAAGGGCCCGGTGAAGGTGATCTCCCTCGACCCCGGCGACCGCGTCATCCACGACTCCTTCGGCATGGGCACCGTGGTCGCCGTCAGCGGCCGCGAGCGCGACGAGGCGACGATCGACTTCGGCTCGTCGGGCGTGCGGACGTTGCTGCTGACGATGGCTCCGGTGCAGAAGTTGTAGACGCCCCGAGACCCTACGCACGGTGTGCCGGTGCCGATACGCTCAGTTCGGCTTATCGGAAGACCGGGGGTGTGTATGAGCTCTGCGACGGACGGCGGTCTCGCGCCGCGGGCCGCGCTACGGCCTGTGGGGCTGATCGCCGCAATCGCTGTGATGCAAGTCCTGACGTTCGCGATGGCCGACTACTCGGCCGCCGGCGGTTACGGCGCTGCGGTCCCGTGGCTGCTGCTGGACTTCTTCCTGGTCTGGAGGATCTGGCGCGGCGGTTACACCGCCTGGTGCGTGCTCGTGACGCTCAACGTCGGCGTCATCGCTTTGGCCACGATGACGTTCTTCGTGCACAACGCGTATATGGATGGCGGACCCTTGCTGCTCGTGCGGGTCGGCGTGGAACTGGCCCTGCTCGGTGCACCCGCTACGCGCCGCTGGGTCGCGCAGAACTGACCGAACACAACGAAAAGGGCCCGGGAAAATCCCCGGGCCCTCGCCGCACATCCGCCTAAGGCAGCAACCCGTGCGCCCGGAAGAACGGCATCGGGTTCACCGCGGTCGACGCGCCCGGCACGCCGGTGTTGGGGTCCGCCGGGCCCGGGGGGTGGTACTCGAGGTGCAGGTGCGGGCCGGTGGTGTTGCCGGTGTCCCCGGACAGGGCGATGATCTGGCCGGCCGCGACCTTGCCGCTGCGCACCTTCATCACGCTCAGGTGGCAGTACCAGGTCTGGCTGCCGTCAGGGTGCTGTATCACTATCCGGTAGCCGTAGGGGCCGGCCCAGCCGGACTCCACGACCGTCCCGTCCGTTATGGCGACGACCTTGGTGCCGGTCGGGACCGCGAAGTCCTGGCCGGTGTGCAGGTTGACCCAGCGGTCGCCGGACTGGCCGAACCCGGCGGTCAGCACGTAGTCCTGGACCGGGATGAAGTACTTCTGCGACATCTCGGCCAGGCGCTGCTTCTCCAGCGCCTGCTGCTGCACCAGTTCGCTGCGCTGCTCGCTGCGCGTGGCGCGGTCGGCGAGGTTGGCGCTGGCGGCGCGCATCTGGAGCAGGTTCTGCTCCAGGCCGTTGGTCGGTGTGGCCGGGCTCGCCGCGTCGGCGGCCGTGTCGGTGTGGGTCGCGGGCAGGCGCAGGCCGCCCACCGCGGCGACCGCGACGGCGGCCACGCCGACGACCGCGGCCGGGGTCGAGGTGAACGCGTGCAGCGTCCGGCGGCCGGAGAGGGGCATCGCGGGCCGCGAGGGCTTGCTGCCGAAGGGACGCGGGCCGGGAGCGCTGCCGGAGCGGCTGCGGCTCCGCAGGGGCACGTCCTCGCCGCCCTCGGGGTCGTCATAGCCCTCGGGGTCGTCGTACCCGTAGCCGGCGTAGTCCTCGGCGTCGTCCTCGTACCCGGCGGCGTAGGCGGCGTTCTCGTACTCGCCGTACTCGTCGTCGTAGGCGCCGTCCGCCGCGTAGCCCTCGGGGTCGTAGCCCTCGCCGTCGTAGGCGTCGTACGCACCCTCGCCGTCCGGCAGGAGGTCGTAGGAGGCTTCCGTGGACCCGGGGGCGTCGTAGATGGCCTCGAAGGTGCCGGTGTCGAAGTCCGGGTGGTGGAAGTTGTGGTCTTCGTACTGCGGCTGCGCGCCGCCGTACTGCTGGGCCTCATAGGCCGGCTGACCGTAGTGCTGCCGGGGCTGCTGAGCGTGCTGGCTCGGCTGAGCGTGCTGGCTCTGCGGCGCCTGCGGCTGGTGCGGCTGCTCGTACTGCGTCTGTGCGTACTGCTGCTGCGCGTACGGATCCTGCCACCCGGGCCCGTCCCACGTGGGGCTGGACTCCGGCGCCTGCTGCTGCGCGGGGATGACCGCCTCGGCCGGCGCGTGCTGCTGCGGCGCCGAATACGCCGCGTACACCGACTCGTAGTAGCTCTGGTCCATGATCGGCTGCCGCGTGGTGGCGTCGTCGTAGTCGTAGACGGCGCCCTGCTCGTGGAAGCCGGTCTGCGCGGGGACCTCATAGACGCCGGACCAGTCGTTGACCGCCTGGTAGCCGTCGCTTGAACCGTAAAGGCTGTCCTCGCCGTTAGGCGCTATGGCCGCCTCCCAGTCGGTATCCCAATGGGACGTACCTTGCTGGGAAGCACCATGTTTTCCCATGACGGCCAATACCTCCTGGGAACTGGGACAGCCGGTCAAGCAACGGCGCGGGGACAGCGCCGTTATCGAGTCGCGACTTTAGCGCCTCGGAGGCTGGACGGACAACGGTTCGGTGGACTTTGCGCGCCCTTTGCAAGCGGTTAACTGGTGTTCTCGCAGGAAGTCCGATGATCCTCACGGAGATTGTGCGGACCGTCACAGGGCGAGACTGGTCAGCCCCTCACCCCAGGTCGGTTACTGTGTGAACCGGTTATGGCGGATCAAAGAAGATCTTCCGTTGGACATCCCATGGAGGCAGTCGCAATGAGCCAGTCAGCTCCGGTCCGCGTCGTGATCGCGAAGCCCGGCCTGGACGGCCACGACCGCGGCGCGAAGGTCGTGGCGCGCGCCCTGCGCGACGCGGGCGTCGAGGTCATCTACACCGGCCTGCACCAGATGCCCGACCAGATCGTGGCCACCGCCATCCAGGAGGACGCCGACGCCATCGGCCTGTCGATCCTGTCCGGCGCGCACATGACGCAGTGCGCGAAGGTGCTGGAGGTCCTCAAGGAGAAGGACGCCACGGACATCAAGGTGTTCGCCGGCGGCATCATCCCCGAGGCCGACTTCGAGCCGCTCAAGGAGCTCGGCGTCGTGGCGATCTTCACGCCCGGCACGCCGACCCAGGAGATCATCGACTGGGTCAACGCGAACCTCGCGCACGCCTGAGCGACGTCTCGCCGTCCGGATTCTGGGCACCGCTAAAGCGGCTCTGAAGCCGGTCTTAAGAGAAGGTCTCTCGTCGTCACAAAGCCCCACTCTTCTTGTGGGTGCTGTCCCATAGTGTTCGGGTCATGGCTGAACGTTGGACCGCCGCCCAGGTCAATTCTCTGGCCCCGGACGCCGCCTCGCAGAAGGCGGGCGCGAAACTCGGGGTCCCGGGTCCGTGGTCGGACACCGGGTACCTGGACGCCGAGCGGTTGCTGTGGGGGGACTGCAAAGGCAGCGGGAGCAAGCCGTACCATGTCGCGGTCTCCGTGGCCGATTCGGACACGGCGTATCAGTGCACGTGCCCCAGTAGGAAGTTCCCGTGTAAGCACGCGCTGGGCCTGCTGCTGTTGTGGGCGGCGGGCACGATCGCGGACACCGAGACGCTCCCGCCCCGGGTCGAGACCTGGGCCGAGTCCCGCCGCGACCGCGCCGAGAAGTCCGCGGCCCGCAGCGCCGCCAAGGCCGAGAAGGCCGCCGCCGACCCCGAGGGCGCGGCCAAGCGCGCCGCCCAGCGGGCCGAGCGCATCGGCACCGGCCTGGCCGACCTCGACCGCTGGCTCACCGACCAGATCGCGTCCGGCATCAGCGACTCCGCGACGCTGTCCTACAGCGCCGTGGACCCCGTCGCCAAGCGGCTGGTGGACGCGCAGGCGCCGGGTGTGGCCGGCCGGGTCCGGACGCTGGCCAGCGTGCGATCCGCCTCCGGCGACACCTGGCCGGACGCGGTCCTGGCCGAGTTCGCCCGGCTGCACCTGCTGTGCCAGGCCTGGACCCGGCTCGACGAGCTGCCGCCGGCCATGCAGGACACCGTGCGGCGGCGGGTCGGGATATCCGTGGACGCCGAGGCCGTCCGCCGCGACGGCGAGCGCGTCGCCGACCGCTGGCACGTCCTGGGCGCCCGCGACCGTGCCGCCGACAAGCTCACCGAGCGCCGGATCTGGCTGCGCGGCGCCGAGAGCGGCCGGGTCGCGATGCTGCTGGCGTTCGGCGCGGCGCAACAGGCGCCGACGCTGGCGCTGCCGGTCGGCGCCGTCTACCGGGCCGAGATGGCTTTCCACTCCGAAGTGCTCCCGCTGCGCGCGCAGATGGAGTCCGGCGAGCTCGACGCCATGGGCGCCCAGCCGGCCGGCGGGACGTTGCAGGCCGCGGCCGACGAGTTCGCCGCCGCCCTGGCCACCGACCCCTGGCAGGACGGCTGGCCGGTGGTGATCGCCGAGGCGGTCCCGGACCGGGACGGCGAACTCGTCGACGCCGAGGGCCGCCGCGTCCCGCTGCTGTGCGAGGACGCCGCCCTGTGGCGGCTGCTCGCGGTCTCCGGCGGGCATCCGGTGACGGTGTTCGGCGAGTACACCGACGCGGGGCTCGAACCCCTCACCGTGTGGGCCGAGGGATCGGTGGTCGCACTGTGAACATGTCAGCGGAAGGCCTCCGGAGGCACCCCCGGACAGGCCCGGTGATTAGGGAATTTCAGGGTATTGCCACGGACCCCTTAAGTTGTCAGTGGCGTGGTGCAGAATCTGTGGACATCAGTGCGAAGGCTGTGGGGATCTCCTACTCGGCGGAAGCGCGGTGAGCACCATGAACGAAGCCTCCCAACAGACCGGTTCCGAGGTCTGGCAGGATCTTGTCTCGACGGCCCTGGTCGGCACCGACCGTCGCACCCCGCCGGCCGCCGGAGATTTCACCGCGCCCGCGGACAGCCCCGCGGCGGCCCTGCTGAGCTCGGCCGCGCTCATGAGCGCGTGGCGGCGGGCCGGCAACGCCGGATCGGCCTACTCCGCCGTGCTGGTCGGTGAGCAGGACGCCGAGGGTTCCGCCGGCGCCGACGGCGCCGAGGGTGTGCCGTCGGCGAAGTCGGCGGCGCTCGACGCCCGGCCGCTGCTCCCGACCGCGACCTCCGCCCGGCTGACGGCGCTCGTGGCCTCGCGCTCCGAAGCGCTGCCCGAATACCTGGGCGCCGCCGCCAAGACCGGCTGCCGCGCCCCCGCCGAGCTGCTGCCGCCGCTGTTCGACTACGCCCGCGGCAGCATCGCGGTCCGCGCCGACCTGATGAAGCTGGCCGGCCCGCGCGGCACCTGGCTGGCCAAGCAGAACCAGCAGTGGTCGACCTTCACCCGCTTCGCCGCCGCCCCGGACCCGGAAGCCTGGCTGTCCGACAAGCCGCACGAGCGCATCGGCTACCTGAACTGGTTCCGCGGCAAGGACCCGGCCTCGGCCCGGGCGCTCGTGGAGGAGGCGTGGTCCCAGCCGGGCTTGAGCGCGGGGGGTCTGTCGGCGGAGACCCGCGCCGCCTACGTCGAGGCGCTGGGCGTGGGCCTGGGCCCGGAGGACGAGCCGTTCCTGGAATCAGCCCTGGACGACAAGTCCCGCCAGGTCCGCGCCGAGGCCGTGCGCCTGCTGGCCACGCTGCCGGCCTCGCGGTTCGCCGGGCGCATGACCGCGCGCCTGCACGAGCGCGTCGAGGTGGCCGCCGAGGGCACGGCGGTCGTGGTCACGCTGAGGACCGAGGCCTCCGAAGCCACCGAGGACGAGGCCCGCGACGGCATCGGCGAGGGCTGGGTGCAGACCGAGGAGGAGCGGCGCCTGGCCCGGATGCAGCCCTCGTACTGGCTGGAGGACCTCATAGCCTCGACGCCCCTGGCGGCGTGGGAGCACTACGGCCTGTCGGCCGCGGAGCTGCTGCGCGCCACGGCGGCGAACCGCTGGGAGGCCAACGCCTGCCACCGCGGCTGGCGCTCGGCCACGCTGCGGCAGAAGGACTCGCAGTGGGCTGAGGCGTTCTGCGCCGTCAACGCCGCCACCGACATGCTGGAGCTGCTCTCCGACGAGGCGGCCGAGCGCTGGTGTCAGAGCGTCGTGGCCAGCCACCGGTCGCAGTACTCGGTCCACAGTGCCCCGATCATCCTCAGCCGGCTGGGACGGCCCTGGCCGGACGCGGTGTGCCAGGCCCTGCTGGACTCGATACCGACCTATCTCCCGAACGCCACCCGCAACGACGTGGCCCGCTTCTTCGGCATGGACAACCTGGCAGGCCGCTGGATGCCGCCGTCCTACGCGGACGCGGTCGCGGCCAAGGCCGAGGAGATCCGGGCCGAGCTCCCGCTGTGGGCCGAGGACCTGGACGACCTCGCGGCGATGCTGCGGGACCGCGCTTTGATGCTCGCCGAACTGGACTCTGTCTCCGACTGACGATCCGGACTCTGTCCGACGACCTGGACTCTGTGTCCAACGATGTGGACTCTGTCCGAAACCTTCCCCCAAGGTGGACCCTTGAGTGGGTGCCGCCTTGCCGAAAATCGAAAGTTGCCAGCCATGTCTGCCATTGAAACGACCGTCCTCCGCCAGCACGCCGAGCACGCCTTCGCCGGTGAGTTGGAAGCCCTGCGCAAGGCCGACGCCGACTCCGGCCGTCCGAAGCCGCCGCGCTGGAAGCTCTCGCCGTGGGCCGTCGCGACCTATCTGCTGGGCGGCACGCTGCAGGACGGGACCGAAATCTCGCCGAAGTACATCGGCCCGCGCCGCATCATCGAGATCGCCATCGCCACCCTGGCGACGGACCGCGCGCTGCTGCTGGTCGGAGTCCCCGGGACGGCGAAGACCTGGGTCTCCGAGCACCTGGCGGCGGCCGTCTCCGGCGACTCGACCCTGCTGGTGCAGGGCACGGCCGGCACGCCGGAAGAGGCGATGCGCTACGGCTGGAACTACGCGCAGCTGCTGGCCCACGGCCCCTCGCGCGACGCGCTGGTCCCCAGCCCCCTGATGCGCGCGATGTCCACCGGTGCGATCGCCCGCATCGAGGAGCTCACCCGCATACCGGCCGACGTGCAGGACACGCTGATCACGATCCTGTCGGAGAAGACGCTGCCGATCCCGGAGCTCGGCGAGGAGACCCAGGCGGAGAAGGGCTTCAGCGTCATCGCCACCGCCAACGACCGCGACAAGGGCGTCAACGACCTGTCCTCGGCGCTGCGCCGCCGCTTCAACACCGTCGTCCTGCCGCTGCCGGGCACCGCCGAGGAGGAGATCGAGATCGTCTCCCAGCGCGTGAAGTCGCTGGGCCGCGCGCTGGAGCTGCCCGAGGTCCCGGCCGCGCACGAGGAGATCCGCCGGGTGGTCACGGTGTTCCGCGAGCTGCGCGGCGGCCTGACCGAGGACGGCCGGACCAAGCTGAAGACCCCCTCGGGCACCCTGTCCCCGGCCGAGGCGATCTCGGTGGTGGCCGGCGGCATCGCCCTGGCCGCGCACTTCGGCGACGGCACGCTGCGCCCGGCCGACGTGGCCGCGGGCATCCTCGGCGCGGTGGTGAAGGACTCCTCCACCGACAAGCTGGTGTGGCAGGAGTACCTGGAGACCGTCGCCCGCGGCCGCGACGGCTGGTCCGACTTCTACCGCAGCTGCCGCGAGGTCAGCGCCTGATGACGGTCACCTTGCTGGGGATCCGCCACCACGGGCCCGGCTCGGCCAGGGCGGTCGCGGCGGCGCTGGAGGAGCTGAAGCCGGACGCGATCCTCATCGAGGGCCCGCCCGAAGCCGACACCCTGATCCCGCTCGCCGCGCATCCCGCCATGCGCCCGCCGGTCGCGCTGCTGGTCTACGCCGACGCCGATCCCTCACGCGCGGGGTTCTGGCCCTTCGCCGAGTTCAGCCCGGAGTGGGTCGCGATCAAGTGCGGCGCCGAGGCCGGCATCCCGGTGCGCTTCATCGACCTTCCCTCGGGCCACCGGTTTGCGGAGCTCCCGAAGGACGAAGACGCCGGTACCGATCCCATAGACGACACCGAGCAGGCAGAGCACAGCGAAGCCGGCCATGAGAAGCATGACGAACAGCGGGGAGTCGAAGAAGCCCACGCCCTGGAGACTATCCAGCGCACCGACCCCATCGCCGCTCTGGCCACCGCCGCCGGCTACGACGACCCCGAGCGCTGGTGGGAAGACGTCGTCGAGCAGCGCGCCGACGGCACCTTCTCGGCCCTGGACTCCTTCGCCGCCATCGCCGACGCGATGGCCGTCGTCCGCGACAAGGCCCGGCCGGAGGACGAGCAGCGCGAGGCGTACATGCGCCAGTGCATCCGCGAGGAGGCCAAGGCCGGCCGCGAGCGCATCGCGGTGGTCTGCGGCGCCTTCCACGTCCCGGCCCTGACCGAGATCGGCCCGGCCGCTGCGGACGCCAAGCCCCTCAAGGAGCTGC
>Ga0105241_10003242_pt1 | contig 12101 bp, 15 predicted proteins | sample KBSC64metaG_FD_80422 | JGI IMG/M metagenome (GOLD analysis project Ga0105241, IMG submission 80422) | Corn rhizosphere microbial communities from Kellogg Biological Station, Michigan, USA - KBS C6-4 metaG | ecosystem: Host-associated > Plants > Roots > Rhizosphere > Soil | place: Michigan, USA... | reverse complement strand
GTAACAAATAATTATGACAAGCAGTAAAATACATATCTATCAAAATGTTTTCTGTCAACGATTGTTCTTTGCGATGCGGTCATACTATACCTACATATTCTCCTCCTGTAATCAAAGATCACATTATTACCCAAATTTCAAAGACTTCAATAAGTAACCCCCGGCTCTGATTTAATTACAGATCTGGGATGGGTTTCTTTAATTCAATTTTCAATTAAAGCAACTAAAGAATTGGTGGAAGCTTGTGGCTTTCCGAACATTCAACAGATTCATGCCGCAAAGTTTTTCAGACGAATAGATGGACAGGCAACAAGAAGCTTTGGAGAAATATATTTCGAAAAATTAAACCAGTTAAAACAACAACAAAATTTTTAAGCACAATTAAATGAAATGAAAATGAAAAAGATAAAAAACAATCTCGTAATAAGAAAAGATGATTATTCATTACTGATCTCATACCTGAATAATGTACGCAGGCAATCAACCTTTGACAGGCGAAACGCAGAAGACCTTACCGCCGAATTAAAAAAGGCCACCCTGGTTAATAAAAATGATTTTCCCGGAGATGTAGTAGGCCTAAATTCTAAAGTAAAAATAAAAGCAGAAGGCAAAAGTGAAGAAATGGAATTGATGATTGTAACACCTGACAGAGCAAATATCAAAGAGAAAAAAATTTCTATCATGGCTCCAATAGGAACTGCTTTAATTGGTTTTCGCCAGGGCCAAAAAGTAAAATGGAAAGTTCCTGCCGGCTACAAAATGTTTACGATTCTTGAAGTAAGTAATGATTATGAAAGAAACATTGCTTAAAACAATTTGAGTAAAAATTTTATTGCCGATAACAAAACATCTGTCGGTCATTATATTTAAACAGCAAAGGAGATGTAACGATGAATAATCTTGTTCCTGTTATAGATTTTCGCAAATTCTGATGTCAAGTTTTCAATTCTTATTCAAAGAGAATTTGAAAGACAATGTGAGGTTGAATTTGTTGTCATGTTTTTTATAATGACCTTTTCCTTCAGGGAAAGGTTTATCTAATTTCCTGATTATATTGATGCAATAGTTTCATACATTATGTAGCTGTGTCAGGGTCAATGAAATTATTTTTGCTCGTGTCTAAAAAAATTGAAACTCTCGCTATTGCCGGTGATCAAATTGGTAAAAGATGATTTGCCCATTCATGCAATAACCGGTTCAACCGGATCAGGTCAATCCCCCTCTCCCACCATTAATTTTAACTGGAGAAACAATAATGTTTCCGTCTATAAGGTTTTTTCACACCAGCACTTGGCCGAAAAGTGCAAAGCTTAAATGGGAAAGATAGTATTTAGCGATTGAGCGAACAGGGCTTGCCGAAGTGGAAGAAATATAAATCCTCCAGCTAACAGAAGCTAAATTTATAAATAAAAGTTGATGATTGTCGCATAGCGAATTAATAACACCCTGCCCGATATGAAATCAAATTGATAACAAAAACTGAAACCTGGACTCTGTCAGCCCCCTATTTTGTTAAACATGTTATGAGTTCTTGCTATTCTGTCCACAAAGATGTGTCGTTCAATTGTCAATAATATTTCCTTTTGTTCCTTTTGCTATAAGCCCTGTTCTATCTGTAATTTTTCCTTTAGAAATTTGAACAGCTGCTCCTTGTTTTGAAATTGCTGAAATATTGGTCAGTGGTGTTTGTCCATCATTAGTAACTGCTATTGCAATTGAATTATAACCGTTGGCTATGATCTCGCCTTTTATACTTAATTGTTTAACAATCCCGCCTTCTATATTATAAGAATGCACATTGTCGCCATAAGTTGCAATGCCTCCTGAAATATTCAATTCTTTGATTTCACCACCTGGCTTAACACTAATAGCATCGGCAGGCAAAGTCATGATTATTCCTTTCACAAGCGTTTGTCCTTCGGAACCGTGAGTAACGACACCATTTGAAACATTTATGGTTCCAACGGGTTTGCTTACCTGTATGCCAATTGAACCATTGCCATTTGTGATAATAGAATGAAAAGTCGCTTTGCCAACGGTTCCATCATATTGATTAAATCCTCTTGCACCTAAACCGAAGGTTTCTATTTTGTCTTTCGCCTCAAACTCATCTACAACACCAAAATTCACAAAGCCGATACCGCTCGGTCCATAAGATGTTATGGGTTTTTCGGCCGTCCACTTTTCAACTTGTCCCCAGGTATCCAAAACCATATCGTTCACACCGTAAGTTGTTAGTGCTCCATTATTGACTATGCTTTTTATTTTAGTTCCATTGACAATAAACACACCGCCAGTAATTATATTCGGTTGTCCGAAAGGTATCATGCCGTTAGAATAAATATCGCCTGTGGTGATGTTGTCTGAAATAACCCAACCACCATTGTCGCCAAAACCACCTACAAACAAACCCGAACCTATAACCGGTGCTCCTTTGCGGCCTAAACTAATATTGGTGAGCGTTGCATTGATTATACTTTTCTTATCGCTGTTGTAATTGTAAACTGTAAATGCACCCTGGTAAACATTTACGCCATATTTCTGCGGCTGCTCAGAATATCTTCGCGCATCGCAAGCAACTACATCAATATTCTCGGCAATAAGATTTGTTTTGCTTGTTCCTGCCCTGGTTAAAATTTGAACTTGACCTGTGATGGTAAGGTTCTTTAATGTCAGCATTCCCAAATCGGGATAATTGCTTAATAAATATATTGCCCGATTGCCTGGATTGGTTTGGATGTTGAGATTTGAAACTTCGTTGTTGGCAGTCAGCCCGATGCCGTCACTATTGCTAAAACTTAAAATACATTTTTCTTTGTCAACACCTCTCATGTTGAATCCAACAGGTAGCGTAATTGAATAAGGACAAAGAATTGATGTTTGCAATTCAAGGGTCGCCGGTTGAGGATTGCTTAAAGCTGCAAGTAATTCTACAAGTGAATAAATCTGTTTAATCATCGTTTCTTTTTATAGCTTCCCAAAGCTAAGTTCTTTAGGTTAATTTAATTTAGGCGCTGTCGCCAAAGTATCACGCATTTTACTTTACGCGACTTTTAATATAGCTAAACGAAGATCTGTAATTAAATCATCTGCATCTTCAATTCCAACAGAAAGCCTCAACAAATTATCATTTATTCCAAGGCGATGACGCTGTTCAGCGGATAAACTTCTGTGAGAAGTGGTCACTGGTGAACAAATTAAACTCTCTACCCCTCCCAGGCTTAATGCAGGCTGAATTAGTGAAAGGTTTTTTAAAAAGAATGTCAATTGCTCCTCGCTTATATCTAATTCAAAAGATAATATTCCGCCAAAGCCAATCATTTGTTCAACGGCAATTTGATGATCACGATGCGATGACAGCCCCGGATAGTAAACTTTCTTCACTACCGGATTTCTTCCCAAATATTCAGCAAGCTTCAATGCATTTTCATTTTGCTTTTTAATTCTTAACGACAAAGTCTTTAAACTTCTTTCCACCAGGTAGCATTGATAAGGTGATAGTGATCCTCCATAAATTTTTGCAGTAGAAAAAATAAGTTCTTTGTGATGTTGATTGTTAGAAACCAAGGCTCCAAATGGAAGATCATTATGGCCGCCAAGATATTTAGTCCCACTGTGAACGGCGATATCAATACCCAGGGAAAGTGGTATTTGATTAATGGGCGAAGCGAAAGTATTATCCACGATCGTAACCAATCCATGTTCTTTTGCAAAAGATGCAATCTTTTTAAGAGGGAAAATATTTAAAAGTGGATTTGACGGCGTTTCGATATAAATTACTTTAGTGTTTTCTTTTAATAATGATTGAAAACTTTCTAAGGTATTATCCGCATAACTACTGGTGATGCCTCTTTTTGGAAGTTCCTGCTCAACAAAATTCCATGTGCCGCCATAAAGATCTCTTGAAAAAATAATATGATCGTTATGTTGTACGAATGATAAAATAGATGTTGTAATTGCAGCCATACCCGAACTAAAAACCATACCCCATTCACCATGCTCCAGGCTCGCCATAATTTCCCCTAATCTTTTTTGGTTATAGGTAGAATAAAATCCCGGGTATTGCAATTCACCATCCAGGTAATTATAGGCCGCTGAAGGAAAAATAACCGATGTTACGGAGCCGCTGAAATTATCATCTTCAATAATGGGGTGTACGCACAATGTATCAGTATTTTTCATTTTTTTTCTTTTAATCAATCATTATTTTGCAAACAATCCACAGGCTTACATAGCGCCTGTGGATTCATAAAATTGCAATGTTTTTTTCAGAGGAAACCATTTTTTTTAAATCCGAAAATAATAATAACAGTATCTCAATAATTATAGCAAATTCGAAAAGTTGTATTTTTTAATTCTTCATTAACCAGGATCTGGCATGCTAACCGGTAATTGGTATTTGTTATGCCTGTCTTTTTTATAGTAGCTTCTTCATTTCTCTCCAAAAAAAGAAAATTATTTTCTGTATTCATTATTTCAATTACGCAGGTTCCACACCTGCCCATGCCATGACAATCACCAAAATCTTCAACATAAATTTTATCGGTTATTAAAGACATCAGGTTTCGATATTCGCCTGTATAAGTTTATACAACACGCTCTTCATCTCCATCTAATATCATAAACCTTATATCACATTTTTGTATAACCATTATAGTTTCTAAATAATTATTTCATTTCCATTTTAAAAAAAATTTTACCTGTCGTTATAAAATCATCGATTTAAGAAGTCCGCCGCCAAAAAAGATCAATAATAAAAGCTTAATAAATTCAATGCTAACATAATAATAATGCAGGTTAGACGATGGTAGCACTTTTCCCTTTATGATCGCTTTTGCCCTTTTGTTTAGAGCGGGAAGTATCCATGCAGTTTGTACTACAAGAATCAAAATGATTATTAGAAAAAATGATATCAACATAGATCGTATTTCGCCCGTATAAAAAAATAAACTAACCGATATAATTATTGCAAAGGCCCATTCCACTTTGTTGAGGGCGCTGAATACTAATTTGCCGATGCTTAATCCAACAGGCATTGTAAGATTTTGCGCCCTGAATTTTAACCACGATTCCATAAAACTAATAGCACCTATAAAACCTGTCCATACAAAAGTGCAGGCGGCGATAAAAATAATATTGTTCATTATATTAAACTTTTAAAAGGATTGCCTTTGAAATATTCTATTTTGGATTCGAATAGTTCAGCCATTTTACCGGCACGCCATTTTGCCTCTTCGGCGATTGCGCCTGTAAACAAATCATCGACGGTTTGTGTAAACAATTCCATCCATCTTTTAAAATGATCATGAGATATTGGCAAGTTTGCATGTGGTGGAAAAGGGGCTCCAAAATAAGTACGCTCCTCAAGTAGAATTGTTTGCCAGAAAGTATACATTTTTTCAAGGTGTTGCGGCCAGCGATCCTTTATTCTTTCATCAAATATTGGCCCTATCAATTTATCCTGTCTTACTTTTCCATAAAAAATATTCACCAATATTTTAATATCTTCAAGGGAAGTAATTTCTTTTTTGTTAGTCATAATTTTTATTCTTTCACCGGCAGGTAAGTGATGAGATAATACAGCACCCAGCCTGCGAAACCGATAATCAATATCCATACCCATGATGGAATACTTTGAGGAGTTTCGCTCCCCTGGATCAAAAATGTTTTTTGATCACCTTTGCTATATGCATTAATCATGATCGGTAAAACTCCATCTACTACAGCATTTTCTTTAATGCCCTCAATGGCAATGGAAGGCCCGTTTCTTACTTCAAATGGAATCAGGCGAAGACCTTCTTTGCCGGTAGGATCTTTACTTACAATTTTTAATGTATGATTTCCATCAACCATTTTGCGGGTGTCGAGTTCAAAATTTACTGGTGAAACAAATTCTGCAATTGGCTTTTGTTCATCATCCAGAAAAATAAATATGGTGCTTTTATCTTTCATTATTCATTATTTAAAACAAGTCTTTTAATATGGCTTTGCGATTGTTCTCCCGGCCTTACCAGCCATTTAACAGAAAAGAAAAGAGTAAAGAGAACGATGATTACTACTATACTAACGATTACATAATCCCAGTTGCCATCAGGCCCTGCTCCATGCGTAACGCCTTTTAACAACGCAGGCTGCTGCTTTTCACAGGCAGGACATGCAAATGATGCCAGGGCTGAAACAACCAGCAACATTGATGCAAATACTTTTTTCATAACGAAACATTTTTACTTTTAACAATAATACCTTTCCTTTTATTTAGGGGATGCTACTTTCACAGCATCCATTAATTTTTGTACTTCTTCCGTTGTTACCTGCTTTGAATTATTTCCCCAACTGGATCTTTCATGATTCATGATCGCAGAGATTTCATTCGCGGTTAAATTGTTCATGGTACCCACCGCAGGCATAGGCCCAAATCCTTCTTTTTCGCGGCCGGTATATCCATTCATAATAATATTTACCATCAATTCAGGATTGTCATCTGTTACAACTTTGCTTCCCTTTAGCGGAGGAAATGCACCTGCTAATCCTTCTCCATTTTCCTGGTGGCAGCTTTGGCAATTGGCCGTATATAAAGCTACGCCATTCAAAGCTCTGGAAGCCGTTGCTGTTCCGCCTGCTTCTTTAGCTTCCCTCTTGTATAAAAATGCGGGAATAGCTGTTCCATCAGGCAATTTGGTTTGCTTTAAAGAAAGAAGATAAGCAACCAGTTGCAATGCTTCTCTGCTAGCAACTACTTTCCCGGTATCGCCATTTAAATATTGTTTGGGAATATTTACAACCACATCTCCTTTTGCTGCAGCAGGTTTTATTTCAAATAGCCAGGGATATGCCGGCATTATAGATTGAGGAACAAGAATGCGCGGATCAAATAAATGTACAAGTTGCCAGTCTTTGCTTGCCTGCCGGTTACCAACGTTAGTAAGGTCCGGGCCGGTTCTTTCAGAGCCTAACAAGGTAGCAGTATTTCTCCAAAAGTCCTGTCGATGGTCGCCTGCATAATCTGCGGCTATGCTTGGCCGTGAGCCCCACACTTTATCCATGTCTACATTACGTACCTGCTGGGTATGGCAACCTATACATCCGTTAGCAATATAAACCTCTTTACCTTTTAAAGCTTCTGCACTTAGCGGCTCTGCATTAGGCAAAACAGCATTATTGTTTTGCATGGTAAGCGCAGGAATAATTGCCACCAACATTGTTAATCCTACAAAGAACAGGGTAGCTGTCCCAAAAAGTCTTTTATGATTATCGAATAATTCCATGTTATATCAATGTCTTTTTATGCAATTGGATCAAAAATTATTTTGTTCGCTTTTCAATTTTTCCAGGGCCAAATCTTTCACGTCAACAACCTCGCGGCCGGCCAGCATTTTATACATATTATATGCGAAGAACAAATGCGACAACCACATGAGGCTGCCGCCTATGGCACGCCACAACCAATAAGGAGCCATAAAAACGACACCATCAATAAATGGCTTTCCCTGCATCCACATGATTCCCTTAATAGTGCTGCCATACATTAACGGAACGGTGTAAAACAACAAACCAATTAACGCCATCCAAAAATGAGCACCTACCGTTATTTGGGGAGGCTCTTTACCCGTAAGCCTGGGCACTACTGCATATATGCCCGCCCAGAGAAAGAACGTAATTATTCCATACATGGTAAGGTGCGAATGGGCAACAGTAAAATCAGTAAAGTGCCAATATAAATTGGACGTACGAAAGGCCTCTGCGGTGCCTTGCATAGAGCCTGTAAAATAAAATATGATACCCACAAAGAAGAAGGGCAATGTGTAGCTACCGGCTAACTTATACCATGAGCCTCTAAACGTCATGATGAAATTTGTAGATCCTGCCACAACCGGTATTATCATGCCTGCACTGCCTGCTATAGCTATCGTTTGAAGCCACCAGGGAATAGCGCTGAAAATAAAGTGATGTGTGCCAATCAATGTATAAAATAATATCTGCGTCCAAAAAGCCAGAATTCCCAGGCTGTAAGAATAGATTGGTTTATTAAGCTGCTGCGGAAGCATATAGTAAACTATGCCTAGCGTAAAGAACATAAACCACATGCCCACTCCCTGGTGCATGTAGTAACCCTGTGCAATTGTATTGCCGAGCCCATTGGCCCAAAAAGGCAAATAGGCTACCAATACAATTACTATTGTAAATATTATAGAGGCAACCATGTACCAATTGGAAATATAAATCTCTTTAGTTTCCCGTTTGGCTATTGTTTTTAAAAAATTAATTAACGTTAATACAAGCCCGATGGCAAATAACAACATCACCGGCCAGATGTATTCGCGATATTCACCACCGCTATTGTTAATGCCACCCATGAGGCATAATGAACCAATCAATACAGAGGCATTAATAAGAATTAGCGTGTGCCAGCCTTGTTTCATACTTGATAAAGAAGTATTGCTTACAGTGGGTACAATGTAATATCCAAGTCCCAGCATGCCCAAAGACGCCCAACCCCAAAAAACGATATTGGTATGAACCGGCCTCAGGCGTCCAAAACTAAGCCAGCTTATATGATCTACATCAGGCGCTACGAATTTAACACCAAGATATTCCCCTACAGTAGTACCAACTACCAGCCAAATAGTGGCACATCCGAGAAACCATAAAACAAGTTTTGTTAATTCCGGATCTTTATTTGGTCTTTTGAGTGCCTTCTTTTTTATAGCAACCACGGGAATGCTGCTATTTGTGTTTATATTAATTAAGCCTTTGCTATCTTCTGCTTTTAATTTCCCGGACAATTCATCGTTCGCAAGCCGGTAATCCAATGCAGCCTTCCTTTTTAATAAGGTTTCGTTTATTTCATCATCCGGCAATTCTTTCAGGAAAGCAGCAAGTTTTTCTGCTTCGTCCATATCCCGCTTCCTGTAATACTGATTCAAAACGTTTCTTACTTTAACTATCATTAAAATAATGCCAACCAATATGGGAATAAGAATTAAGATAATCGTAATGACTACGCCAGGATCACTTAATACCGAATTCGTGCTTTTTTCCGGAGACTGTGCAAAAAGGCTTTGGTTGGCAAATAAAGAAAGCGACAGGAAAAAGAAAGTCAAAAGAATAGAATAAATGCTTCCCCCTGAAGAAGGCCCCTGGGGCTTTTTACTTTGTTTGTATTGCATGAACTCATCTATTTGCTTGCTATCCATATTACTAATATATTGGTTCAGGCGGCCTTCTTCATCACCAGCCTTTTTCTTTCTTTTATTCATAACAACTTCGGAGGTTTTTATCTTTAAAAAGATTACTGCCACTAACGCAATACCCGCCACAATCAAGAGAAGTACGATGCTTCCCTCGTGAGAAGGAACAATGGGTTTAACTGCACTATCCGTCTGTGCATCCGACGAAATTGAAAAAAAACCTGTCATAACAAAAATTGCCAGCGATCTCAAAATGAACTTTACCTGCATAAAATATATTAATACCTTTTTATCTTTTATTGTTTCAAAAAAACTATTTCCGTTTTAAGAAAGTTAGATTCTTTTCAAGTTGCTTGCTAAATTCCCCAATCCTTGCATTCTCCAGCATATTATAGAGGTCTTCCCGAACTTTCTTAAATTCATAGTGTATAGGGCATGGCTTGATCTCAGAGCAATTTTTAAGGCCCAGGCCGCAGCCGGTAAAAAGTTTATTTCCATCAATTGCTTTAACGATATCTGCTAAAGAACAATGTGACGATTCTTCTTCAAGATAAAAACCACCCGTGGGTCCTTTTAAAGATTGAACAAGCCCTTTACGGCTTAAGTCCTGCAAAATTTTTGCAATAAAATATTCTGGAGCGTCAATTGCTTTAGCTATTTCCTTTATCCCCACCCTGATCCCTGCTTTTGATTTTTGGGCTATAAAAATCATTGCCCGGATGGCGTATTCTAAAGTTTTTGAAAACATTTATTCCTTTTATAATGCAAAGGTAAAAAAAAGAAGTAATAAAGGATAAAAAAGTCTTTTATTTAGCAAAATATATCTGGTAAAATTTTCTGAGGAATATCAAAATATCATTCAACAATTATTTTACCTTTCATTACCTGATGAATAGCACAAAAATAATCAGAGTTGATTTCAACTACCATTTTCCAGAACGCACCTGCTGTAATATTGGAAGAAGTCCATGCTTTTTTATTTTCTTCGGTTACACAATGAGTAACCATATCACGATTAACCCACATAATGGTATCTCCTTTCTTTACAGAAATTTCTTCCGGTTGAAACTTCATGTCTTTTATTTCAACAACATGCAATTGTGGCTCCGAGGGGCCGGGATATACAGGATTAGAAACGGTTGAATCAGATACAGGCACTTTGATAGCCCTTTCTTCAGGGGTGGCGCAACCATACAGAAACAAGAGGAGAAATATATACCGAAACCCTATTTCTCCCCATTTTAAACTTGTCTTCATTATTTTGCAAACTCCTTTTGTACCATTTCAGCATGGGCTAAATGCGCTTTCAGCGTAGGCACTACATCCTGTAATAATTTTTTTAATTCTGCATTTTGGCTTTGCGGTATCAACAAATTTTCGACAGCGTCGATAACGGCTTTATGATAAGCAACTTCATTATCTATATAAGCTTTATCAAAGGCTTTTCCGGATTTTGAATTCAACTGCTTTTTTGTTTTTGCTGCATCAGACAAAAGCTTTTGGCTTACTGCATTATCTTTTGGAGTAACTCCTAACTTAGTAACCAATGCGACGGCCTGTTTAATTACTGCTGTGTGATCGTCGCTCATAGTTTGCGCAAACTTTAAGACATCAGCATTTTTTGATTTTGTCTTCGCAATCTTTGCGTAGTTAACATCTATTTGATTAGCAACAACAGCAACAGAAGCTATTTCCGGATCAGTAAGTTTTGGGGTTACCTGTGCGTACGCAGATCCGAATACTATCATTGCAAATACAGTAACTGCACTAATTGGTTTCAGGATTAGTTTCATAATATTTATTTTTAAAAAATTAAAAAATTAGTTATACACCAATAGAGTAGCTCAACGCAAAAAGGTTACAATAAAAATGGAAAATTTGAAAAGGTTAAAGGCAGCAGCTTTTTTACGAAAGTATTTTCTTCATTACCTCATTCACTATCTTGTCGCAATAGATAAGGTTGAATTCATAAATATCTTCGGGAGAGTATATCTTTTCTATTTCTTTCCGCAACATCATTTTGGCCCGATTCAACCTCACTTTTACATTAGATGTAGTAATGTTTAACAATTCAGCAGTATCGGCCACGCCTAATCCCGTTAGTTCTCTCAATGTAAATGTCATCCTGTAATCTTCAGGCAGATTTTTAAGAGCAGTCTCAATAACAATTTTTAATTCTTTATTGACAACAGTGCTGCCAGGGTTGCTATGGTTGGTGTTGAGAAACATTGCTCCGGAATTTTTGTTAACTGATATTTCTATAGTAGGTTTATTTTGGTAATTGAGCTTTTGAGATTTATGATAACATAGATTCAGCATTATTCTTATAATCCATGTCTTAAAAGAAGAACGATTTTCAAACTTTGCGAGGCCTTGAAAACTATTAATAAAAGCTTCCTGCATTAAGTCTTCAGTATCCTGATGATTGTAACCATAGCCTCTTCCTGTTTTATAAAGATCGGGATTATACCTCCGGATTAAAATCTCAAAGAGTTCTTTATTGCCCGACAAAATTTCCCGGATGACTGCTGAGTCAGGAAATTGCTCAACATTTTTATAAATGGTAGCGTAATTCATAACATAGTGTTTTGTCTTTCGAATACATCTTTGCTGGTTAACAGGCACATCAAGACTTATTAGAGTGAACAAGCAACATAAAGGTTACACAAAAAACAAATTTTTATTACCAACAAATAAAATTCTAATCTCTGAAATATCATGCAAGTTCACCAATTGTTGTTCTATCTCCATCATTAGCTCCGCATAATTAAATGTGTTTATTTAAATTTTCGATATTCGTTTGTTTCAAAATAGCCGCGAACGCCGTTGTATGCTTCACTTCTTTAATTGACTTTGGAGATAATGGATTTTTAGAATGTTCTTTAATGGATAGCTGAAACCATTTTACATCGT
>Ga0105241_10003241_pt1 | contig 12101 bp, 10 predicted proteins | sample KBSC64metaG_FD_80422 | JGI IMG/M metagenome (GOLD analysis project Ga0105241, IMG submission 80422) | Corn rhizosphere microbial communities from Kellogg Biological Station, Michigan, USA - KBS C6-4 metaG | ecosystem: Host-associated > Plants > Roots > Rhizosphere > Soil | place: Michigan, USA... | reverse complement strand
GCTCTGCTCGAAATAGCCGGCCTCCATATCGATGATCTTGCCCGGCGTATTGTTGCCCGCGTTGTAGATCGCCAGTTCGAGGTCGCTGCCTGCCTGATCGAACAGCGCGACAATATCGGCTTCGCTGGTCGCGTCCGCGACCACGGAAACTGCACGCCCACCCGCGGCGACGATATCGGCCACGACGGCATCGAGTGCCGCCCCGGTCCGGCCGGCGACCAGAACATTGAGGCCCTCAGCCGCAAAGCGCTTGCAGAGCTGCGCGCCAAGGCCTTGATCCGGCCCAACACCGATGACGATTGCCGTTCCCATGGAAGCCGCTCCTGCAACGATTGAACACAGCGAGAGCCTTTTATATGACGCTCATCATTTCCGCAATGCTCCTGGCCAAACCCGGGCACAACTTCACCCGCAGTTTCACGGGGATATGAAGTCGTGTCCGCCCGGACCGTTCAGGACAGGCCTCTCACCGTGAGCACGATCGCGTCGGCGCCCGCTTTTCGATCCACCGATATCTCCAGATACTCCGGCGAATTCTGGAATTCCTGCGCCGCGCCGTCATCCGGGAATTCCATGATCACAACCTTGTCGCGCGGCCACTCGCCTTCCAGCACCACCGGGTGCGCGTCCGCCACCAGCAGCTTGCCCTTGAATTTGCTGAATACGCCCATGAAGCGCGACTGGTAGCGGTCATAGAGTTCGCGACGGGTGAACTTCAGTTGCGCGATGATGTAGACGCTCATGACAGTTCCTCATCTGCGTGGCAGGTGACTGCCCGCGCGACCAGGGATGGTCGCTCCGGTCAGCCGCGAAACTTCTTCTTTTTCTTCTTGCCGAATGCGGGCTTTGCAGACGCTCCATGTTCATGCCGCGGCTTTCCCGCGTGCGCCGGCTCGGCTCGATCCCGCCTTTTGGTATCGTAATGCGCCTTCTTGTCAAACGCCGGCTTGTCAGGGGTCTTTGCGTTTTTGCCGTGCGACTTTGGTGTCCATTCCTTCTCGCGAACCTCCTCGCGTCGCGGCGCATCTTTCATCGCCTCGATGCGGATGCTGTCTTCCTTGTCGGGACGACGGATTCGTGCGGCGAAGCGGTCGGCGACGCGCGCGGAAATCTCGAACTCGGTGATAGTATCGAGAATGCGGATGGTGCCGATGTCCTCCTTCTTGATACTGCCGCGGCGGCACAGCATCGGCAGCAACCAGCGTGCTTCGGCGTTCTTCCTGCGGCCGATCGCGGCGCTGAACCAGACGCCGTCCTCCATGCGGTGACGCGGCGAGGATTTTGCAGGCTTCGATCCCTGACCGGTCTCGCGATCGGCCTTCTCCCGGGCGCGTTCCGCACGAGATTTGACGCGATGCTCGCCGGGATCGACGATGTCCTCGGGCGAAGGAAGCCGTGCGCGATAGAGCCGCGCCAGCGCCGCGGCAATGTCCTCCGCCGACCGTTCGGCGAGCAGGGCCTGCGCCAGCGCCAGATCCTCAGGCGTCGTCTCCTCCGAAAACAGCGCATCTTTCAGCATGCGCTCCTGGTCGAGCTTGCGAATTTCATCCGGCTGAGGCGCCGTGCCCCAGACGGTGTCGATGCCGGCGAGATTCAGCAGCACCTCGGCGCGCCGCCTGCGCGCCGGCGGCACCAAGATGATGCTGACGCCCTTGCGGCCCGCGCGGCCGGTGCGGCCGGAGCGATGCTGCATGACTTCCGGATCGTTCGGAATATCGGCGTGAATGACGAGATCGAGGTTCGGCAGGTCGATGCCGCGCGCGGCGACGTCGGTCGCCACGCAGACTCGGGCACGCCCATCCCGCAGCGCCTGCAGCGCCTGGGTTCGCTCGTTCTGGGTCAGTTCGCCGGACAGCGCGACTACGGAGAAGCCGCGCTCCAGCAGCGTCGCCTGCAGATGTCGAACGGCTTCCCGCGTGTTGCAAAACACCAGTGCGCTCGGCGATTCGTAGAATCGCAGAATATTGACGACGGCGTGCTCGACATCGCCGGCGGCAATCCGGATCGCGCGGTATTCGATGTCGGCATGGCCGCCCTCGTCGCCCGCGACTTCGACGCGAAAGGCCTGTTGCTGATATTCCTTCGCCAGCGCCACGATGCCACGCGGCAACGTCGCCGAAAACAGCAGCGTGCGGCGTTCGTCCGGCGTGGCCTCAAGGATGAATTCCATGTCCTCGCGAAAACCGAGATCGAGCATCTCGTCGGCCTCGTCGAGCACGATCGCCTTCAGTTCCGAAACATCGAGCCGGCCGCGCCGCAGATGGTCGCAGAGCCGCCCGGGCGTGCCGACCACGATGTGGGCGCCCGCGGCGAGCTCACGCTGCTCGCGGCGCGGATCCATGCCGCCGACACAGGAAACCACGCGCGCATCGGCATGCTGATAGAGCCAGGCGAGTTCGCGATGCACCTGAAGCGCCAGTTCGCGCGTCGGCGCGACGATCAGCGCCAGCGGGGCGGCGGCGCGCTCGAACCGCTCGGCGCCATCAAGCAGGTTGTTTGCAACCGCCAGGCCATAGGCAACCGTCTTGCCGGAGCCGGTCTGCGCCGAAACCAGGAGGTCGCGGCCGGCCGCGTCGTCGGCCAGGACGGCGGTCTGGACCGGCGTCAGCCGATCGTAATTGCGTTCCGCCAGGGCTCGGGCGAGCGGCGGAGAAGTGAGCAGAAATGTCACGAGATGTCAGACCCTGGTTGGCTTGATCGGCCGGAAATGGTGAATATCGCCCCGAACCGAAATGGCTCGAAACTGCGCAACTAACGACGCGCAGCGGCACGGCCTGACGGAATTGAATGAGGTGGGCACGCTTTAGGCGAAAACCAGCCGCTGCGCCATCCATTCTTTGCAGGTCAGCCGATCACTTCTACATTATGGTTTCAGGGCATTTTCAGGGAGCCGGAGACCGTGACCGCGTTCAAGACCATTCGCGCCAGGGCCGAGAAGCGCAAAGGCGGCCCCAAGGCGCTCGCCAAGCTGTTGCCGACCAGGCCCGACCCGAAGACGCTTGCCAAACTCGGTGACGACCGGATTCTCGCCGAAATGACCAGGCGGGCATTCTCGGCGGGGTTTGCCTGGAGCGTGATCGAGAGCAAATGGCCGGGCTTCGAGAAGGCGTTTCTCGGCTTCAAGCCAGGCCCGCTGTCGCTGAAGCCAGACGAGTTCTGGGACGACCTGATGAAGGACACGCGCATCGTGCGCAACGGCGCCAAGATCATGTCGGTGCGCGCCAATGCCAGCTTCGTCCGGGACATCGCCCGGGAGCACGGCAGCTTCGGCAAGTTCCTCGCGAACTGGCCCTCGTCCGACGAGGCCGGGCTGCTCGAACTGCTGTCCAAGCGCGGCAGCCGGCTCGGCGGCAATACCGGACAGATGATGCTGCGCTTCCTCGGCTGGGACGGGTTCGTCACCTCCCGAGATGTCGTGCTGTGCCTGCGCGACGCCGGGCTCGACATCGCGGAAACGGTGACTTCGAAGCGCGATCTCGCCAAGGTGCAGGCGCAGTTCAACGCATGGGCCGAGGAGACCGGGCTTTCCTACGTGCAGCTCTCGCGGATCTGTGCGTTGTCGATCGGCGAGAATTATGCGGCGGAAAAACTTGAGAGCATGATGGGCGGCGACGAATGATGGGTACACGCTTCCGCCTTCGCTCTTTGAGCTACGGCGTGACAAGTCCACCCGACCCACCCGGCGGGATTCGCCGGCTTGGAATCAGATGACGAAAAATCCGTGGCTTGCGTCGCGGCGGAGCTGTTCGACGAGACCGTACTCCCAGTCGAGATAGGCCTGCATCGCGCTTTCCTTGATATCGGTGCCCTCATAGGGACGACGATAGCGATGTGACGGATCGGGCTTTGGAATCACAAGCGGCGGGCCGAACTCGAGCCCGCCGTCATAGCCGCCTTCGAGCACATAGGTTTCCCATCCCATCTGCGCGAGCCATGAGGCGGTCATGTCGGCGCGGACACGCAAATTGTCTGATAGCACGATGCGCGCGCCGCGCACCGGGGCTGCCATGTCGATCTCCTGCACCAGTTGCCCGCCGGCATAATGGCGAAAACCTGTGAGATGGCCCGCGGTGTATTCCTCTTCCGAGCGTACGTCGAAACGATACAGCGTACGATCGCCCTGCGCCTGCAGCGCCGCCATTTCCTTGAACCCGATGTGCCGGACGCCGGCGCGATAGGCGACATCACGCGCATTGGCTTCACCGCCTTCGATGGCGCCGATCTCGCCGCGTCTCCTGGAGCCATGTTCGAGATTCTGTTTGGCCAGCGTCCAGCCGATCGTTCCGTTGCGCAGCGCCCGCACCTTGTTGGTGACGCCGGCATTGATCAGCGATTGCGTGCCGATGATCGAGCGGGTGCGGCCGGCGCAATTGACGATAATGGTGGTTTCGGAATCCGGCGCAGCGCGGCCCGCGCGCAGCACCAGCTCCGCGCCGGGTACGCTGATAGAGCCCGGGATGTTCATGGTCGCGTATTCGTCGAACCGGCGGACATCGAGGATTTGAACGTTGGCGCCATCAGCAATCAGGGCGCTGACTTCCTCGGCGGCCAGCGAAGGCGTGTGGCGGCGATGCTCCACCAGCTCGCCAAAGGCCTTGGCATAGGAATTGACGTCCTGGAACAGTTCATAACCGGCCTGTTTCCAGCCCTGCAGCCCGCCATCGAGCTGGCGGATATTGGTGTAGCCCAGCGCTTTCAGCCGATCCGCCGCCTGCGGCACGAGGCCTTCACCGTCATCGTAGAGGACGATCGGCGCGTCCTTGCGCGGCAACCGCGCTTCGGCCTCCAGCGTGATCCGGTCAGCGGCCATGTTGGCGGCAAACAGCGGATGGCCGGTGGCAAAGACGGCCTCATGCCTGACATCGAGCAGTGCGATTTCATCGCGCAGCAGCAGCGCGGTGCGGACTTCGGATGGGGTGACGGACGGCAAGGTCATGAATCGGGAATTCCAGGTGTGGATCGTACTTGCATGACTAGCAGCATCGCGCGCGGCCCGTCACGCCCGGCAAGGCCATTAACTCTTAAGTCATGGGAGCATTGATCTAATTGCACGGGCCTGCCCGAAACCGCATATGATGCCGCGGAACAAGCATCTGGGCATCCGATGGACCTCAAGCAATTGCGCACCTTCCGCGCCGTGGCCGAGCTGGGCAGCCTCAGCAAGGCGGCGGACCGGCTGCGCGCCGCCCAGCCTGCGCTGAGCCGGCACATCAAGCTGCTCGAGCACGAGCTTCGCGTCGAGCTGTTCGTCCGAAACGGCCGCGGCATGCTCCTGACCAGCGCCGGCCGGATGCTGCTCGACCGCACCACGGGGCTCATTCGCCAGATCGAGCAGGTCAGCGACGACCTCAAATCGGCGAACGGTAATCCGTCGGGCCGCGTCATCCTCGGCCTGGTGCCGACGGTGAGCGCGGTGCTGTCCGGACGGTTCGCCCGCCGCGTCATCAACGAATTTCCCGACGTCTCGCTGCGCATCGTGGAGAGCTATGGCGGCCATCTGGTCGAGTGGCTGCACCGCGGCGAAATGGATCTCGCGATCATCTATGGACCGGCGGTCGATCTGCATCTTCAGGTCCAGTCGATCGGCCGCGAGGATATCGTCGCCGTCGGCCCGCCCGGCTCGGGCCTGAGCAAGCGGAAGCAGGTCGAGCTGAAATGGCTGGCGAAGCAGAAGCTGATCCTGCCGAGCATCTCGCACGGCTTGCGGGCGCTGCTGGAGAAGGCGCTGGCGCGCGAGAAATTGAAGCTCGACGCCATGATCGAGGTGGATTCCTATCGCGCCCAGATCAGCCTGATGGAGGAAGGGCTCGGCTATACGCTGTTGCCGCCGTCGGCGATCCGCACCGAGGTGGCGTCGAAACGGCTGGAGATGGCCACCGTCAGTCCCTCGGTGTCGCGCGAACTGATCCTGGCCTCGCCGATTGCCCATCCGCCGTCGATCGCGACGACAACGATTGCGACGCTGATCGTGTCCGAGATTCAGCAGCTCTCAAAGGAAGGGCTGTGGAAGATCAACATGACGGCGTAGCGCCATCTTGCTCACTGTTCGTCATGTCCGGGATGAGCCCGGGCATGACGGCATTGGTCGCAGCGCCATCCCTCAGTTAAACAGCGCCTCGTCGCCCAGCACCGATTGCCGGAAGCGCGACGTCAGGATGACGCCGTCGGCCGGCGGCATCACGAACACCAGCGCCTCCGGGTTGATCTTGATCTGCGCGAAGGCCGTTCCGCGTCCCTCATGCGCGAGGTCGCGCAGTTCGGTGACTTCCGCCATCGTGCGGACGATGCGCGAGGTGCGGATGCCGCAGGCGGTAGCGATGGCGGCGAGATCGACGCCGGAGGCGGTCGGGGTTTTCTGCATGCCGGTCTCGCCAAAACGCTCATTGTCGAGGACGGCGATCGTCAGATTCTTCGGCACTTCCACCGCGATTGACGCGAGCGAGCCGATATTCATCAGCATCTCGCCGTCGCCGGTGACGACGAGCACTTTTCGCTTCGGCTGCGCCAGCGCCAGCCCAAGCCCGATCATCGAGGCGCCGCCCATGGCGCCCCAGAGCGGGAAATTGTTGGGATGATCACCGGCGGCGGAGACGTCCCAGTTCGGCGCGCCGAGACCGGCGATGACGAGGAGGTCGGCGCGGTCACGCAGGAGCTCGTTGACGACGTCCCGGCGATGCAGAAGTGCGTTGGGATTGTTCATTTGCGGGCAAGCTCCTTGAAATTCTTGGCGCCGAGCACGCGCTGTCCAAGCAGGACCGCTACCGGCTTCCAGGTGTTGAAAGCGAGATGCGCCGCGCCCTGCACGGCGGAAGCGACCAGATGCGGCTCGTCCACCTTGTTCACGATCACGCCCATGGCCTCCAGCGAGGGCCGCGTGCCCTGCCCCATCGGGATCTGCCACGGATTAAACTCGCCCCAATCGCCGCGCATGGTGACGATCATCAACAGCGGCATGTGGCAGATGACGGGCAGCGACAACATGTTGATGCAATTGCCGACGCCGCTCGACTGCAACAGCAGAACACCGCGCTCGCCGCCGAGCCATGCGCCCGCCAGCATCGCCACGCCCTCCTCTTCCGTCGTCAGCGTCACGACGCGGGTTTCGGGATCGGCCTCAAACGAGCGGATCAGGCGGCTGTGGCCGGCATCCGGCACCATCGCGACCTGGCGAATGCCGGCGTCCTTGAGCACGTGGTAGATTTCGTCCGGCCATGTCGGCAACGCGGCCTGCGCCACGCTCCCTGCTTTTGCTGCTTCCGCCATCGGCCTCAATTTCCTCCGCGATGCCTGATTTGGTTGAACGGACAATAGATGGCGGCAGCCAGTTGAGGAATTTGAATGTGGACATGGCTTCTATCGCAAAATTGAAAGGCTGGTGTGGCTGTCTCAAGCCTCGCGGCCCGAGGCAGCGCGGCCTGCTCAGGTTGAGGGAAGTTCAGCTCGCTAGTTCCCCATCATTGCGGCATGAATTCCTGGGTTGGCCCCCGGCTTTCGCATTGCTATGAGTTCAGCCCAGTCCACTTCATCCCGGTTACAGATGCGGGGGTGGTTATAGCGGCAGCTGTCGCAAGCAAATGGGGATGCAATTGCCAATCGCGCGATCGGGGAATCCAGACGCGATGAGTGCCTATCGCCCGGACATCGATGGCCTGCGAGCTATCTCCATCCTGCTGGTCGTCGGATACCACGCCCAGCCATCGTTGATCCCTGGCGGATTTATCGGCGTTGACATTTTTTTCGTTATCTCAGGCTTCCTGATCACTCGCATCGTCCTGTCGCAGAGCAAAGCCAACTCCTTTTCGTTCCTGGAATTCTACTCTCGCCGGATTCGGCGGATATTTCCGGCGCTCATCGTCGTCATGGCCGTCACCTACGTATTGGGCTGGTTTGTCCTTCTACCGGATGACTTTTCCCTGCTCGGAAAGAACATCGCGGCCGGCGTTGCATTCGTATCCAATCTATTTCAGCTCACTCAGCTCGGCTATTTTGCTCCGGACGCTAACGAAAATCCCCTGCTGCACCTTTGGTCGTTGGGCATCGAGGAACAGTTCTACATCTTCTGGCCGCCCGTTCTCCTCATCGTCGGATGGAAGTGGCGCCGAACCTGGATGGGAGCCATCGCCTCGGCATCGTTTGGCGTCAGCCTCCTGATTTTCCTCGGCTACAAGGATTGGTCGTTTTACTCGCCAATATCGAGAGCGTGGGAGTTGTTGGCCGGCGGCATCCTCGCCACCAACTACGCCGATGCTTTGGAACGCGGAAAACAGCGCGTTCCGCAGTTCGAGAACCTGCTGGCAACGCTTGGCACTGCAGCCATCATCTTTGCGGCGATAGTGCTCAACAAGCAAAGCCTGTTTCCGGGCGTCTATGCGCTGTTGCCGGTGCTTGGCGCGGTGTTGATTATTCTCTCGCCAAACTCCTTGTTGAACAGGACTTTTCTATCCAACCCGCAGATGGTCCTGATCGGGCTGATCAGCTATCCGCTGTATCTCTGGCACTGGCCGCTGTTGTCTTATCTCGGGATTGTACGGAACGGAAATCCGAACGCGGCGGAGATCTGGGCCGCCGTTCTCGTCGCAACTGCCCTCTCATGGCTTACATTTCGGTTTGTCGAAACTCCGCTTCGCCAGCAGAAAAATATTGCACCGAAACTGGCTCTCGGATTGGTCGCCATCGGCGCGGTGGGAATCGTGACCGTCATTGCATCCGGTTTTGGATTTCGCTTTCCACCAGAAATCCGGGCGATCGCGCAACTGGCGAAGCACGGCAACCTCGGATTCCGCGACAAGTGCTTCCTGGACGTACCCGGCTCTGAGTTCAATTCGAGTTGCATCGAGCAGGGCAGCAAGCCTCTCCTGCTCTTGTGGGGAGATTCCACAGCGGCAGCGCTTTACCCGGGATTGAAGAATGCGCAGGCAACCGTTCCGTTTCGTCTGGCTCGCTTCACGGCATCAGCATGCCCGCCCATCCTGGCGGCTGGCGCCGACGCCCGGTGCGATGCGGCGAACGAAATTGTGCTCGATCTAATAAAATCAAATCGTCCCGAGATCGTGCTGTTGCATGCATGGTGGGATGGCACAAAGGATCTCGAGAAATTCCGGGAAACGATCGATCAACTCAAGGCTCTGGACGTCAAACGAATTGTCATTTTGGGACCCGTGCCGGTTTGGAAGCGCACACTTCCTCATACGCTGGTCAATTTCTATCGATTGCGTCACACGATTGCGGACAGAATAGCCTCTGGTGTGTCCGGACCGGAGGGCGATGCACGAATGGAAGTATTCAGCAAATCCGCCGGGACGGAGTATATCTCGGCATGGCACGTGCTTTGCAATCCGGAAGGCTGCATGACGCGCGTCGGCCCATCGGCAAGCGACGTCATCATTACCGATAAAGTGCATCTATCGGACACCGGTTCGGACTTGCTGATCGAGGACATCAAGAGAAATCTCTTTCCTTGTCCCGAGTTTTGCCAAAAACAAATCTTGCGCGAATAGCTGACGTCGTTTGTCGACGATGCGACCGCGCCCCAGCTACTCATTCAGGACAACCTCGGCGAGTTATTTAAAAATTGTTCTTGCTTTGTTCTGTTTCGTCAGGCAGGTTGCTTGCGTTCATTTCGGGAGTTTTCGATGGACCGCGTTCAACCTGGCTACGTTCAACTCATTCTTCATGACGACAAGAACACCCCCCAGAATTTTGTAACTGGCTTGCTCCGCTCGGTATTCAGTCTGCCGTCGGCCGACGCCTTTGAGGTGATGGTCGCCATCGAAAAGCAAGGCAAAGCGGTTTGCGGTACATATCCGCGCGCAGTGGCCGAAGCGCTGTTTCATGCTGCGCAGGAGCGAATTCGCGAATCGGGCCATCAACTGCCGATGACGACCCAGGCAGGTGATGACGTGGACAGCGATCGCTGCAAGCTCTGCGGCAATTTTTCCGCAACTCCACTTCGTTTGATCAATAAGACTGCGTTGATTTGCGACGGCTGTATGCTGGCGACTGCAGAGGAGCTCGGCGCAATCACGGAAATAAAGCGGTTCAACTTTGCCTGCACGGCCATCGATTGGCATTTCGCCGGCACCCCTTACGATCGGCTGGTCTCAACGTCGCGACAGTTTCCCGGCCACATGCGCGCCGACGTTCAGGCTGCAGCGGACAAGCTGTTTTCCGATCGGCCCATCCGCTTCTTCGGCATCCAGGAGCGCCACCGCTACGATACGCTCACCTTTGCCTCGCTCACGAGCGCCGGACAGGCCGCCCATGCCATTGCGCCGGCCCAATACCATGATGTCGATGTCGGTGAAGCGGAGCCGGTCAGATGCCTCGATAATGGATTATGGCTGTGTATCGCTGGCGACATGCGCTACGCGGTCTTGCTCTCCACGCATCGCGAACATGGTGCGGAAGCGGGCGTTCGCATCGAAATCACGCTGGCCGCCGGAGCGGCAAGCGCGGAGTTCGTGGGGCGATGCTTCGCCGAGATCGAGGACGCGGTCAACGCTGCAAATTGCTACCGCGGCAAGATCCTATCGTTCGACGGTGGCGCGAACTATCGCGGATCGTCACGAGGCCTTACCGTGCACAAGCTGCCTTCCGTCGAGCGCGCCAACGTGATCTTGCCCGACGCAACGCTGAAGCTGCTCGATCGCAACATCCTGAACTTTGTGCAGCATCGCGCAAAACTGCGCCAGCTCGGTCAATCGACCCGCAAGGGAATCTTGCTATACGGGCCGCCCGGCACCGGAAAGACACATACCATTCGCTATTTGGCCAGCAACCTGCCCGGTCACACGACATTGATCATCACGGCAGCACAGGTCGAGTGGCTCGGAGCCTACATGAATCTCGCTCGCCTGTTGCAGCCGGCCATGGTGATCATCGAGGATGTCGATCTTATCGCAACCGATCGCGAGATGATGGGGCCATGCGAGGAATCGATGCTCAACAATCTTCTCAACGAGATGGACGGATTGAAGGAGGATGCGGACATTCTGTTTGTCCTGACCACCAACCGGCCTGAACAGCTCGAGGGCGCACTGGCGAACCGGCCTGGTCGGGTCGATCAGGCGATCGAGATTCCGCTGCCCGATGATAAAGGCCGAAGGAAGCTGGTCCAGCTCTATGGCAAGGGCCTGCAGCTCGATGAAGCCCTGATCGACGAGGCTGTTGGACGGACCGGAGGTGTCAGCGCCGCGTTCATCAAGGAGTTGATGCGGCGCACCGCACAAGCCGGTATCGGCCGCGATGGCGGCGCGACAATCAGCTCGGCCGATCTCGGCGAAGCACTCGATGACATGCTGTTCGCGAGCGGCAAACTCAACATCAAACTGCTCGGCGGGGCGCGCGAAACGACGCAGGCGACAGCCGAGGTGTGACAGTTACCATCCGCGAGATTGGCGGATCGAAGGAACATTTACTTCGGCTTGGAATCCGGCGGGCAGTTCGGGTCGACCTTCAATGGCTTGCCGCCGCTCTGCACTGTAGGCGCAGCCGAGTTGGATCCGCCGGCATCCGGCAACACGGCGCTCTTCTCAACAGCCATTGAGTTTGGGGTCTTCTCTTCGCCGCTTCCCGATGTTGCCGCCGGCGACGTCGTACAGGCCGTCTCCGGCTTGGCGTCCGATGTCCCGGTGGACTGGGCGGCTGCGGCGCTCACGCTCAATAGTCCAACGACAATCGCTGCCGCGACGCGCGTCATGGTGATCTCCAGTCGTTGAAATGGCTTGCCTGGAGCAAACGTCCTGTCGCAACGATGGTTCCGGGACGGCGATTGCGACATTGCGATAACTGGTGGTCAGGCCGTATGTTGCGGCTTGGCGAGAGATCGATCGGCGCAGGATTTGCTTCGCTCAACCGGTCGTCAAAGGGAGCCTTCATGACCATCGACCTGACGCGGCGTACGCTGCTTCACCTCGCCGGCGCCTCGTCGCTGACCGCGGCCGCCATGGCGGCGGCGCAAGCCGAGGGGACCGCGGGCGGCAACGGCCCGACCTTCGCCAACCGGACGCCGATGCGGGTTGGCATGGTGAACTTGCGCGTGCGCGACCTCGACAAGGTCGCCGATTACTATCGCGACGCGATTGGCCTGACCGTCATGGCGC
>Ga0105241_10003238_pt1 | contig 12107 bp, 9 predicted proteins | sample KBSC64metaG_FD_80422 | JGI IMG/M metagenome (GOLD analysis project Ga0105241, IMG submission 80422) | Corn rhizosphere microbial communities from Kellogg Biological Station, Michigan, USA - KBS C6-4 metaG | ecosystem: Host-associated > Plants > Roots > Rhizosphere > Soil | place: Michigan, USA... | reverse complement strand
GCCCTCGCCCGCGAAGATTCCGTCCCCTACTTCTCCGTCTCGACCCCCTCATCCTCCCATTCATTTCCGCATGAGCCGCAGGTCCATTTAAATTTTTGAGGGGATTTTCTGTCCCCATCCAATTCATCGAAGATGACTTCCGTCGAATGGCATTTGGGGCACCGAATCGCCAGATTTTCTTCGTTTGAATCCTTCTGATATTCGGGCGGTTCGTTTTGCGGTTTGTAATACTGGATCACCGGCGATATCCAAGGCATGGCGACCTTCATCACCTGAACTGTGACGCCGTCGGAAAAATTCGAGGTCACTAATTCCGCACGCCTGGCTTTCTCCGCGCCCATTACGAAGGGAATGCGGGCATTATCCAGCAGCCTCTGCATCTCCAGCGCATCCGGCAAGCTCCACACCGTGCGAACCTCAACCAGTTCACGTTCTTCGTCATAGGGATCACCTTCGGAAGATTCCGGCTCTTTTGCTGCAACTGCATCCTCCATCTCCGCCGGAGGTACCTTCAATCTGCGCTGCGATATTTCCATCGCCAGCGATTGCTGCGCCATTTCGGTCAACTCGGACGAATTCTGCGCCAGCGCGATCAACTCTTCGTCCGTCATCCGCCGGTAATGTTCCGAGAGTCGAAGTAACTCTCCGGGTGAGCCGAGAGTGCCCATAGGTAGCAAAAAGCCAGCAACAAGCTACACGGGATGTCGCCTTCAGGCAAGGATTTCGTCGGTAGCGGCCAGAACAGAAGACAGAAAAGCCGGCCCTCGGCGGCGTTCGGTAGCGCTGGGCTAAGCGCGGCAACGAGGGCCGTTGTGTCTAGACTGGCCCAAGATATGCTGGGGGGGGGGCACTTTCAAAGCGCCAAAAAACGCCAGCTCCGGATCCTACCGAGTCTTTTTTCAGCACTTCGGGTTGGCGCATATTGGCGTCACGTTTGCCCTGAGCTGACGGACGCAAAACCCGCAACTCTGATATATATATGTCCAAACGAGGTCAATCGCGTGCAAGGCGAAACTAGGGATCGTTGGCTCGTGCTTTGCGAACAGGCTGCCACCGAGCAGGACCCGCACAAGCTCATGGAACTGATTCGCGAGATCAACTGTTTGTTGGAAGAAAAAGAGCAGCGGCTTCGGGAGCAGCGCTCCGGCAAGACCACCGCAGCCTAGCCGATACTCACGTCACACTCGTGGCTTGAGCATCGCTCGTGTGATCGGCAACGTCTTCCGCGGCCCCTAACAGCTTCCACGCTTCGCGATAGTCCCGATACTTTGCCGTCTCCAGCTTCGGCGAAATCATGATCCCTTCTTTCCCTTCGATCTTCTCCGCTGGAATGATGTACCACAAATTTTCCGGCACCAGATATGCGGCGATGAAATCGAATGCATCCGCCACGTAAGCGCCTCGGCTGCCATGCACCCCGCAACGGTATTTTCCCTTGCGGTTGCTGAACGTGGATTTCACCTGCACTCGCAACAATTTTCCCCCGGTCTCCACCACAAAGTCGTAATGTGCGGTTTCTCCCCACGGCTTGCTGATGCACAGTCCGTGCTCGGCTGCGCGCGCCATGAAGCATAGCTCCGCCCACTCGCCACGCCGCTTGGCGTGCTTGATCTTCATTCCCGGATTTCCCATTTGATTTTGGCCCCAAAATGACGAAATGTCCCAAACAGCCGCGTGTGCATGATCGGCCGTGAAGCACCGCCGTGAACATCCACCGTGACCTGCAAGAGCGGCTGTGAAGTTTTTTGCAAGAGTGCGGCGAGAAGATCGACCGCGAAAGCGTTGGCCGTGAAACGCCGACCATGAAGCGTCGGCTGTGAAGCGCCGACCGTCGACAGAGCGGCCCTTTAGGGCCGGGTCCCGCACACTCCCTCGAGAAACAAAAACGCGGCCCGCAAGAGGACCGCGCTGTTATTTATCTATTAGATATATTATTTCATACTTGAATAGCTATTTGCGCCATGCTATGCAACTTTATTTCTCGTGCAGGATGAGCACCTTAGCTCAAATCGCGGTCCCCAGGGGGCTTGACAAGATTTTTGCACAGCCCGCGTGCATCCGATCGGACCGGGTGGTTCGGACATTCCTGTTCCGACATGCCCGATACTGAATGAAAGGCCAATCCGATCAAGTCGAATGCGCCAAGCCCTCACCGCCCTCCCAAATTAAACGCCAGCGCCACTCCGTATCTCCGCTGTAATGGCTCAACATCCGGCGTGATCATCGGTATCAGCGATGAGTGCTCGTGCGCCAGATGGCTCATGTGGGTGTCATAAACGTACCGGCCGATAAACCAACCCATAAGACCGCCCGCTACCACGTCTGACGCAAAATGTTTCTGCGCGGCAATTCGCGATGCGCTCACAATTGCCGCCAGAGTGTAGGCCGTGATGCCCACGATCCTCTTGTTCTTGTATTCGTGGTCGAGCAGCGACGCGATCGACCATATCTGAATGGCATGACCGGAAGGGAACGAAGTGCCTCCGCCCCAGAAGTCCCCGGGATTTCGGTCGTCCGGCCGGTTGCGACGAAAAATTTCTTTGGTGATGCCGACCACGATCAGACTGTCCAGGATCGTCTCCGTGCCCAGCACGCCGATCTCCCGCCCTTTGGCATTGTCGCGCCAGGCGCCGTAAATGTAGGATCCCGCCACGATCGGAATCAGCGTGTACGACGCGCCAATATCGGAAATCCGGCCACCCCAGCGGACTTGACCCTTGCTGTTTTCAAATGCATTGGCCAAGTGAGTATCCACCGGGATAAGTGCTCCGACCGCGGCTAGTGGAATCAGCCACTGCAAAGCGTTGTGCCGATTGGCGCGGAACGGGCTGGTAAAGATATATGCCTGATCGTAGGCAATGTTCAGCAGCAACTTGCGAAATAGAGGCTTCGGCCGCTCAGTGTCTCCGGGATAAAAGACGCGGTCGCGGCGATCCTCTACGCGCGCTGGCGCGGATTGTGGCTGATCGGGTGAGTCACCGTTTTCTGGGTCGAGATCTGCGACGGCTTGCGTGAGTTCGGATGAAGTTATTTCCGCAGTCTTGGCAATGTGCCGATCCTCGCTCAGCCCTGCGAAGGGGCTTGGTGAGACGACTGACGGAGTCTCCTGGGCTGGATTATTGGCAATTCGTCGGCCTTTCTCATCAGTGTCGCTGGCATTCGCCGCGCCGCAGAGAACGGCAGTGATGAGTACGAATATTTGCACCCGGGTTCTGCTCACGATGGACCTGTTCACATCGTGCTTCGATGCAGATTGGGCCTAGCGCGCGGCCTTGCTTTAGCAAAGAACATCAGCGCTACGTAATAAGCGCTACGCCGGCCTGGTTCGCTGCCGAGCGAAGACTCTTATCCAGCGTGGCGAGCGGCAGGGCTTCATCGCGAGCCAGGTCAAGATAGACCGAATCATATGCCGACAGTTGAAACCTGCGTGCGGTCACGAGCGCCTGGCGAACGGAAACGGTATCAGTAATCGTATCCACCGCCTGACCGTTAAATTTCTCGATGTTGGCCAGTCCTTGAATAACATCGGCGGAACTGAGAATTTTCCGGCGTTCAGCAACGGCCAGTCCATTGGCCATTTCAAGATGCCATAAGGCTGGAACTACAGCCCTCATTCCGGCGATTAAATCCTGTCTGACCTGCACCGCATACGCGGGTACCGGCTTGTCCAGGAACCACGCCAGGGCAATGGATGCGTCCAGAACGAAGCGATTCAAACCCGGCCTTCTTCTATTAATTGTTTGATGGTGATGCGCTTGGGAAGGCGTGCACGCTTCCGAATACGTTCAATGTCATCGAAAACATCGGCAAGAGCAACATCGGGACGGGGAGAAACAATGACGGCGGCGAGCTTCCCCCGCCGCGTGATGCCGATGCTCTCGCCTTCTGATGCACGCTCCACAAGTTCAGAAAGCTTCTGCTTTGCCTCAAATAGCCCAATGGTTCGCATAAGGTCACCTAGATGATTATTCTAGATGTTTGAGTGCGCTGAAGCAATGGAGAACAGAGCTTGTGCCAGTACACCTGCGCTCGAGAATCTTGTATGGGCTTTAGCCGTGCTGAAATCGAGAGGAAAGAATGCGGGCTCAGCCCCTGCGGTCCTAAAAAGGACTACGGCTTCACTTCGTCGCGCTCGACCACGCCATCCTTGATGTAGATCACGCGATGAGCGTACTCGGCGATGTCGTGCTCGTGAGTCACCAGAACAATCGTGTTTCCTTCCGCGTGCAGCCGATCGAAGAGCGCCATGATCTCATTGCCGGTTTGCGAATCAAGGTTCCCCGTCGGCTCGTCGGCCAAAATGATCGAGGGTTTATTGACCAGTGCTCGCGCGATCGCGACGCGCTGCCGCTGTCCGCCGGAAAGCTCGTTGGGCTTATGGTTCATGCGGGCTTCCATGCCCACAGCTGTCAGGGCCTCTTTCGCGCGCTCGCTGCGTTCTGACGCCGGAATTCCGGCATAGATAAGAGGTAACTCCACGTTGTGCAGGGCTGTGGCTCGGGCCAGCAGATTGAAGGTCTGAAATACAAAGCCGATTTCCTTATTGCGGATATGGGCAAGCTCGTCATCATTTAATTCGCTGACCTGCTGATGGTTCAGCCAATACTGTCCGCGGCTTGGAGAATCCAGGCAGCCGATCAGGTTCATCAGGGTTGACTTGCCGGAACCGCTCGGGCCCATAATCGCCGCATATTCATTCCGCCGGATGGAGAGATTCACTCCCCGCAGAGCGTGTACTTGCTGCTCCGACCCCATATCGTAGGTCTTCCACAGGTCGAAGGTGTAAATCATCGCCGACTCGGGTGGGGCCGACACCTGGGGTTGCGAGATGTTGATTACTTCTGCCGTCGCCATGCTTTTCTCCTGCTCCGGGTGGGACAACCGGTCACTCCTGTCCCTGGTTTACTTCGCCCACGCTACATTGGACGGGTTGCGTGGGCATTGGTCACTCGTACAATTCAGGGCTGCTGGGCGCCCAGCAGCCATTAAGCGGCGTCTCCACTAGAAGGTACGATGCGGTTTGGTGAAAAGTTCCAATCCGGGGGGAACTCAAGCTTTCTGATTATAACCCGCGCCCAAGTGGCCCGCTTTTGATCTGTTTGGCATCAGCAGCAAAGGGGTGCGCCTCACCTGTCAATGGGGTTGAGCGAAAGTCGGGCAGAATCCGCCGGAAGGCGGAGTAGCCCAATTTGGTCCCGGGTGGGGAACTGAGGCAGATCTATTCTCCTCGATTTTACGAACCCGAAGACAACCATTCGTCGTAGCCGTAGAATCAGGGTATTTAGGGGTTGGTGTCTGGCCATGCTGACAACTCCAAAGTCTTGTATTCCCCTGTTCAAAGACATAAAATGTCCACACCCAGTGTTGCGTTCGAAGGAGTCCCTGTGGTTATGTCCCGTGCTGGCTTTGTAAGTCGCATTCTCCTGCTTGCTTCGTTGTTGACGACCTTGGCGCTGGCTGTTGCAGCCTATGGTCAGAGTGCCGCTGGAGACACTCAGGCTAAGCCCGCTGACCAGTCGAATTCAGATCAGGTGCAGCCCGCAGCGACTCAAAGTGGTAACCCAGCCGATCAAACCAAACCAGCAGCCACCCCGGCCAAAGCAAACGACGCTCAAGATCAGTCCGGGGATCCGCTTAAGCGTCCCATTTCGGAAAAGCGCAAGAAGCAAAATGCCAAGTCATTCAAGCATGAATTATCTGACGAAGATAAGCACTGGCTGAACGAAGACGTGCGCTGGATCATTTCTGATGAAGAGCGCAAGGCGTTCATGCAGCTCTCCAACGAAGAAGAGCGCGACAAGTTCATTGAAGCTTTCTGGGACCGCCGCAATCCCAACCCTGACAGCGAAGACAACGAATTCAAAGACGAGCACTACCGCCGAATTGAATACGCCAACGAACATTTCGCGGCTGGCGTGCAGGGCTGGCGGACCGATCGCGGCCGCATTTACATCGTCTTCGGCCCTCCCGACGAAATCGAGTCGCACCCCTCCGGCGGACAATACGAACGCCCCATTGAAGAAGGCGGCGGCGAAACTTCCACTTACCCATTCGAAGACTGGCGCTACCGTCACATCGACGGCATCGGCGACCAGGTCATCGTCGAATTCGTCGATACCTGCATGTGCGGCGAATTCCACATGACAATGGATAGGGGGGAGAAGGATGCGTTGTCGGAAGTTCCAAATGCTGGCCTGACGCTTTATGAACAAATGGGGATGTCCAGCAAGGCAGACAGGTTCACCAATGGCGGACTGGAGCGATTGGGACAAGGGCCGAATTCGCAGAGTCTGCAGGCGAAAGAGTTTGATCGATTGGAGCAGTTTGCCAAGCTTAATCAAGCGCCTCCGATCAAGTTCAAGGATCTGGCGGAAGAGGTCGGGCACCACATTACCTACAACCCCATGCCGTTTGATGTGCGCACCGATTTCGTGAAGATAACGAACGAAACGGTGCTGGTGCCGGTGACGGTGCAGATCAGAAATCGGGACATCACATTCACCAACAAAGACGGCGTGCAGCACGGTGTGGTAAACATCTTCGGACGCATTACGAACATTGGCGGAAAGGTCGCGCAGACGTTTGAGGACACAGTTGAAGCCGATGTTCCAGCAGAGTTGCTGCCACGCGAGGCTGAGAATTACAAGATTTACGGAAAGTCAGTGCCCTTGCATCCGGGCCGGTACAAGCTGGACGTAGTGGTTAAAGACGTCAATGGCGATCGGATGGGGACATACAGCCGCGGCATCGTGGTGCCGGACTTCTCGGACGACAAACTGGCGAGTTCTTCACTGATTCTCGCGGACCAGATGGAGCCTGTACCCACAAATAGTGTCGGGGCGGGAATGTTCGTAATCGGCACGACAAAGGTGCGTCCGCGGGTAGGCGGGGGAGAAAATAAGCCAGCCGTATTCAAGCGGGGCCAGAAGGTGAATTTCTGGATGCAGGTTTACAATCTCAGCGTAGACGAAAAAGCGCACAAACCATCGGCCACATTCGAGTACGATATCGTGAACGCTGCGACGAACAAGCCGGTGGTACATGCGATAGATTCTTCGGAGAAGATGGGCAATCTCGGCGATCAGGTCACCTTGCAGAAGGTGGTTGCATCGGCGAATCTTGACCCAGGGGTGTATCGTATTCAGATCAAAGTCAACGACAATATCTCGAAACAGACTGTGGATCCTTCAGCAACGTTCCAGGTTGAGTAACAAGCAGAACACAGAGGGTCGCTTGATCTTGCGGAAGCTCGGATATTTCGTAGTGCTGGTTGGCTTGGCGCTGCCGGTGTGGAGCGCCGATCGGACTGCGACGATCTCGGGTTATGTACGGAATGGGCAGGGCGTCCCGCAGATGGGCGCAATGGTGGATGTGCTGGGGACGGCGCTGCGTACGTTCAGAGTCTTCACCGATGATCAGGGCTTCTTTTCAGCTACCGGCCTCCCGCCCGGCAATTACAGCGTCAAGGTTTCAGCGCCAGCTTTCCTCCCTACACTCCGAGAAAAGGTAAGTGTCAAAGCGGGAGCCGGGATCCTATTGAACCTGACGCTTACGACATTGTTTGATGCTGTGCAATTTGCGCCGCGCAATGGAAGCACGGACAGCGGAGACTGGGATTGGGTGTTGAGATCGACCGCTAATCGCCCGGTGCTGCGGCTGCTGCCCGATGGGTCACCTGTAGTGGTGGCCAAGGCCAGCGATTCCGATTTGAAGGGAACGCTTTCCTTCCTGGCCGGATCGTCCTCCCAGGGCTTTGGGTCAGGCTCTGACATGAGTACCGGGTTCAGCCTGGAGAAATCGTTCTTCGCTTCAGATACGATGCGCTTCGGTGGAGATTTGGGATACGGCCCAGGCCTGCCCAATGCGGTAGTACGCACATCCTATAAGCACCAGATGGCAAATGGCTCGACGCCGGAAGTAGCGGTCACGATGCGGCGCCTTTCTACTCCTGGGCTCGGAGTACGGAATGCTGACTTACAGGCGTTGTCCATGTCCACGTCAGACACGATGAACATCGGTGACGTTCTGGAATTCAAGTTTGGCAGCGAGTTGCAGACCATACAGTTCCTGGGGAGGGTGACGGCGTTTCGTCCGTTTGGCAGTCTGGCGGCCCATCTTTCACCGGACACGGTCGTAACCTACCGTTATGCGACTTCGCGTCCCGATCGCCGTAGTGAAAAGGGCTTCGAATCTGCTCCCGCGGACCTGAGCGAGACTGATCCACGCATGAGCGTGAACGGATATGCGCCGGCGCTGGAGCGTGCCCATCATCAGGAAGTGGCGGTTTCTCACCGGGAAGGTAAGACCAGCATGCAAGCCGCGGTTTATTTCGACCGCATCGGAAATCCTGCGCTGACCGGAGTGGGCGAATTATCGGGAGCCGACGGAGACGTGCTGCCCGATCCATATTCAGGAACGTTTACCTATCAGGGTGAAAATCTGGATACACGCGGGATGAGGCTGGTGCTGGAGCGGCAACTGATGTCCGATATTTCTGCCACCCTGGATTACAGTTACGGCGGGACGCTCGATCTCGATAAGAACGACGTGAAGCTGGAGGATGCACGCGAGGCGACGACGCAGCGTTATCGTCACTCAGTGTCGGCGAAGCTCAGCGGAGGAGTCCCGGGCGCGAAGACACGATGGATTGCGTCTTACGGGTGGACCAGCGGACGGTCGCTCACGCCAGTGGACATGTTCAACTCTTCGGCAGGACAAGCCGATCCGTTCCTCGATTTCTTCATCCGTCAGCCTGTGCCGGGAATGCAATCATTGCCGGGGCACATGGATGTGCTGCTCGAGATACGCAACCTGCTGGCGCAAGGGTACGTGCCCGTTATGGGACAGGATGGCCGGACGGTTTATCTGGTGCAGTCTGCTCGTGCCGTACGCGGCGGCGTGGCGTTCAACTTCTAATTGACAGCATTCTGCCATCAGCTCTCATAGTTTTCGAAAATCCCGCAATAACGATTGAGCAACGAGCATGGGCAGCCAAAGCGGGTCCTCGCCTACGCGCGAACACCTTTACGGCTGGAAGGTTCATGCACTCCTGAGCTACAATCGGCTGCCATCCTCAACTTAATTCTTCGCTGCAAAGGGGCAGTTATGAAACTGCGTTTTGCTGTGGTTGTCTGTTTCCTGCTTGCTTCTGTTGCTCTGATTTCAACTTCGTTGTTAGCGCAGACTTTTCGGGGCACGATTCTGGGGACGGTCAGCGATCCGCAGGGCGCGGTGCTTTCGTCCGCGAAGGTTACGGTGCGCAATGTGAATACGGGACTGGAGCGCACCACGACCACCAGTTCCGATGGAAGCTATGCGGTCCCAGAGTTGCCGACGGGAACGTATACGGTGACGGTTTCGCAGAGCGGATTTCAGACGTCAGTCACAAACAACGTTCCAATCGATGTGGCGGCGGAGAGACGCGTTGATGTGACCATGAAGCCGGGGCAGGTCAGCGAGACGGTTGAAGTTTCCGGCGAGACGCTGCCCATTGTCGAAACTACGAATGACACTCTTGGCGGGGTGCTCACGCAAGAGACAGTCAAGGATCTACCGATTAATGGACGCGACTACACCAAGCTCATTTACTTAAACCCTGGGGTCGCGGGATCGCCTGATCAGATCACGGATTCGCCGGGCTCGTTCGGCGAATTTTCCATGAACGGTGCGCGCGGACGTTCCAACAATTTCCTGCTCGATGGCACTGACATGAATGACGGCTATCGCAACAATCCGGCCATCAACGAGGCCGGAGTGTTCGCGACCCCGGCGACGATTCTGCCCATAGACGCGGTTTCGGATATGCGTGTGCTGTCGAACTTTCAGCCGGAGTTCGGACGCAATGGCGGCGCGATTGTCAATATAGTGACCAAGAGCGGGACAAATGCGCTGCATGGAGATTTCTTCGAGTACTTTCGCAATAACGCGCTTGATGCGCGGAATTACTTCGATCAATCGTCCGCGCCTAAAGCTCCGTTTCACAACAATCAGTTCGGAGGAGCGATCGGGGGTCCAATCGTAAAGGACAAAACGTTCTTCTTCCTGGACTACGAAGGGCAGCGCGAGAACGTAGGAGTCGTGAGCTTGACCTGCGTGCCAACGCTCGCATTTATTCAGGCAGCGACTGCAAATGCTGCGGCATCGCCCGCTGGAGTGAGTCCGGTGGGGCAAGCCATTTTGAATTTCTGGCCGCATAATCCAGCGAACTATATTCCAGGAGTCGCATCGACTGACGCCGGATGCACAGGTTTTTCTCCGGACTACACTGCGATTGCACCATCGTTTAATAACCTGAGCAGTTTTATCGCCAAGATCGATCACAGCTTCAACAAGAGCAACAACATCACTGGACGATATTTCTTCGGCGACAGCACGCAGCAGTTTCCTCTGGCGCTGAATGCCACCGGAGGACAGCTGCCGGGCTTCGATACGGTGACGCCAACGCGCGTGCAACTGATCTCGATCTCGGATGTGCAAGTGGTTTCGCCCACGATGGTGAATGAAGTGCGCTATGGCTGGAACCGTTTCGCGGAGGGATTTTTTCCGCAAGACCGAAGTTTCGATCCAAGCACGATCGGATTGTGCAATGTTCCGGTGACGTTCGGGACGTGCCATTCGCAGGGCCTCCCGATAATTTTGCTGTCGCCTACGCCGACGGGCGGTTCGGGGTTCTTTTCACAGCTGGGAGCAACTTCGGGCGATCCGCGCCAGCGCGTGGATACGAATACCCAGTTCATTGACAGCTTTTCGTGGAAGATGAACAAGCACGATCTGAAATTCGGCGGTGAGTTTCATCGCACCAGCATTCAGCAGAGTTTCGATAAATACTCGCGCGGAAGATTGCGTTTCCCTGATCTCGAGACCCTGCTGGAATTCGTACCATCCGCTTCGGCGCTCAGCACGTTCAACTACACCGGGCTGACCCGGAGGCACACCTATCAGAATGGGTTCGGATTCTACGCGCAGGACTCGTTCCGGCTGACGCCACGGGTCACTCTCAACTACGGCTTGCGTTGGGATTACTACGCCGTGGTGCAGGAGAAAAACCACCTATTCTCAGACTTCATCCCCTCGACAGGAACTTTGACGCAGGTGGGGCCAGGCGGGCTGCCGAGCTTGTACAAGCCGGACAAGAAGGATTTTTCGCCGCGCGTGAGCATTGCATGGGATGTGATGGGCAAAGGTCGGACGGTTGTGCGGGCCGGCTACGGATTATTCTTTGACGCGTTCTCGCAGGACATGGTGCTGGGACATCTGCCGTATCCAACGTTCTACGCGCCTGGGCCGGCATATAATCCGACCGGGATTGCGCCGGTGCAGATGGCCAATCTCAATCCGGCGGCGGTAGATCCGGTAACCGGCGCCTATATTCCGAACGTGCCGTTGTATGGAGCCCCAAACTGCAATTTCGAGTGCGACATCTTCTCATTTGACCGAAACATCAAGACGCCGTATATCGAAAACTACAATTTGAATGTGCAGCAGCAGTTCGGCGCGCATGCGGCGTTGCAGGTTGGATACGTGGGGTCGCAGGGACACCGGCTACTGCGGTTCTTCGACCTTAATCAGCCGGGACAGGCAGCTATCAATGCCGCGGACTGCCCCAGCGGACTCGCGACATGCGCCACGAGTGGGGCGATTCAAGATTTCGCGGTGCCGCGCAATTACGGTTTCCCGAACGGCGCGTTTTACATCTTCCAGCAGAATTCTTTCGGCACATCGAATTACAACTCACTACAAGCGAGTCTGCACGTAACGAATTATCACGGGTTCATGTCAATCCTGAACTATGTGTGGTCGAAGTCGCTGGATAATTCGAGCGATGGCGAGGACTTCATCGTGAATGCGGCGCAGCCGCAGGACAGCACCAGTCCCCAGCGGGAGTATGGGCCATCAAATTTCAACATTCCAAACCGGTTTACGTGGATTGCCGGATTTGAGTTCCCCAAGATGGGTGGCGATTGGGCGCCTTTGAAAAATGGCTGGGGTATGGACAGCACGGTGACGCTGCAGAGCGGGCAGCCGTTTACGCTGAACTACAACTTTGAAGACGACTATAGCGGCGGCGGCGACGGATTTGATCGCCCGGATGTAGTTGGGCCGATTGT
>Ga0105241_10003235_pt1 | contig 12115 bp, 9 predicted proteins | sample KBSC64metaG_FD_80422 | JGI IMG/M metagenome (GOLD analysis project Ga0105241, IMG submission 80422) | Corn rhizosphere microbial communities from Kellogg Biological Station, Michigan, USA - KBS C6-4 metaG | ecosystem: Host-associated > Plants > Roots > Rhizosphere > Soil | place: Michigan, USA... | reverse complement strand
GGTTGGCTTCGTACCAGCTTCTCCAGGAAGCGGTATCGTTTGGCAGAGTCTGTCCGGTGATGTCGCGCAGAGCCTGATAGACCCAACCATGAGTCTGTGCACCCAAGGAAGAGTCATCGGCGTATTCCAGCAGTTGCGGAACGATGCCGCGGCGTTGAGCCTGGGTGAGCATCCCGGATTGCGCCAGGCTGCATGCGGCACGCTCCCGGACTAACGGCGAAGCATCGTCGTGGAAAGTTTTCAAAAGTGGGGCAATGGTCTCGTCGGTTCCCAGGTAAGCCAGGCCTTCCACAGCCCAGTGACGAACCTCAGGATCGGAGTCCTGCAGTTGACTGACTAATACCTGATTGACGCGCTCGGGCTCGACTCCGCGATTGCCCAGCAGACCCAATTCCCAGAGCGCCCAAACACGTTGTGCCCGCGGTCCGCTCTGCGCCTGCTGCGCCAGATGCTCGACCGTAGCCGGCGACTTGATGGCACCCATCGCCGACAGATCCAACTCGATTGCTGCCGCGCGAACTCGCAGATCGCTGGAGTTTAGAGCGGTTGTAATCATTGAATTGAGCTGCGGCGTAAGCTTCAGCTTGCCCCACCACCCCGCGACGCGAGTAGCAATCTGATCGTTGGCGCCTTCGTAGTGATTGATCGCGCGCTCCAGCAGTACTTCCGCCTGGCGCTGCGGGCTCTGATGGTCCAGATTTTCAATGTCATGCTCGGAAAGCACCGCCGGAGAAGCCAGCTCAGGATTGCCCCGCACGGTCACCAACTTGGTGATCTCGTCAAAGGCTGCTTTTGCGTTGCCTGTTACGAAAAACACCGCCAGCAGGATTCCCGCCGCCACCGCGAACAGGATGCGCCAGCTTCCCGACTGCGGATCAATGGACTGATCCAGCTTAAAAGTCGTAGCGGGCCGTATCGTGCCGTATTCAGGCACCGGCTCAGGTCGCGGATCTCCTTCCCAGGAATGCATGAAAACAGTTTAGGGATGTTTAAAAAGGGCGTAAAGTTACGGTCGAGTACTTTGGTATTACCTTTAAATTGAGGCTGATGCAAATGAAGACCTTGAAGCAGTGGTGCATGGTGGGAACCGGTATGACGCTGGTCATGCTAATGATGGTTACGTCCGGTTGGGCTGCGGGTTACCACGTAATCAAGACCTATAAGGTCGGCGGCGACGGGGGGTGGGACTATCTGACCTTCGACAAGGCGTCGAACCGTCTCTTCATCTCCCGGGCAACGCACGTCATTGTCATGGACGCGGATTCCGGCAAGGTGGTCGGCGATATCCCGGACACTCCCGGAGTTCATGGCATTGCTTTGGCCCCAGAATTCGGTCGGGGCTTCGTCAGCAACGGGCGCGACAACTCGGTGACCGTTTTCGACCTGAGCAATCTGAAGCTGCTGAGCAAGATAAAAGTCGGCGAAAATCCGGATGCGATTCTTTACGATCCCGCAAGCAAGCGCGTATTCACCTTCAACGGGCACAGCCATGATGTGACTGCGATCGACGCGGCAAAGAGCGCTGTACTGGGAACGATCAAAGTCGATGGCAAGCCCGAGTTTGCGGTCAGTGACGAGAAGGGCGAAATCTTCGTGAATATCGAAGACAAGAGCGAGTTGATGGCTCTTGATCCCAACAAACTGGAAGCAAAAGCACGCTGGCCGCTGGCGCCTTGTGAAGAACCAAGTGGCTTGGCCATCGATCGCAAAAATCGGCGGCTGTTTTCGGGCTGCGGCAACAAACTGATGTCTGTCGTGGACGCGGACAGCGGCAAGCTGGTCACCACGCTTCCAATTGGCGATGGCGTCGATGCGAATGCGTTCGATCCGGAGACTGGACTCGCATTTGCTTCCTGCGGCGAGGGCGTTCTCACGGTTGTGCACGAGGACTCAGCCGACAAGTTCAGCGTCGTCGAAAGTGTTCCCACTGCACGCGGTGCGCGCACTATGACGCTTGATCCTGAAAAGCACCGAGTGTTTCTGGTGACCGCGAAGTTCGGGCCGCCTCCAGCGCCGACTGCGCAGCAACCGCATCCCTGGCCTTCGATTCTGCCTGACACTTTCGTGGTGATGGTGATGAGCAGATAAGAGGCGGAAGCTACATGACGGCTGGCACGCTGATGCCCATCACTGCCAGCACTCGGGTCAATTCACGACGAACCACGGCCACCGTTGCGAGGAGGAATTTCTTACGTCCCTCGTCCGCCTCACTGAGGATGGGGTGGCGGTGATAGAAAGTGTTAAAAAGCTGCGCAAGCTGGAACGCGTGCTTGGCCAGGTACGCGGGTTCCGTGGTCGAAATACTCTGGTCAACGATGTAGGAAGTCTTCGCCGCCGCCAGCCAAAGTTCCCATATTTCGTTGGCCGTTTCGCCCGCCAGGTATTTCGCAAGGTCAGTCGCAGAACCACGGTCCGACGCTCCCCTGCCAAATTCGTCGGGATCGAAACCACCTTTGCGGAAAATGTTGGCAGCGCGAACCGCGGCATATTGAACGTAGGGTCCAGTCTCGCCTTCGAAACTCAACGCTTCTTTAAAGTCGAACGCGATCACCGATGACTTGGTGAACTTCAGCATGAAATAGCGCAGCGCTCCGACTGCAATTTGGGTAGCGATCGCGCCCCGCTCACCTTCCGTGAGTTGAGGATGGCGTCCATCTACTTCATTCTTCGCTGATGTAATCAGCCGGTCCAGCAAATCATCGGCTTTAACCCCAAATCCCTTGCGGCCGGAAACCTCGATATAAGGACGGCTCTTGTCTTCATCGGAAAGCTGGTAACCCAGTTCGGCGGCACATCGCGGCGTAAGCGCAACCATTTCGTACGAGAAGTGCGTGTAATGGTCGGCCTGGTCGTTGTATCCCAACCCGCGCAGAGCTTCGATGACGGTGTTCTGCGCCTCCGACTGGCGCGCGTCGATGACGTTGTAGATTTCGGCAACGCTTCCGAAGTGAGGATGGTCCAGCGCGCCGACAGCGGTCGATAGCCAGCAGTCGTGTCCATTCGGATAGCGATAAAACTTCCGATAGCCGAAATCGCGTCCCAGCAGGCCAAACTTCCACATGTGGTAGGCAATGTCCTTTCCGACGTAGCCCACTGTGCCGTTGGAGCGAACGATGACCTTTTGATCCTCCTCGGCTACGTCGTCCTTCTCTTCGGCGTCGCCAGAAGACTCAGGTAAGCTTTCGGCCTTCGAAGTTCCCGCCCGGCGCATCACCCAGCAACCTTTATTCTTGCCCTCGGTCTCGAAGAAGAGAACGCCACCTTCTTTCAGCTTGGTGAACGCAGCGTCCCAGAAATGGAGGTGGAGAATCTCGCTCTCGCGCGGCAGAAAATCGTATTCAATCGAGAGCCGTTCCATGGTCTCGAGATGACGACGCAAAACAGCGATGGAAATCACATCGGCAACGGCGGCGCTTTCGTTGTTGCCCTCTTCAATTGCATGCAGAGCCTGCTGGCGGACCTGCAAATTCTGTTTGTCTTCCGCGTACCAGTGGGCGACACGGGCGTAAAGGTCCCAGCAGTAGTAGTCAAAACGCGACTGGCGAGACAGCAGCTCAATTTCCGCGCGAGATTTTTTCTCGATGTTCAGGAATCCGACGACGACGTCAGCCACCTGCACACCAGTGTTGTCGATGTAATTTTGGACGTCCACTTCCCTGCCCGCGAACCTCAACAGCCGGACAAACGTGTCGCCAAGAATTGCATTGCGCAGGTGTCCGACATGCGCTGCTTTATTCGGATTGATGCTAGAGTGCTCAACCAGAATCTTGCCGGCGGGAATCTCGGCACGCGGCATTTCATCGGCGATCAGCGCGTTCGCCAGTTCCTCGCGCTTGAGCCGCGCGTTGATATATCCCGCGCCTGCTAACTCGAGTTTCTCAAAGCCGGGGATAAGGCCGATCCCACCGACGACTTCCTCCGCAATCTTGCGGGGCGCCTTCCGTAGCCTCTTGGCCAGCTCAAAAGCCAGCGGCAAGGCGTACTCGCCAAACTCCACCTTGGGGGGCTGTTCAATGACAATTTTGGCTAGATCGAGGTCGTAAGTGCGGCGCAGAAATTCGCGCACGTGATCGGCAAGCCGTCGTTCGAGATGGCGATACAAGAATTCCCCTAAGCTGTTGAAGAAAAGAGTGATTGTAGCAAACCGCGGAGCACAGCGAGGTTTGACGGCAATTGCAGGCTTCCCTATGATGAAAAAAGGTCGTTGGCCATTGGTCGTTGGTCGTTGGCAAAATCCTTAGAGTGCCACCGTGTTGCCCCTGATCCACTTTGAACGAGCCGAGATCTAGAGGCCAACGACCAAGGGCCAATGGCCAACGACGGGTTCCTCCCATGCGAATTGCCTATCTCGACTGCTTCTCCGGCATGAGCGGCGACATGTTTCTTGGCGCTCTGATAGATGCTGGCGTCCCGGCGAAGCTCTTCGAGGATGCAGTCGCCGCTCTCGACATTGGAGCGCGTCTGGAAATTTCGCGTGTGAGTCGTGCCGGCATCACGGCCACCAAGGTGGACGTCTTCGTCCACGGCGAAAAAGAATTGCCTCGCGAAGTTTTCCTGGAACAGCAGAGCCGTCGTAAGCACGAACACGAGCAGGATCATGCGCATGACCACGATCGCGGTCACAAGCATGCGCCTGAGCATGTCGAGCTTCGCGAACACAATTTCAGTCAGTCTGCGCATGAAGGCACGCGGGCGGGGGCGCCCGCGCCACACGAACACGAATCACACGCGCATTCGCACGGCCGGGGCCTCAAGGAAATCCGCGAGATCATCGGCAAAGCGGACATGGACGAAGGAGCAAAGCGGACCGCGCTGGCCATGTTCGAAGCGCTGGGCAGGGCGGAAGCCAAGACCCATAACAACGACATCGAGAAGGTGCACTTCCACGAAGTCGGCGCCGTGGACGCGATGGTCGATATCACATGCTCCGCGGTCGGAGCCCATGCTCTGGGAGTTGACGAATTTGTGTGCTCGCCTCTGAACGTCGGCGGCGGAACCGTGAAATGCGCGCATGGCGTCCTTCCCGTCCCGGTTCCGGCGACCGTCGAGTTGTTGCAGGGCGCGCCGGTCTATTCGTCGGGTATTCAGGTCGAACTGGTCACGCCGACAGGCGCGGCCATCGTGAAGACATTGGTTAAGAGGTACGCATCGTTTCCGGCCATGACCATCGAGAAATCTGGTTACGGGGCCGGCTCGCGCGATTTTTTGGGACACGCGAATGTAGTTCGTTTAACCATCGGTGAGTCGCAGCCGGTCTTGGCGCAAAACACTTCGCAGGAAACCATCGCTGTTCTTGAAGCCAATCTCGACGACTTGAATCCGCAGGTGTTCGGCTACGTGGTGGAACGTTTGCTCGAAGCCGGCGCACTCGATACTTTTGCGCTTCCCGTGCAGATGAAGAAAAATCGTCCAGGAATGCTGCTGACTGTCCTGGCGAAACCGGAAGATGCGGCGAGACTTACTCAGATCATCTTCATGGAAACGAGTACGCTGGGCGTGCGACGGCGCGAGGAGCAGCGTCAGACCCTGGCGAGAAAGTGGATCACGGTCGGAACCCGCTGGGGAGACGTACGCTTGAAGATTGGCAGCTTGAACGGTACCGTCACCAATTACGCGCCGGAATATGAAGACTGCAAAAAGATCGCGGCGGAGCATCACGTTCCGCTGAAGAGCGTCATGAACGAAGCCATGGAAGCCTATTTGAAGGCGGTTAGAAGCTAGTAGCTACGCTCTGCCGGTCAAACGATTCGAAAATCCAAATGAGCAAAAAGTTTTACATCACGACCCCGATTTATTACGTGAATGCGCGTCCCCACATCGGGCACGCCTACACCACGATTGCCTGCGACACCATTGCACGGCGCCAGCGCCTGATGGGCTTTGACACTTACTTACTCACCGGCACCGACGAACACGGACAGAAGATCGAGCGCGCGGCGCAGGCTGCGGGAAAAACTCCGCAGCAACTCACCGACGAAGTCTCCGCCGAATTCCGCTCTCTCTGGGACCGGATGGGCCTGACTTACGACGACTTCATTCGCACCACGTCCGACAAACACGAGCAAGGCGTGGAAGCGTTGTGGCGGGTGCTCCGCGACAAAGGCTACATCTACAAGGGCAGTTACACCGGCCAGTACTGCGTCTTCGACGAGCTCTACGTGGATGTCGTGGGACCAGGCGCGCCTTGCCCCGAATGCGGGCGTCCAACGGAGACGGTGAAAGAAGAGAATTATTTCTTCAAGCTCTCGGCATTTCAGGACAAGCTGCTGGAGCTCTATACCAGCCAGCCTGATTTCATCCGTCCCGAAACGCGGCGCAACGAAGTGATGTCGTTCGTGCGCTCCGGCCTGCGCGACCTGTCGATCAGCCGCAGCACATTTTCCTGGGGAATTCCGGTCCCGGACGATCCCAAGCATGTGATCTACGTCTGGCTGGATGCGCTGGCGAATTACATCACCGCGCTGGGCTATGGATCGGGTGACACCACCAAGTACGACAAGTTCTGGCCCGCCGATGTGCAGATGATCGGTAAAGAAATCGTGCGCTTCCACTGCGTCTACTGGCCCGCCTTCCTGATGGCGGCAGGCCTTCCGTTGCCGCAGAAGATCATGGCGCATGGCTGGCTGCTGTTCGAAGAAAGCAAGATGTCGAAATCGCGCGGAAACATCGTGCGCGCAGAAACGATTCTTGACGTCCTGGGCTCCGACGCGCTGCGCTATTTTCTGCTACGCGAAATCGTATTCGGACAGGACGGATCGTTTTCCTTCGACGCGCTGGTGCAACGTTACAACTCCGATCTCGCGAACGGCCTCGGCAATCTGGCCAGCCGTACGCTGACCATGATCACTCGCTACTTCAAGGGAGAAATTCCATATCCCTCGCGGGCTGCAACTCGCACCGCCGAAGAGAATACGATCGTCGAGACGGCCAACAGGACCATTGCGGAATTCAACACGCTTTTTGACCAATATCAGTTTTCACGCGCACTCGAAGTGGCTTGGAGTCTGGTAAGTGCGGTCGATAAGTACATCGTTGAAACTCAGCCGTGGGCACTCGGCGAGAAGCAGGACGACGAAAGCCGTTCCCGTCTCGCCACTATTCTCTACACCAGCGCTGAAGCCTTGCGCATCGTGACCGCACTTGCCCATCCCGTGATTCCCGAAGCGACAGCGAAAATATGGAGTCAGCTTGGTCTGGGAGATATTCACAAATTAGCTCTCTCAGATTTGCAGTGGGGACAGTTGAAGTTGGGAACGAAGCTCGGCGAAGTGCAAGCAGTGTTCCCCCGCGCCGACAAAAGCGCAATTGAAAGGATGCAGAAGATGGAAGAGCAAGGACGCAGTGCGGTGGTGGCGGCGCCCGAACCAGCGAAGGACGATAAGAAGCCTGTCACTCCTGCCGCGGCAGAAAGCACACCCGCGCCGAAACCTGCTGCGACTCTGCCCGATGGCAAGATCAGCATCGAAGACTTCGCCAAGGTCGAACTGCGCGTGGGTCAGGTCAAGGTCGCCGAGAAAGTAAAAGGCGCCGACAAGTTGTTGCGTCTGGAAGTTGATCTGGGCACCGAAGTCCGGCAAGTGGTGGCAGGAATCGCTGAGGCCTATGCCCCCGAGACGCTGATCGGCCGCAAGGTCGTCATCGTAGTGAATCTCGCCGCACGAAAATTGCGCGGATTGGAATCGAACGGAATGATTGTGGCGGCGTCGCCCGAAGGCGGAAAGCCGATCCTGGCGTCGTTTCTGGAAGATGTCCCTGTGGGAACCAGACTGAAGTAAACCGGACATCGGGCGTCAGACTTCGGACTTCAGACATCGGACTTCAGCCAAAACCAAACCCCGGCCCGCTGCACTATCTCGAATTTGCTTCGAGCACGCAATCTGAAATTCGAGGTCTGAAGGCCGGGATCCGAGGTCCGAGGTCTGAAGTCTGAAGTCTGAAGTCTGAGGTCCGAGGTCCGCTTTCAATGTTCATAGACTCCCACGCCCATCTCGACATGGAACAGTTCGACGCCGACCGCGAGCAGACGATCGCCCGCGCGCGGGATGGCGGCGTGGAAAAGATTGTCGCTATTGGAAGTGGAACGGGGCCTGGGTCTCTCGACTGCGGCATTCGCCTTGCCGAGCAGCACGACTTTATCCTGGCCACCATAGGCATTCATCCACATGAAGCCAAGTTGGCCACGGATGCTGACTTCCAAGAGCTTGAACAATTGGCACGGCGGCCCAAGGTCATTGCGTGGGGAGAAATAGGATTGGACTACTTTTACGATCATTCTCCTCGCGAACTACAACAACAAGTATTTCTGCGGCAGATGGAATCGGCGCGTGCTGCAAAACTGCCGATCGTGATTCATTGCCGTCCCTCGAACGGCAGCGACAACGCGTGGGACGATTGCCTCACCCTCATGGAGCAAAATTGGAAAGCGAGCGGTCTTGGCGGAATTCTGCACTGCTTCACCGGTCCCTGGATTTACGCCAGGCGGGCGCTCGACCTGGGTTTCATGGTCTCCTTCGCCGGCAACATCACGTTTCCCAAGGCCCAACCGATCCGCGACGCCGCCAAGGAAGTTCCACTCGACCGCATGCTCATCGAGACCGATTCGCCTTTTCTCGCTCCGGTTCCGAACCGCGGCAAACGCAATGAACCTCTATTTGTAAAGGAAGTAGCCCGCCAGGTGGGTGAGCTCTGCGGACTCTCTACGGAAGACATCGGCCGGCAGACCGCCTCAAACTTCTACAGATTTTTCAATCTACTTTGAACCAGAGTTCTTAGCGTCCTTTGCGGCATTTCTTTGCGGCCTTTGCGGTAAAGGGTTTGACTTTGCCTCAAACCACGCAAGATCCTAAGCCGCACGGGACGCAAAGAAATGCCGCAAAGGACGCGAAGAACCCCAATTGAGCCGGCTGACGCCAAAATCAAAGAACTGAGGCGTTGAAACCGCTTCTTCTGATACCCTCAGAGGTTACATTTTCATAGTTTCCAGAAGGCGCTACGGACATGCCCGAAAACACTTTTGACATCGTAAGCAAGATCGACCTGGAAGAGGTCTCCAATGCCATTCAGCAGGCGGTGAAGGAAGTTCACACCCGCTTCGATTTGAAGGACTCGAAGTCCAAAATCGAACTCGAGAAAGACGCTATCGTGCTGCAGTCGATCGACGAATATAAGCTGAAATCAGTGAGCGACGTGCTGCAGCAGAAGCTGGCAAAACGCGGCGTGCCATTGAAAGGACTCATCCACGGCGTGATTGAGTCCGCCCTCGGTGGCACTGCAAAGCAGAAGATCACTTTGCAGCAAGGCATCCCGATGGAAAAGGCCAAGGAAATTGTGAAGCTGATCAAGACTTCCAAGAACAAGGTACAAGCCTCGATCCAGGGAGACCTGATTCGGGTCAGCGGCAAGGACCGCGATGCCCTGCAGGAAGTCATCGCCCTGCTGAAGAAGCAGGATTTTGGAATCGACATGCAGTTTACGAATTACCGTTCTAATTGAGCGACATCTCACCACGGAGACGCCGAGACACGGAGAAATGCAAGTCTTGGAAAATCAATTTGATCGGGCGAATAAGGCAGGCTTGTCTGAAGATTTTATGCCCCTGGTTTTCTCCGTGCCTCCGTGTCTCCGTGGTGAAAATCACGCAGCGCCATCAGGAAATCAAAGTTGAGCACCCGGGCCGCCATTAACGGAAAAGAGTTCTTCGAACTCCTGCGCGAAGATCTGGCTGCCATTGAGCGGGAGTTTGGCCGCGACACAGTCTCGGGCGTCGAAGCCATCACCGAGATTGGCGAATATCTGCGCGGAGGCGGAGGCAAGAGAATCCGCCCCGCCTTGCTACTGCTGGCAGCAAAATTATTCAACTACCAGGGCCGAGGCGCCATCCGCATGGGCGCGGTGGTCGAGATCATTCACACCGCCACTCTGGTCCACGACGACATCATCGACGAAGCCCAGACGCGGCGCGGCCGCCCCGCTGCCAACACCCAGTGGGGAAACTCCAAGTGCGTGCTGGCCGGCGACTGGCTCTACATGCAGGCTTTCAAGGTTGCGGTGCAGGAGCGCAACTTTCGCATCCTCGACACGCTGATCGATTTGACCCAGCAGATGGTCGAAGGCGAACTCCTCCAAATGGAGAAGCTGGGCCAACTGATCTCGCTCGACGAGCATTTTGATTTGATCTTCCGCAAGACCGCCTGCCTCTTTTCAGTCTCCATGCGTATGGGCGCGATTCTTGGCGGCGCCACTCCCGAGCAGGAAGAGAGTCTGGGACAATACGGTCGCGACCTCGGCATGGCGTTTCAGATCGTGGATGACGTCCTTGACCTGACCGCATCCGAGAGTGTTTTGGGGAAGCCCGTGGCGAGCGATTTGCGCGAAGGCAAAGTGACCATGGCAGTAATCCACGCCCTGGAACGCTGCACTCCCCGCGAGCGCAAAATGATCGAGACGGTTGTGCAGGAGCGTGCCTTCGACGGGGTTACGCATCGCGAAATCATCGCGATTCTCGAACGGTACGGATCGCTGGAAGCCGCCACCGCCCGGGCTCTGCAGTATGCCACCCTGGCGCGCAACGCAATTTGCAGTTTCCCCGACAGCGAATTCAAGCGGGCTTTGCTGTGGGCTCCGGATTTTGTTGTTGCACGGGAAAAGTAATAGAAACAATGCTTTAATCCTGCCACTTAGTCCATTACTTCACCTTTTTGAATGTGCTTTTTAACGCCTCTCAGCCGGTAACGAAATCCATTTCCTCTTCGGGACCGTACATCCGACGGGCTGTAGTCGAACATCCAAGACCCAACTTCAGTAAGGAGATTTCTCTATGAAAAAGTTTCTTGTACTCGCACTGGCTCTTTCCGTCATGTTTACCGTGGCGGGTTTCGCGCAGGATATGTCGAAGGACAGCGGCATGGCCAAGGAAGCGCCGGCGCCGCTGAAGAACATCAAGGGAACCGTCAAGGCTGACGGCGACAAGGTTTCGTTCGTCGCCGACAAGGACAAGAAGTCGTGGGATGTCGTTAATCCCGAGGCCCTCAAGGGACACGAAGGCCATCACGTCGAATTGAGCGCCCACGTTTACGCCGATAAGGGCCAGATTCACGTCATGAGCGTGAAGATGCTCAAGGCAGACAAGATGGACAAGATGTCGAATTAGCAGTTCAGAAAAGACGAGCAAGCGAGGGCGGCACAGGCCGCCCTTTTTCTTTATACTAGCGCAGCGGAATCCTGCTCCTGATGCAACCCTTAATCTCATTGATCGGACGCCACGGATACCTCCTGGTGTTCTTTATCGTTCTCGCCGAAGCCATTGGATTGCCTGTTCCTGCAGCCGTGGCGCTGGTGGCAGGCGGAGCAGCTGCAGCTGCGGGAGTCCTGAGCGTATTCCGCCTGTTGTTGTTGGCCGTCCTGGCCATGATGCTGGGCGATGTTCTGCTCTTTATCTCAGGACGTTACATGGGTTGGGGTCTTCTAGGCTTTCTATGCAAACTGTCGGTGAATCCGGAGACCTGCATCCTGCGTTCAGCCGAGTCGTTTTACAAACGCGGTAAGGCGACATTGCTTTTTGCAAAGTTCATCCCGGGAATCAACACCATGGCACCGCCGCTGGCGGGCAGCATGCGAATGCCGCTGGATGATTTTTTGCGGCTTGATCTTGCTGGAGCAGCTCTGTATGCGACGGTTTACGTTGCGGTCGGCTATCTGTTCCGCGATTTTCTGGTCTCCCTGATGCGAGGCTTTCAAACCGCAGGCCGCGCCGTTGAGGCCGTAACGGTTATCGCTCTGGTCGGATACGCGCTGTACCGGGTATGGCTCTATCGCAAACATGGGGTGTACCGGGTCGTGCCGCGGATTCAGGTTGAAGAGGTCACTCGCAAGCTGGCGTCCGACGAAAAAGACAAAGTCCTTCTTATGGACGTGCGCAGCCACGGTTACTACGACACCGGCACTGCCCGTATCAAAGGATCGATCCGGCTGGAACCGAATAACTTAAAGGAATAGCTTAAGAATATCCCCAAGGACAAAGACATCTATGTCTACTGTACTTGAGCACGCGAAGCGACCAGCGCCCGGGTGGCGCACATGCTGCGGGAAGAAGGATTCAACGCGTTCGTAATCGTTG
>Ga0105241_10003233_pt1 | contig 12120 bp, 11 predicted proteins | sample KBSC64metaG_FD_80422 | JGI IMG/M metagenome (GOLD analysis project Ga0105241, IMG submission 80422) | Corn rhizosphere microbial communities from Kellogg Biological Station, Michigan, USA - KBS C6-4 metaG | ecosystem: Host-associated > Plants > Roots > Rhizosphere > Soil | place: Michigan, USA... | reverse complement strand
GGTCGAGGACGGCAACGACATCGCGGCGATCGAGCGCTCGCTTGCCCGCGCGCGCGCCGAAACGCGGCGTCCCTCGCTCATCCTCGTGCGCACGCACCTCGGATACGGCTCCCCCGACAAGCAGGACACGTACAAGGCGCACGGCTCGCCGCTGGGCGAAGACGAGGTGCGCCTCACGAAGCGAAACCTCGGCTGGCCCGTGGAGCCCGCCTTCCACGTCCCGGAGCCCGCGCGCCAGCGCTTTCGCGAAGCGCTCTCCAGGGGCGAGCGCCTGGAAGCCGCGTGGAACGCCCGGTTCTCCGCCTATGCGCGCGCGTTTCCGGAGCTCGCTGCGGAATTCCGCGAAGCCCTGCAGGGAGGCTTGCCCGCCGGCTGGGACGCGGACATTCCGGCCTTTCCCGAGGATGCGAAGGGCATGGCCACGCGGGTCGCCTCGGGCAAGGTCATGAACGCCATCGCCCCTCGCCTTCCTGCGCTGGTCGGCGGCTCCGCGGACCTGGATCCGTCGACCAATACCGCGCTCCTGGGCCTGGGCGACTTCGAGCCGCCCGGCCTCGACGCGCGCGATCGCCAGGGCTCCGAGGGCGGCGGCTGGAGCCGCGCCGGACGGAACCTCCACTTCGGCGTGCGCGAGCACGCGATGGGCGCGGTCATGAACGGGCTCGCGGCGCATGGCGGCATCCTTCCCTTCGGCGCGACCTTCCTCGTCTTCTCCGATTACATGCGCCCGCCGATGCGGCTCGCGGCGTTGATGGGGCTCCACGTGGTCTACGTGTTCACCCACGACAGCATCGCGCTGGGGGAGGACGGCTCGACGCACCAGCCCGTGGAGCAGCTGGCGGGCCTGCGCGCGATCCCCGGCCTCGACGTCATTCGCCCCGCGGACGCCAACGAGACCGCCGTCGCGTGGCGCGTCGCCGCGGAGACGCGCGACCGTCCTGTCGCGCTGGTCCTCACGCGACAGGACGTGCCGACGCTCGACCGCGCGCGATTCGCATCCGCGCAGGGGCTGCGGCGCGGGGGATACGTCCTCGCCGACGCGCCGGGCGGGAAGCCCGCCCTGATCCTCATCGCGTCGGGATCCGAGGTCGCGCTTGCGGTCGCGGCGGGCGAGCGGCTGCGCGCACGCGACATCGCCGTGCGGATCGTGTCGCTGCCGTGCTGGGAGATCTTCGACGCGCAGCCGCGCGAATACCGCGATGCGGTGCTGCCGCCCTCGGTGGGCGCGCGCCTCGCGATCGAAGCCGGCGTCGCGCAAGGCTGGCATCGATACGTGGGCGACCGCGGCGGCGTGCTCTCGGTAGAGCGCTTCGGAGCCTCGGCCCCCGGACCCGTGGTGCTGCGCGAGTACGGCTTCACGGTCGAGAACGTCTGCGCGCGCGCCGTGGAGCTCCTGCGTTAGCCCGCCGATGCGATGAGCACGTCGACGCCGGCGGGAGGCGCGATCGCCCGGGCGGGAATGTCGCCTCGCGCGCGCGGGCGAGGCGCGCGGCGCTCAGGCTCACGCGCTCGGGCGGCGGCTTCGGCGCATCGAGCACGGCGACCGTGTCCGGCGATCCCGGCGCCGCGCCGGGATCGCGGCCCGGGAAGAGGCTCGCCGTGTGTCCATCCTCGCCCAGGCCGAGGAGCACCAGGTCGAATTCGCCCACGCCCCGCAATACTTCGGCATACGCGCGCGCGCCGGCAACGGCCCCGCGCTCCGCCGGGATGGCGTGCCGCTGCGCCGCCGGGATCGGGACGTGATCGAGCCAGGCGTCGGCGGCCATGCGCGAATTGCGCCCCGGCTCGTCCGGGGGAAGGCAGCGCTCGTCGCCGAAGTAGACGTGCCACGCGGCCCAATCGGCCGTCGCATCGCGCAGCCTGCGGTACGCGCCGAGCGGCGTTTCGCCGCCGGCGAGGACGAGGTGGAACGCTCCGCGCTCCGCGATCGCACGCGCGGCGGCGGCGCGGATGGCCGCTGCCGCCTCGCGATCCAGGGCCCGCCGATCGGGAAGCGTCCGCCAGCGGCATCGCTGCTTGTCAGGGGTCGCCATTGCGCGCCCCCGTGAACGAAGGAGATTCGAGATGCATCTCGGCATGATCGGCCTGGGGCGGATGGGGGCGAGCCTCGTGCGGCGCCTCGCGAAGGACGAGCACGAATGCGTGGCGTACGATGCGAATCCCGCGGCCGCGAAGAAGGTGGCGAGCGCCCGCGTGCAGGCCGTCGCGTCGATCGTCGACCTGGTCGCGAAGCTTCCCCGGCCGCGCGCGGTCTGGGTGATGGTGCCCGCGGGCGTGACCGGCAAGGCGATCGAGGAGCTCGCCGCGCACCTCGAGGCGGGCGACATCGTGATCGACGGGGGCAACAGCTACTATCGCGACGACCTCGAGAGGGCGAAGACGCTCGGGCGCAGGCGCATCCATTACGTCGATTGTGGCACCAGCGGCGGGGTGTTCGGGCTGGAGCGCGGCTTCTGCCTCATGATCGGCGGGGAGGACGCGGTGGTGAAGCACCTGGAGCCGATCTTCCGGACCCTCGCCCCGGGCGTCGAGGCCGCACCGCGTACCGAGGGCAGGAAGGGCGCGCCCGGCGCCGCGGAGCACGGCTACCTCCATTGCGGCCCCGCGGGCGCGGGCCACTTCGTGAAGATGGTCCACAACGGCATCGAGTACGGGCTCATGGCGGCCTACGCCGAGGGACTCAACATCCTGCGCAACGCCAACGCCGGAAAGCGGGCGCGCGACGCGGACGCGGAGACGACGCCCCTGCGCGAACCGGAAATCTACCGGTACGATCTCGACCTCGCGCAGGTCGCGGAGGTCTGGCGCCGGGGAAGCGTGATCGGCTCGTGGCTCCTCGACCTCACCGCGGCGGCGCTCCACGAGAGCCCCGAGCTGGAGGGCTTCGCCGGCCGCGTGTCCGACTCGGGCGAAGGACGCTGGACCGTCGCCGCAGCCATCGACATGTCCGTCCCCGCGCCGGTCCTCACCGCCGCGCTCTACGAGCGCTTCAGCTCCCGGGACGGCGCCGATTTCGCGAACCGGGCGCTCTCCGCGATGCGCAGGCAGTTCGGCGGCCACGAGGAGAAGAAATGAAGGGAGGTGCTCGAATGGATGGCGCCCGCCACGGCACGGCTCCCTCGGACGCGCTGGTCGTCTTCGGCGCGACCGGGGATCTCGCCCACAAGCGGATCTTTCCCGCGCTCTACGCGATGGCGAAGTCCGGCGCGCTCCACGTCCCCGTGATCGGCGTCGCATCCTCGCGCTGGAGCGCCGCCGAGCTGCGCAGGCGAGCGGAGGACGGCATCCGCGCATCGGGAAGGATCGACGACCGCGCGGCCCTGCGGCGCGTGCTCTCGCTCCTGCGCTACGTCCCGGGCGACTACAACGATCCGGCCACCTTCGCCGCGCTCGCGCAGGCGCTCGGACGCGCGCGGCGCCCGGCGCACTACCTCGCCATCCCGCCCGCGCTCTTCCCCACGGTGATCGAGGGGCTGGGGGCCGCGGGTCTCGCCCGCCATGCGCGAGTGATCGTCGAGAAGCCGTTCGGGCGCGACCTCGCGTCCGCGCGGGAGCTCAACCGCATCGCGCGCAGCGTCTTCCCGGAGGACGCCATCTTCCGCATCGATCACTTCCTCGCCAAGGAAGCGATCATGAACATCCTGTACTTCCGCTTCGCCAACTCTTTCCTCGAGCCGATCTGGAACCGCAACTACGTGGCGAGCGTGCAGGTGACGCTCTCGGAGGATTTCGGCGTGGGCACGCGCGGCGCGTTCTACGAGACCGCGGGGTGCCTGCGCGACGTGGTGCAGAACCACCTCTTCCAGATCGTGGCGCTCCTCGCGATGGAGCCCCCGACGTACCGGGGCTTCGGAGCCGTGCACGGCGAGACGGCCGACGTCCTCCAGGCGATGCGGCCGCTCAAGGCCGCCGACCTCGTGCGTGGCCAGTACGCCGGGTACCGCAGGGAGCCCGGCGTCGCGAAGGACTCCGACGTCGAGACGTTCTGCGCGCTGCGGCTCTACATCGACTCGTGGCGCTGGGCCGGCGTGCCGTGGTACCTGCGCTCCGGCAAGTTCCTCGCCGCGACGGCCGCGGAGGTGATCGTGGAGCTCAAGCCGCCCCCGCAGCGTCTCTTCGCCGACTCGGCGCCCGCCAAGGGGCCCGCCAACTACGTTCGGTTCCGCCTTTCCCCCAGCTCCGCCGTGGCGCTCGCCGCGCGGGTGAAGATCGCGGGGAAGGAGTTCGTGGGCGAGCAGCGCGAGCTCTTCCTCCTGGACGAGCGGCCCGCGGAGCAAGCGCCGTATGCACGGCTCCTGGGCGATGCCCTCGTCGGGAACGGAGCGCTCTTCACGCGCGAGGACGCCGTGGAGGCCGCGTGGGCGGTGGTCGATCCCGTCCTCGAGCGGCACCGCCGGTCCGTTCCCTACAAGCGCGGAAGCTGGGGCCCCCCCGAATCGGACGCGCTCATCGCCCGCGATGGCGGCTGGTACAACCCGAGGCTCGTCCCATGAACCTTGCCCACGATGTCGTATTCCTCCTGGATTGCGACAACACGCTGCTCGACAACGACCAGGTGGTGCGCGACCTCAACGCGCACCTGGAGACGGAATTCGGACCGGAGAACCGGGATCGCTACTGGAAGATCTTCGAGGAGCTGCGCGCCGAGCTGGGTTACACGGACTACCTGGGCGCGCTCCAGCGCTATCGCCTGGGCGCGATGAACGATCCGCGCCTCCTCGGCATGTCGTCCTTCCTCGTGGACTATCCCTTCGCCGAGCGCCTCTACCCGCGCGCGCTGGACGTGCTCGCGCACCTTCGCCGCCGCGGCCCCACCGTGATCCTTTCCGACGGCGACGTGGTCTTCCAGCCGCGCAAGATCCAGCGGTCGGGATTGTGGGACGCGGTCGGGGGCCGCGTCCTCATCTACATCCACAAGGAACGAATGATGGACGAAGTCGAGCGGCGCTACCCGGCGCGGCATTACGTGATGGTCGACGACAAGGTGCGGATCCTCTCGGCGATGAAGGAGATCCTGCGCGACCGGGTGACGACCGTGTTCCCGCGCCAGGGGCATTACGCGGTCGATCCGCGGGAGCTCTCGCGATATCCGCCGGCCGACGTGGCGATCGAGCGCATCGGCGACCTCCTCGACCGCGATCTTCAGTCCCTGCGACAGGGCGCGGCATGAACCCGGCGCAACGGCTTCACGACTTCGGGCAAAGCCTCTGGCTCGACAACATCACCCGCGGGTTGATCGCGGACGGCACGCTCGGGCGCTACATCCGGGACTTCGCGGTGACGGGCCTCACGTCCAATCCCACCATCTTCGACCACGCCATCGCGAACCACGATTTCTACGACGACGCCATCCGCGAGAAGGCGCGGGCGGGACGCTCCGGCGAGGCGCTCTTCCTCGAGCTCGCGCTCGAGGACCTGGTCCAGGCGGCCGACCTTTTCCGGCCGGCCCACGAAGCCTCCGGCGGCGCCGATGGGTGGGTGTCGCTCGAGGTCTCGCCCCTCCTCGCGGACGACGCCGCGGAATCGGCCAGGGCCGCGGCGGAGCTCCACGCGCGCGCGCGGCGCCCCAACTTCTTCGTGAAGATCCCGGGCACACCCGCCGGCGTTACCGCGATCGAGGAATCGATCTTCGCGGGCGTGCCGATCAACGTGACCCTCCTCTTCTCTCGCGAGCAGTATGTGGCGGCCGCGGAGGCCTACATGCGGGGCATCGAGCGGCGCATCGCGGCCGGCCGCGACCCGGCGGTGCGTTCCGTCGCCTCGATCTTCGTGAGCCGCTGGGACGTCGCGGTGAAGGACGAGGTCCCGGCGGAGCTGCGCAACCGGCTGGGCATCGCCATGGCGGGTCGCGCCTACCGGGCCTGCAACGAGCTCCGCGCCTCGCCCCGCTGGCGGAAGCTCGCCGCTTCGGGTGCGCGGCCGCAGCGCCTCCTCTGGGCGAGCACCGGAACCAAGGATCCCGCCGCTCCGGACGTGCTCTACGTCGAGGCGCTGGCCGCTCCCGGCACGATCGACACGATGCCCGAGAAGACCCTGCTCGCGTTCGCCGGGCACGGCAAGGTGGGCACGGGGATGGCGGCGGACGGCGGCGATGCGGAAACGGTGCTCGCGGAATTTTCCCGCGCGGGCATCGACCTCGCGGCGCTCGCCGCGAGGCTGCAGCGCGAGGGTACAGCCGCGTTCACCGAATCCTGGACGGATCTCCTCGCGCGCATCGCCACGAAGGGCGAGATGCTCGCGAAGGCGCGGCGGGCATGAGCGAGGCGAGCCCCCTGGCGGGCAAGCCCGCCCCGCCGGGGATGCTGGTCGACGTCCCGCGCCTCGTCGCCGCCTACTACGACCGGGTGCCGGACGCCTCGGTGTCCGGGCAAAGGATCGCGTTCGGCACGTCGGGCCATCGCGGCTGCGCCCTCGACGGCACGTTCAACGAATGGCACGTGCTCGCGATCAGCCAGGCCGTCTGCGACTACCGCGCGAAGCGGGGCACGGACGGGCCGCTCTTTCTCGGAATCGACACCCATGCGCTCTCGGTGCCCGCCTGCGCGAGCGCGCTCGAGGTGCTCGCGGCCAACGGCTTGGACGTGATGCTCGCCGAAAACGACGAATTCACCCCCACGCCCGTGATCTCGCACGCGATCCTCGGCCACAACCGCGGGCGGGAGGCGGGGCTCGCCGACGGAATCGTCCTCACGCCCTCCCATAATCCGCCCGGCGACGGCGGCTTCAAGTACAACCCGCCCCATGGAGGCCCGGCGGGCGACGACGCCACGGCGTGGATCCAGGCGCGGGCGAACGGCTTCCTCGCGAGCGCGCTCGCGGGCGTGAAGAGGGTCCCCCACGAGCGGGCCCTGCGCGCGGCGACGACGCACCGGCACGATTATCTTGCCGCCTACGTGGGCGATCTCGGCAGCGTATTGGACCTGGAAGCGATCCGTGGCGCGGGCGTCCGCATGGGCGTGGATCCGATGGGAGGCGCGGGGGTCCGCTACTGGGAGCCGATCGCCGAGCGCTACGGCATCGACCTCGCCGTCGTGAACCATGCCGTCGACCCGACCTTCCGGTTCATGCCGGTCGATTGGGACGGCCGGATCCGGATGGACCCGTCGTCGCCCTGCGCCATGCAGGGGCTCATCGCCCTGAACGATCGCTTCGACGTCTCCTTCGCCTGCGACACCGATCACGACCGTCACGGGATCGTCACCCGCAGCGCCGGGCTCCTGCCGCCCAACCATTACCTCGCGGCCGCGATTTCGTATCTCTTCGGCCACCGGCCGCGGTGGAGCGGGAAGGCGGCGGTCGGGAAGACGATCGTGAGCAGCCGGATGATCGACCTCGTCGCGGCGAAGCTCGGCCGCGGGCTCTACGAGGTGCCGGTGGGATTCAAGTGGTTCGTCGAAGGCCTCCTCGGCGGCAACCTGGGCTTCGCCGGGGAAGAGAGCGCCGGCGCATCGCTCCTGCGGCGCGATGGCGGCACCTGGACCACGGACAAGGATGGGATCGCCGCGGCGCTGCTCTCGGCGGAGATCACCGCGCGCACGGGCCGCGACCCGGGCGAAATCTACCGCGATCTCGCGAGCGAGCTGGGCGAGCCGGCCTACGATCGCGTCGAGGCGCACGCGACCGCGGAGCAGAAACGGACGCTCGCGCGGCTCTCGGAGCGCGAGCTCGGGTCGACCGTGCTCGCGGGCGAGAGGATCGAGGCTATCCTCACGCGCGCCCCCGGCAACGGGGCCTCGATCGGCGGCCTCAAGGTGAGCACCGCGGGCGGATGGTTCGCGGCGCGCCCTTCCGGCACCGAAGACCTCTACAAGATCTACGCCGAGAGCTTTCGCGGGGCGGACCACCTCGGGCGCATCCTCGCCGAGGCGCAGGCCCTCGTCGACGCAGCGCTCGTATCGGCCAGCAACACGGCGGTATGTGCGCTACCGAACGGAGACGCGCGCGCACGCGGAGCAACGTAGAGGGCCGGTCTCCAGGACGTCCCGATGGCGAAGGCACTGCGCTCGGGCAGCGGCGATTCGAAACAACTGGCCCCCGATTCCCGGCCGGGTCCGAGGCGGCATGTCCCCGGCCGGCCGGGCATCCACCGTGTCGAGATCGACGTCCTCCTCGTCGCCGCGGATCCGGCCGACGCCCGCACCGTCGGCAACATCCTCGCGGGAGAGCACGGCGTCACGTTCAACCTGCACTGGGTGACGCGGCTCCCCGAGGACCTCGGGACGCTCCGCCTCGGGCAGGCCGCCATAGCCCTCCTGGACCTCCTCGTGCCCGACGTGGACGGCATCGGGGGGCTCGACCGGCTCCTCGGCGCGGCGCCGCACCTGCCGGTCCTGGTCCTGAGCGCCGTGGGCGACGAGGATCTCGCGCGCCAGGCGGTGCAGCGCGGCGCGCAGGACTATCTCCTGAGGAACCACCTCGACGGCTATTCGCTCCCGCGGGCCTTGCGCAACGCGATCGATCGCAAGGCGTCCGAAGAAGCCCTCTTCGTGGAGCGCGAGCGCGCCCAGGTAACCCTCGACTCGATCGGCGATGCGGTCCTCAGCACCGACATCGCGGGCAATGTCGCCTACCTCAACCCCGTCGCGGAGCGGATGACCGGATGGTCCTCCGAGGAAGCGGTGGGACGGCCGCACGGGGAGGTGCTGCGCATCGTCGACGCCGCGACCGGCCTGCCCGCCGCCCCGAGCCCGATCCGGGTCGCGATCGAGAAGGACGAGCCCGCGGCGCTCGTCGCGAACAGCGTCCTCGTGCGGCGCGACGGCTTCGAGACGCCGATCGAGGATTCGGCGGCCCCGATCCACAACCGCGACGGCGGCATCATCGGCGGCGTCATGGTCTTCCGGGACGTGGGCGAGGCCCGCGCGCTCGCCCTCGAGATGTCCCACCGCGCGCAGCACGATTTCCTCACCGACCTGCCGAATGCCGTCCTGCTGGACGACCGGATCGCCCAGGCGATCGGGCTCGCCCGGCGCAACCGCACGCAGCTCGCCGTGCTCTTCGTGGACCTGGACCGCTTCAAGGCCATCAACGACGCCGGGGGCCACGCCGCCGGCGACAAGCTGCTGCAATCGGTCGCGAAGCGCCTGAAGGCGTGCGTGCGCGGCTCGGACACGGTGAGCCGCAAGGGCGGCGACGAGTTCGTGGTGCTGCTCTCCGAGATCGCCCATCCGGACGACGCGGCCCGGACCGCGGAGAAGATCATCGCGGCCGTGGCCGCGGCGCTTCCCGGCGCGGCGCACGGATCGGTCCTCACGGCGAGCGTGGGCATCGCGCTCTATCCGCACGACGGGCAGGACGCGCCGGCGTTGCTGAAAAGCGCCGACGCGGCGATGTACCGCGCGAAGGACGCCGGGCGCAATCGCCATCGCTTCGCCAGCGGGCCCCGTGCGGCGTAGCGCGGCATGGCCGTTGGCGGCGCTCCTCGCGATCGCGGCGGGATCGGGCGGGGCGAGCGGCCTGGCGCCGGTGCGGATCGCCCCGGCCGAAACGTTCGTGATCGAGCCCACGCTGCCCATCGACGGCGTCGGCCCTTGCGCGCGGGATTCCGCCGCGCGGGGCGCCGATTGCGTCTTCGTCTACCGCGCCGTGCTGATGGGGAGGCTGCACCGCTCTCCATCCGCGGCCCCGGCCTGGCGGCCGGGATGAGCACCGGCCGGCCGGGCACCGGTCATGCGACGAAGAGCAGGACCGCGGTGAAGTGCGCGGCGCTTCCCGCCATCACGAAGAGGTGCCAGATGCCGTGCCAGTGGCGGAAGCGCTCGTCGTAGGCGTAGAACACGATCCCCACGGTGTAGAGGATCCCGCCTCCCACCAGCCATGACATGCCGCTCCAGGACAACGCGCGGAAGAGCGGGACGAGCGCCACGACCGCGAGCCAGCCCATGAGGATGTAGATCGCGAGCGAGAGAGCGCGCGCGCCCCGGGCGATCCAGAGCTCCTGCACGATCCCAACGGCGGCGAGGCCCCAGATGATGCCGAAGAGGGCCCATCCCCACGCCCCGCCCAGCGTGACGAGCGTGAACGGCGTGTAGCTCCCGGCGATCATCAGATAGATCGCGGCGTGGTCGAGCTTGCGGAAGACGTCCTTCGCCCGTCCGCGGAGGCTGTGGTAGATGGTCGAGACGAGGTAGAGCAGCACCAGCGCCGCGCCGTAGACGCTCACGCTCGCGATCCGCGCGGCGCCCCCGCTCGCGGCGGCGGTCGTTACGAGCGCCGCCGCCCCCGCCGCGGCGAGGAGCGTGCCGGCAAGATGGCTATAGCCGTTGAAGCGCTCGCCGTAGTACATGCCGCGCGGGAACGACGGGTGTCCTCAGGACTTGCCGTAATGCGCCTTCGCGTCCTTGAGGCACGTTTCCTTCGGCTCGCCGGAAAGCGCGTCGCACTTCTCCTTGGCGACCGCGTAGCGCCCTTCGTTCTTCTCCTCGGAGGCCTCCTCGCGCGCCGCGACGGCCTTCTTGTTCGCCTTGTCCTGCGCCTTCGCGGATGCCGTGCCTGCGGACTTGTTGGCCTCGGCGATCTTGCGCTGCGCCCTGGCGTCGGCCTTGGCCGTGGTTTCCGCGGACTGCGCTTCCTTCACGCAGACGTCCTTCGCGTTGCCCGCGAGGTCGTCGCAGCGCTCCCGCGCGACGGCGTAATCGGCCCGTGCCCGCGCGAGGCGCGCCTCGTAGCGGTGCTGGCGGGTGGGCTCGTACGTGGCGGTGAGCTCGGCGAGCGCCACGTCTTCCTTGCCCTTCACCTCGGCCATGCAGATGTCCTTCGCGTTGTCCTTCTGCGCGTCGCAGGCCTTCTTCGCCGTCTTGTACTCGTCCTTGATGCTCGCCTTGGCCGCGGTGTGCTCGGCCTTCGTCATGTTGGCGGCGACCGTGGCCGTGCTGAACGCCAGGCCGAGCGCGGCCGCGAGGGCCGTGAGGGTGATCGTTTTCATGGTTGTTTTCCCGTCTCGGCGGCATGGCCGGCCGATTGATGATCAGGAGCGTGCCGCTCCGGCCCATGCAAGGTACGGGAAGGGGAGCCTGCCGTCTGTCTGCTACCGTACGGAGCGGCTACCGGGGCGCGCCGACTTTCCGGATCCACGCCGCGAACGCCTGCATGAACTTCCGCAGGAACGCGCGCGTGTCGTCGTTCACCAGCGCCCCGCTCGCGTCCACGAGCTTCGCCACACCGCCGATGTAGGCCTCCGGCTGCTGGAGGACCGGCATGTCGAGGAACACGAACGACTGGCGCAGGTGGTGGTTCGCGCCGAAGGCCGAGAGCGCGCCGGGCGACACGCTCGCCACGGCGGCGGGCTTCCCGGACCAGACGCTCTTCCCGTAGGGACGCGATCCCACGTCGATCGCGTTCTTGAGCGCGCCCGGGACCGAGCGGTTGTACTCGGGCGTCACGAAGAGGACCGCGTCGGCGCGGCGGATCGCCTCGCGGAAGGCCGTCCATTCTGCGGGAGGCGTCGGCTCCTCCAGGTCCGGGTCGTAGAGCGGGAGCGCGCCGATCTCCACGATCGTGCAATCCATTCCCTCCGCGAGCCCGCACATCGCCTTCGCGATCATGCGGCTGTACGAGCCCTTCCGCAGGCTCCCGACCAGCACCGCGACTTTCGCCATCACGCCCTCCGGTGGACTCGTTCGATCGGGCTCAGGACGCAACCGTGAGCACGATCTTGCCGATATGCTCCCCCGCTTCCAGCATCGCGTGCGCCTTCGCGGCCTCCGCGAGCGGGAAGGTGGCGTGGATCACGGGCTTCATCCTGCCCGCCTCGAGGAGCGGCCAGACCTTCTCGCGAAGCGCCTGGGCGATCGCCGCCTTGAACTCCACGGACCGCGGGCGCAGCGTGCTGCCGGTGAGGACCAGCCGGCGGCGCAGGATCTCGTTGAAGTCGAGCGTCGCCTTCGAGCCGCCGAGAAATGCGATGAGGACGATCCGCCCGTCGTCCGCGAGGGCCTTCATCTCGCGCGGCACGTAGTCGCCCGCCACCATGTCGAGGATCACGTCCACGCCCTTGCCCTTCGTGAGCGATTTCACGACCTCGACGAAGTCCTCCGTCCTGTAGTTGATCGCGCGCTCGGCGCCCAGCTTCTCGCACGCCGCGCATTTCTCCGGCGTGCCCGCGGTCGCGAAGACGCGATG
>Ga0105241_10003225_pt1 | contig 12141 bp, 12 predicted proteins | sample KBSC64metaG_FD_80422 | JGI IMG/M metagenome (GOLD analysis project Ga0105241, IMG submission 80422) | Corn rhizosphere microbial communities from Kellogg Biological Station, Michigan, USA - KBS C6-4 metaG | ecosystem: Host-associated > Plants > Roots > Rhizosphere > Soil | place: Michigan, USA... | reverse complement strand
GGCGTGCGGATTTGCCGCCATCGCATTGATACGGCTACGAGGATGGCTTCGAATCCGCGCTGCAATGCGCGCAAGCTCTCCTTTGGAGATTCCGGTACCCGTGGACGTTCGCACTTCCCCGGGCCTGCTGGAACCCGGTGTGGTCGGATTCTTGCGCCCTGTTCTGCTCCTGCCTGAGGGTATCGCGGAATGCCTGACGCCCCGGCAATTAGAAGCAGTGCTGGCACACGAGCTGTGCCATGTCCGCCGCCGCGACAATTTAACATCGGCGATCCACATGATCGTAGAGGCGGTTTTCTGGTTTCATCCGTCGATATGGTGGATCGGCGCCCGCCTGGTGGACGAGCGCGAGCGCGCCTGCGACGAAGCGGTACTGAGCCTGGGTAATGAGCCGCAAGTCTACGCGGAAGGGATTCTTAACGTTTGCAAAACCTACTTGGAATCTCCCTTGCACTGCGTTTCTGGCGCCACCGGATCTGATTTGAAAAAACGAGTCCAAGCGATCCTGACGGGGCGCGTCGCGGGCAACCTGACCTTCGCCAAGAGAGTAGCCCTCGCTGTCGCGGGAGTGGCTGCGGTCTCCCTGCCAGTCCTCGTCGGCATAATGAATGCACCCGCGATTCGCGCTCAATCCGCGTCTGGCCGGCCAAGCTTCGAAGTCGCGTCCATCAAACCTGATCCGGAGCAAGGTTCCATGGCAGTCCGTCCGCTTCCCGGCCGACTGATCGCCGCCGCGTCCGTGCGGGTGCTTATGCAGAACGCATACACAATCCCGCCGTTTCAAATCGAAGGTGGTCCGGCCTGGATCGATGCCGAGCGGTATGCGGTCGATGCCAAAGCCGGCGACAATATCAGCCGGGCCCAGATCTTCCTCATGCTCCAGTCGCTGCTTGAGGAGCGCTTCCAGTTGAAGACCCATCGCGAAACGCGGGAACTCCCGGTCTATACGCTGGTAGCCGCCCGGAGTGGCCTGAAGCTGCAGTCCCCGAAGGAAGGAGGTTGCGTGGGCCCGGCCGCGGACGCACCTCCGGATTGGGCTGAAGGCAGCATGGCAGGCAGAATGTCACCGCCCGAGCCGGGTCAGCCGCCGTCGGCTCGGTGCGGCAGTGTCAGCGTGATATTGGCGCCCTCGGGTGCGCGGATGCAGGGCGGAAAGGTGCCGATGCCGGAGTTCATCCGGGTCCTCTCGACGGTGCTCGGCCGCACCGTGATCGACAAAAGCGGTTTCACGGAACTCTTCGATGTCCGGTTGGATTTCCTCCCGGATGAAAACACACCTGCATTGCCGCCTCCGCCGCCCGGCGCGGCACCTCTGGATTCTAGTCCATCCATTCTTACCGCCATCCAGCAACAACTCGGCCTGCGGCTCGAATCCGCCAAAGGCACTGTCGAGGTCATGATCGTCGACCACGTCGAACGGCCATCCGCGAACTGACGTTCGATCAGAACCCGCCGTCGCCAACGTTCAACTGCGCGCGGTGATTGGCGATGCGGAGACGCAGTGTGAAGCCGAAGGCATCGCAGAGCTAGCCGACGTTCGCGAGCATCGCTCCTCCCTCAATACGCCTTGGCGACAACCACGCGGCGATCGACAGTCTCGCCGGTGATGAAACACTTGCCCGGTCCGTCGTATTCGTCGACCTGGGGAATATTACGGACCGTTGCCTTGAATGCCTTCAGCCGCGCGTCGCAAGCCGGATCGTCCTTCAAGTGCGCCATGACGAATTTCCCGCCGCCTTTCTCCGCAGTCGCGTCGCGCAGAATCGACTCGATCTCTTCGATCGAGTTCGCCAAGACTGTATTGGCCTTGAGGCGCTGCTTGGCGGCCGCGTACAGGTCTTTCTGCATCGCCTCCAACACCCCTGCAACTTTTGCGGACAATTCGGATTGCGGAACCGGCTCCTTCGTGCCCGTGTCGCGGCGCTTCAGAACGATGGTGCCCGCAGCCAGATCGCGCGGGCCGAGCTCGAGCACGATCGGCACGCCCCGGCGCTCCCAGTGGAAAAACTTCGCGCCCGGCGAATGCCCCTCGCGACCGTCGATCTCCGCGCCGATGTCTTTGGCCATGCGGTGCGCGGCTTCGAGCACCGGGCCCTTCTCGTCATCCTTCCGATAGATCGGGACCAACACGCTTTTCACCGGCGCAAGCTGGGGGGGAATCACCAGACCCTTGTCGTCGGAGTGACTCATCACCAGGCCGCCGATCAGGCGCGTGCTGACGCCCCAGCTGGTCTGCCAGACGTAATCGAGCTGGCCCTCCTTGTTCTGGAATTTCACATCGAACGCCTTGCCGAAGTTCTGTCCCAAATCGTGGCTGGTGCCGGCCTGGAGCGCGAGGCCGTTCTGCATCATGGCCTCGATCGAATAGCTTCGCAGCGCCCCAGCGAATTTCTCGGATTGCGTTTTCATCCCCTTGATCACGGGCATCGCCATCACATCTTCGGCGACCTCGGCGTAGATGTCGAGCATCCGCAGCACTTCCTGTTGAGCTTCTGCGTGGGTCGCGTGCGCCGTATGGCCTTCCTGCCACAGGAACTCGGTGGTCCGCAGGAACATGCGCGTCCGCAGCTCCCAGCGAATGACGTTGGCCCACTGATTGACCAGCATAGGAAGATCACGCCAGCTCTGGATCCACTTAGCGAAAAAATGCCCAATGATCGTTTCCGACGTGGGACGAATCACGTAGGGCTCTTCGAGCTCCTTCCCGCCGGCGATCGTGACCACTGCGAGCTCCGGCGAGAAGCCCTCCACGTGCTCGGCTTCCTTCTTCAAAAAACTCTGCGGGATCAGCAGAGGGAAATACATGTTCTTGTGCCCGGTCGCTTTGAAGCGGTCGTCCAGCTGGCGCTGCAACTGCTCCCAGATGGCGTAGCCGTTCGCTTTGATGACCATGCAGCCTTTGACGATTTCCGCCGGTTCCGCCAGGTCGCCCTGGAGCACCACGTCCTGATACCACGCCGCGAAATCGGCGCTGCGAAGAGTGATAGGTGATTGAGCCATTGTTTTTTAAGATGGATTAACGTTAGTGTCTCATCCCGGAAGGCAGCGGTACACTGAGGGCAGAATGGCAGTCCGCCCTTTTTCCAACGAACCTCCTATAGACTTCACGAAAGAAGCGAACGCGCTACTCATGCGCGCGGCGATTGAGAAGGTCCGCGGCGAGCTAGGCCGCGAGTACGATCTGGTGATCGGCGGCAAGCGCAGCAGGACATCGCAGAAGATCAAGTCCCTCAACCCCGCGCGACCTGCCGAGGTCGTCGCCGTGCACCAGAAAGCCGGTATCGAGCATGTCGAGCCCGCCATGCAGGCTGCGCTCGCGGCGTTTGAATCGTGGAAGAACGTGGCGGTGGAGGAACGCGCGGGGCTCTTGTTGCGAACAGCGGAAATTGTACGCAAGCGTAAACCGGAGTTCAATGCCTGGATGGTCCTGGAGGTCGGCAAGAACTGGGACGAAGCCGAAGCCGACACCTGCGAGGCGATCGACTTCCTGGAGTTTTATGCCCGCCTGGCTCTGCACATGGCCGAAGCGAAACCTGCCGTGCAGCTTCCCGGCGAAAGGGACGCCCTGCGGTACATCGCACTTGGCGTGGGCGCGGTGATCCCGCCGTGGAATTTCCCGCTGGCGATCATGTGCGGCATGACCGCCGCGTCCATCGTTTGCGGCAACACCGTGGTGCTGAAGCCCTCCAGCGATTCGCCCACGATAGCCGCTAAGTTTTTCGAAGCGCTGGAAGAAGCCGGCCTGCCTCCCGGCGTCGTCAACTTCTGCCCTGGCTCCGGCGCGACGTTTGGGAACGGACTCGTGGAGCACCCCAAGACGCGCTTCATCGCCTTCACCGGCTCGCGCGACGTGGGACTCGATATCAACGTGCGCGCCGCGCAGCATCGGCCCGGCCAGCTTTGGATCAAGCGCACGATTCTGGAGATGGGCGGCAAGGATTCGATCGTCGTGGCGGCGGATGCGGATCTGGATGCAGCCGTCGAAGGCGTGGCAGCTTCGGCGTTCGGGTTTCAGGGGCAAAAATGCTCGGCCTGCTCGCGAGCCATCGTCGACACAACTTTGTACGACAAGTTTCTAGAGAAATTGACGGCCCGCGTGGCGAAGATTCGCATCGGGGATCCGGCTGAGAATGCTCCGGCGGGCCCCGTGGTCAATGCGGGCGCGCTGAAGTCAATCTCCAACTATATTGAAATCGGCGCCAAGGAAGGCCGCATCATCATAGGCGGCAAGCGTGCGAATCTCGGGAGTAATAACGGATATTTTCTAGAGCCGACGGTGATCGCGGATGTCGCGCCCACAGCTCGCCTGGCGCAGGAAGAAATTTTCGGGCCGGTGCTGGCCGTGATCCGCGCTCGAGACTTTGACGATGCGCTGGCCATCGCCAACAATACCGAATACGGCCTCACTGGCTCTATTTACAGCGCCTCGCCAGGGCAGATCGAACGCGCCAGGAACGAGTTCCACGTCGGCAACCTGTACATCAACCGCAAGTGTACGGGGGCCATCGTGGGCGCACACCCATTCGGAGGATTCAACATGTCCGGAACGGATTCGAAGGCGGGCGGAGCGGATTACCTGTACCTGTTCAGCCAGGCAAAATCGATAGCAGAGAAGTTATAAAGCGTTACTTCTTGGGCGGCTGGATTTCATACAGGTAGATGGTGTGCATGACGCGCCCCTCCACCTTCTCCACGCGGGCAGGCTTCCAGCCAGGAACCGGGTAGTCGTGAGAAACCACGCGAGCTCCGGGTTTTAGGAACTTTTCCAGGCGCGGCCGAAGTTCTGCGTTCAGTTTCGTCTCCAGATACATGGTGACCACGTCGGCGCCGGTAAAATCAGTCTGCAAAACGTCGCCTTGAATCACCCGGGCGTCCGAACTGAGGCCGGCCCTTTCAATTTCCGCGGTGGCCGAAGCAACCAATTTGGGGGAAATCTCGATGCCCACGGCCTTGGCCTTGTATTTCTCGGCTGCGGCGATCACAATGCGGCCATCGCCGCTGCCCAGATCATAGACCGTCTCGCCGGGCTTGATCTTGGCCATTTCGAGCATCAAATCCACCACGCGCGCCGGTGAAGCCACGTAGGGAGCCAGCTTGTTGCTAAAGGCTCGAGGATCCTGGCTGAATGCCGGCAACACTGCTATCCCCAGGAGAAGGCCAATCGAGAACCGCATAGCAAAACCCCTCTTCTTGTCGCCCCTAGTGGGCAGGAACCAGAGAGTTTCCTGCTTGATTTGATTTTACTATACGGGAAACCACCTCCGACACGGCGAACCACAAATCGCGAGGCCGGCTGATACTGAACTCGGTTCCCCGGAAGTTCCGGATCGCCTTCTCAATAGCGTCTTTCCAGGGGATGGCCTGCGGATTCAGATTGTAATTCATGTAGAACACCGGGTAGGTAACGTCGGAGGCCAGAGGCTTCAGCTCCTCTTCCGGCACAGAATCGTCCAGCAGGACCTTGGGGCTCACGAAAATCAGGGCATCCGGATGGTCATTGGCGATTTCCTTCTTGATCAGGTCCGAAAGGAAGCTCACCTCGCCATGCTTTTGAGAGAGTTGCTTAAGATCCACTTTCCCCGGCTGGACGTCTTGGATCGCTCGGCCAAGGGCGGGGAAATCGATTCTCTCCGCGCTCGATTGGCGGTACAACACCCGCTGCTCCTGAACGTTGAACGCCACCACCGAAAACTTACCGAACTGCGGTTGCCGCGAAAGGCGCCGCAGCACGGTGACCAGCGCCAAAGTGTCGATGGGCCGCAAGCTGGACAGGCTCGCATTCTGGGGCGCGAAGTTGACCAGGATTTTGATGTTCAATGGCTTGCCGGGAGCTCGTTCAACTGGCGGCTCTTCGTTGAACTGTTCGTATTCGGCACGTTCCACCGCTCCGGCAGCAATGGCCGGTTGAATTTCCTTATCGCGGTCGGACAAGACCGCTTCCGCGTCCCAATAGAAGGAGCAGACCCGTTCGGAGCGGTCCTTCATCACCAGATCCAGGTGATATTTGCCCTCCCCGAAATCGAACAGTCCGCCCAGGACGGCGTCGCCCCTGGCATCCTCGGGAAGCTTCGGAACGCTGATACGCTGGACAAAGTAAGACGGCTCGTCTTTGCGATCCTCGGGAGTCACGCGAACCAGGATGGAGAGCAGATTCTCATTGCCCGCCACATCGCGCATGGGCAGCGTGATTTCGTAGCCGCCGTGAAATCGCAGGTCGAATCCAAGAGTAGGCTTTACCGGATCCACGGTGCAGGAAAGATCCTTGCGAACTTCCTGCGTTTCGAGCACCGCCATATCCGAGTTGTTGAGCTGTACGCGGGTCCCCACGCCAGTCAGTGCAACCTGCGCGCTGATCACACCGGGCAGGAACCAGCTAAGGATGAGCACACAGGCCGCTGCGGGTACTCTTGCCGGCTCCGGCTTGTGAAAAGAGCGGGCCAAGATCATCGCTCCGTAACTCATTAGAGCACTAAACCGAGGCTGCTGTTACCGCCCCCATTCGGTGAGCTGTTGCAGCACGCCTTCCGCGGCTTTTTGACCGGCCGCTTTTTTCGAAAGACCTTGCGCCTGGCCGGTCCATTCCTTGCCAATGCGGACTTCCACGGTGAAGGTCTTGGAGTGCTCCGGCCCTTCTTCGGCCACGATGAAATAACGCGGGGGAGGGAGCCTCAGCTCCTGCGCCATTTCCTGCAGCGCGCTCTTGTAATCCGCTACCGCGCCGTCCACGCTGCCGTCCGGCACCACGAAGACGCCTACTACGTGGGTTTCGATAAACGTCCGCACGACGTCTATCCCGCCGTCCAGGTACATCGCCGCGATCAGGGCCTCCATGGCATCCGCCAGGAGAGCTTTCTTGGAGCGTCCGCCGCTCATCTCCTCGCCCCGGCCGAGAAACAGGTATTCGCCCAGAGCCAGGGACTGCGCCACCTCGTAGAGCCTGGCCGCGCTCACCAGATGCGCCTTCAGTTTGGACAAACGCCCTTCCGGCGCCGAAGCAAAGCGGCGCACCAGGCATTCGCTGACCACGAACCCCAGGATCGAGTCCCCCAGAAACTCCAGCTGTTCGTTATCGCCGGAAGAAGAGATCTCTCCCGGCCGCTCGTGCATTCGCGACTTGTGGGTGAGCGCCCGCTGGTAGAGTTCCCGATCGCGGAACACATGCCCGATGGCCGCTTCGAGAACCCCTAGTTCAGCCGGCATGGCTCAGCCGGCTATTTCTTGGCTGTTTTTGCCTTTTCGGCGCGATCCTTTTCAGACTGCGCCACCTTCTTGAACTGATCCGGAAGACTCGGCATGGCCAGTACTTTATCCAGCGCGGGAATGGCCTGGTCCGGTTTGCCGGCGTCGGTATAGGCGCCCGCCATGCGGATGAAGGTGGCCGGCTGGGGCTCGGACGCGGTTTCCGTGGCGGTCTTGAATTCGTTCGCTGCATCGTCGTATTTCTTGCGCGCCATGGCGATCAGTCCCAGGGCCTCATGGCCTCGCGCCATGTCGTCCTTTTTGGCGGCATCCCACTGCGCGTCGGTGACCTGAGGATTCACTTTTACAGCGCCCGGAATGAGGGCCATTCCGTCCTTGGCGTATTTCTCCGCCTTGCCCAGCTTCTCTTCCTTGTCCAGATCGAACTCGCGGGTGGTGCGCGCGGTCTCGGCCGCCAGCATCAGCATGGCATTGTAGTCCTTGGGATTGGCTTCGAGCGCCTGTTGATAGTCGATGATGGCCTTGGTTGTGTTCCCGGTCGACTCATAGGCGTCGGCGGCCATAGTCAGCGCAAAGTTCCGATATTCGCTCTTGGGGAAGCTCTGCACAAACTTGTCTGTCGCGGCCACCCGGGTTTCCACGGTTTTGCTGTTAACGATCTCCTGCAAAGCCTTCAATTCGTCGGGCGCGGGCGGTTTCGGCTGCGCGTTCAGTAACACCGTCCCTATGCCCAGCAACGCCATTACGGCAAAAATCTTCTTCATCACTCCTGCTCCTTTGATTTAGGATTCCTTGCGAAGGCGCCGGTCAGGCCCCTTTGCGCCTCCTGCCGCGCCAGGTCAGAGATTCCCTGAACCGCGAGCGCAGCCTTGTAACTGTCCTGGGCTGGTTCCTTGTCGCCCTGCGAATCGGCTAGTTTGCCGATATAAACCAAAGCCCACGCCTTCGTGGCAGGGTCCGGTTCCAGCTCCAATATTTTGCGGAAGAACCGGTCGGCCGTGGCCGGGTCCTGGTCCAGTAAAGCGATCCGCGCCAAACCATAATACGCCCTGGCGTGCATCGGTTTCTGATCGGTCTCCTGCATGGCCTTGAGGAACAGCTCCTTGGCCTGGGCGGCATTGCCGGGTGATTTCCCGCGATCCAGAAATAACCGCTCGGCGTCCTCCAGGGTCTTGGCCGCTCCGGTCAGCTCCGGCGGCTTGACCTCCGATGTAACCCGGTAGGTTTTAACGGGACGCTCCTTCAGGAAATCGATGCGCGCGATCCGCTGCTGTTCTTTTTTGACGTCGATGGCCTTGACCATATCGGGAAAGTACAGCCGCATGGCTACTTCCTGGCGCTCATATTCCTGTAAAAGTTCCGCGAACGCGGGCGCCAGGACGAAGCCTTCGCGCGCCGCTTCCTCGGCCAGCGCCGATTTCCGGTCCAGACGGCTTTCGATCGCCTTGATCAGGCTCTCCGTGGCCAGCCGCACGAAATCGACCCGGTACTGTTCGCCCAGCAGCGGCGACTCTAGAGCGCGCTCGCCCAGCCGGGCTTTTTTCTGAAGATCGTCGGCGAACCGCGCGCCCAGCGGATCCACCTGATACCGCAGGTAGGCGTGGCGGATATCGAAAATCGGCTGTTCCACGGCCGGGGTCACGATGATGTAGTAATCGTTGATGTAGTTGCGAAACTGGACCTGGTTGGGCGCGCCCAGCAGGTCGACCAGGATCTGGAAACGCCCCCGCCGGACGCCCGATTCGACGAAACGCAGATAGGCGTTTACCTGCTGCACGGCGAACACCACGGGTTCGGAGAACTGCGCGATGGCGCGCTCGTACTCCGGCTTGGCTTGGAGCCACAGGACTCCCAGCTTCGCTTCCTTGTAGAACGCGGCCAGCACCGGCGGAAACTCGTAGAGCGCATCCGCGTCCAGCGGCTGCGGTAAATCCGGATTGGCGGGTGTGAAATCGGGTGCGCCTTTGCTCCACAGCGCGAAGGAAATATACTGGCCCAGGTCGGCCGCGGGATTCCGGAGTTTGTGATCCCGCACATACCGCTTCAGCGGCGCGAGGCTCGCCAGATTCTGTTCGGCCAGGTGCTCGCGGAGCTGCCCACGCAAGGGATTGTTGGTGGACGAATCGGCTTGTTCGTCGTAACCCGCTGCATTAATCGCGGCCAGCACGTAGAACAGCGTCTCATTCGAATCGAGCTGGTTGTATGGCTCCGGAGGCGGAGGAGCTTGACGCTGGTACGTCTGCGGCCACGCGATGGCCGCGGTCAGCAACCCGATTGACAAAAATTGCGCGAAGCGGCCCAACGAAACCTCTAGTCCCCCAGTATATCCAGGGCAGCCTGGAGCTCGCTAAGCGCGTGCGGATCGCGAGTTGCCGCGATTCCGCGGCGGTACAAATCGCGGGCCTGATCCAGCCGGCCGAGCTTTTCCAGTGTCTGACCGCCATGGTAATAAGCGGCCGAATAATTGGGATCGGTAGTCAGAACGGCCTCGAATTCCTGGACCGCGCCTTCCAGATCGCCGGATCGAAGGTGCTCCATCGCCAGCCCGTAGCGGGCGAAGGTGTTGGCGGGATCGGCGGCCAGAAGCTCGCGCAGTGTATTAAGACGGAGATTGTCCAATCTGCTAGGATACAGCAGTTCCCGTGGCTTGCCCTTTTTTCGCGCCTTCCCGCCGTTTGGAAATCGCCGGATGGATTCGTCCGCCCCGGTTTCCTTTGGGCGACTCTTTTGGCGGAGCGTGCCACGCCTATCCAGCCGATATCGTCGAACCGCCGGAAGCGCGCCAGCGCGAGCTCTGCAACTGCGGCTACGCCCGCGGCCGCTGCGACCGCTTTCCGCCGGATAGCGCGGGAGACGCCGTGCGTTTCTCGATTACCGGTGAGACGCGCAACCGGCTGGTAGTCGTCTACGTGGTCGAAAAGGATCACGCTCCTGCCGATTTCGGCACGCTCGAATACTGGATCGCCGACGCCCGCCTCGAAGAGCCTTGTAATGTTGTTGGGCCGGTTATCAGCGATGTTCTGGCCCTGCAGGCGCGGGCCTTCTTGGCGAGCTATCTCGGCAGAAAAAGGGGACAGGTCGCGAGTTCGGGACGCCTGTAGGAGCCAGTAAACGAGGACCTGTCCCCTTTTTTTCTACAATGAGAATAAAGAGGCACTATGGCGATTACACTACGGCCGGACCATGAACAGCGGTTCCTTGATGCGGTGCGGGCCGGGGGATTTGAAAGCGCTGATGACGCCATGGACACCGCCCTCGAGATGTTGCGCTCGCAAAATGAATGGCTGCTCGAAAACCGCACGGCCATAGACGCGAAGATTCAGCAAGGAATAGCTGAGCTCGACCGGGGTGAAGGCATTCCCGAAGACGAGCTCGACGCGCACCTGAATAGGCTGAAAGCCGAATCTGAGTGAGGCGTTACACTCTCGCCCCTGCCGCGGCTCGCGATTTGGTGGAGATCTGGCGTTACATCAAGAAGGAGAGTTCGCAAAACACAGCGGAGCGCGTGGAGACGGTTATTCGCGAAAAGATAGTTCTCCTGGCGGGAGAGCCACGCGCGGGACACCTACGGCGGGACTTGACCAGCGCGGATGTGCGGTTTTTTCCGGTCTATTCCTATCTGATTGTGTATCGCCCCGGCACGAAGCCCCTGCAAATTGTAGCCATCCTGCACGGCGCGAGGGATGTAGCCCAGGCTGTTACTGCAACGATTGCACTGAATCAACGAGTTTGGCTCTCCCCGGCAATTCTACAGAAGGCCGGATTATCGGAAATCCGGCAGACTGAATCCCTCCAGAGAATCCACTCCACGGGAATGCAGTTAGTAACGTCGGGTATTGCATGATCGCCAGATGCGCGGTTCAAGCAGCATTTCCGATTCTTCTAATTCTAGGTTTCGCGAGGGGGCAAGCCGTTCCTCCTCCTCAGAAATTCGATGTCGCTTCGGTCAAGGCCTATGGAGTTCAAGATGGCAATTTCATGGTTCGCTCTCAGCCTGACGGGACCTTTCGAGCGGTGGGCGCGACGCTCAAGATGCTTGTGATGACCGCATATGACGTTAAGGCGTTTCAGGTTTTTAACGCACCAGGATGGACGGGTACCGAGCTATGGGAGATTCAGGCTAAGGCTGATGCCTCGGGCGGTCGTCCGTCACGTGCGGACGTACAGGCAAGGGTGCGAGCTCTGCTCGAGGAGAGATACCAACTGAAGGTTCACCGCGAACGCCGCACAATGCCGGTTTACGCGCTGGTTGTCGCAAAGTCCTCCGGGATTAGAATGACCGTTGCCACGAGCAATGAGCAACCTGGAATTTGCCCCTGTGGACCAGCGTCGCTGACCCCCAATCCAGCATCGATGGCGATGCTGGCGGATTTGCTCTCGACGAGGCTGTGGCGCGTCGTGATCGATAAGACCGGGATAAAGGGCGAGTATGCCTTCAAACTCGCGTGGACACCGATGCCGAATGAATATGGCCCGGAAGCCTTGGGGCTGCCTCCGGGGACCGGCAATAGCCCGCCGCCTGATGGCGCGAATGCGGGGCCATCGATCTTCACCGCGCTCAAAGAGCAGCTCGGACTGCGCTTGGACTCTCAAAAGGGTCCGGTCGAAGTGATCGTCATTGACCGGGTCGAGAGACCATCCGAGAACTGAGTATCTACTCGAAGCAGATGCGGCCGCGTGGATCCCGCAACCTACCGCGAGCCCGAGCACACTCCACCACTCCAAGAATAGCGTCACACAATTTCCGCGCACCGTAAGACTTCGCCCGTTCAACGACTTCAAGTTTGCCCCCGGCGGCTTGCCAGCACGCCCGGGATTAACTTCAAACCAAGGAATTCGCGCGCTCTTCCATTGGAGAGCCGAATCGGCCAAACACCAGCATTCTAGACCCTGCGGTGGACGGGCCTGCGTATCAGTGGATGTCGCCGGTACAGTCTCCGG
>Ga0105241_10003217_pt1 | contig 12153 bp, 12 predicted proteins | sample KBSC64metaG_FD_80422 | JGI IMG/M metagenome (GOLD analysis project Ga0105241, IMG submission 80422) | Corn rhizosphere microbial communities from Kellogg Biological Station, Michigan, USA - KBS C6-4 metaG | ecosystem: Host-associated > Plants > Roots > Rhizosphere > Soil | place: Michigan, USA... | reverse complement strand
TGGTGCCGAAGAAGGGACTCGAACCCCCACACCCTTGCGAGTACGTGGACCTGAACCACGCGCGTCTGCCAATTCCGCCACTTCGGCACGGGACACGAATCTGACGCTAACTGTCAGACCGGCAGCATCTTTGAGTCTCGCAAAACGGGCCAGTCATGTCAACTTTCCCAACCCGTCTGTTCTTCGTTGAGATCACCCGTGGGACCGGACACAACTTGATGTGAGTCTGCCACTTGCCCGTGATCTACTCTACTTTCGTTTGAGCGCCTCAAGCTCATCGAGCGTGCGAGGCCAGTCTGACCCTAGCAGTCTCGACAGGCTGCGGTCGGCCAGCACCTTGCCGCCCGTCTGGCATCGCGCGCAGTAGTTTGTTTCGTTGTCGGCATATCGGATTCTCTGCACCTTTTCGCCGCAGCGGGGACAGGGGAGGTTGAAGCGCCCATGGACCGCCATCTCCGGCCGAAAGGCCGTCACCTTTTCGGGAAAGGTGTTCAGCGCCTCGCCTCCAAGTCGTTCCATCCAGTCCGTCATCACCTGCCGAGTCGCCGCGAACAAATGCTCCCACTCTTCCGTTTTCAGTTTGTGCGTCAGTGTTATGGGCGAAAGTTGTGCGGCATGCAGAATCTCGTCGGAGTACGCGTTGCCCACTCCGCTGATCAAACGCGGATCAGTCAATGCACGTTTCAGGGTCCGGTTTTCCGCTGAAAGTGCCGCGCGGAACCCATCAAGGTTCGTATCAAATATCTCCACGCCGCCGGGGTCCATCGCGCGAAGCGCATCTTCTCCGCGAACGACATATAAGGACGCCCGCCGTTTTGAGCCCGCCTCGGTCAGCGTCAGAGATCCATTCGGAAAATCAAATGCTGCAAGCGCGTTTCGTCCCGCCAGCTTCGCTCCCGCGGGCTTCCAGTGCAGGCGTCCCGCAATCATCAGGTGCAGCACCAGCCAGATTTCGTCATCCACTCCGATCGCGATCCGCTTCCCGATCCTCTTCAGCTCGCGAACCGTTTTGCCTTCGGCTGCGGTGAGAGGCGGATCAACGCTCCTCAGCAAAAAGACAGAGCCGAGCCGTACCTTGGTCAACGGTTGTCCGACGATACGCTTCTCAAGCGCCTTGATGTATGCGGAGATGTCGGGAAGTTCGGGCATTTCCTTCAGAGTGCATTTCAGGGGCCGGATTTTGCAATCTGAATCCCAGCTAGAGGATGATTGTGTTATCGATCAGTCGGGTGTTCCCCACCCAGGCCGCAACCGCAAACAGAGTTCCCGGCACAGCCGTGTTGACCGGCAGCAGAGTCTCCCAGTTCACCAGCTCGACATAATCCGGTCTGACCATTGGTTCTTCGGAAAAGATCAGCCGTGCAGCCTCAGCCAATGCTGACGATTCCCGTTCTCCGCTGGCTACTAGCTCTTCAACGTATCGAATTGCTCGGTTGAGCACGAGCGCCTGTCTCCGCTCGTCGGCACTGAGATAAACATTCCTTGAGCTCATCGCCAGTCCGTCCGCCTCGCGGACAATCGGACAGATGACCAGCTTTGTCGCCAGTCGCAGATCAGCGACGAGTCTCCGCAACACCGAGACTTGTGCCGCATCTTTTTGTCCAAAGAAGGCGAGGTCGGTTTCGGCAGCAATCAGCAGTTTGGCAACCACAGTCGCGACTCCGCGGAAGTGCCCGGGCCGCGATTTGCCGTCCAGACGTTCGTTCAAGCCCTCAACATCAACGAAGGTCGCTGCTCCCGATGGATACATTTCGTCCACGCTGGGAGCGAAGATTACGCTGGCGCCGCTACGCTCCGCGAGGTCACTGTCCGCACCGAATGTTCTGGGATACCGTGCAAAGTCCTCGTTTGGCCCGAACTGTGTCGGGTTAACGAAGATGCTGACAGCGACGCGGCCCGGGCACTGCTGTGCCGCAGCACAAATAAGCGACGCGTGCCCGTCGTGCAATGCGCCCATGGTGGGCACAAGGCCGCTTAGTCCCTTTTTCCGGCACCGCTCCCCACGGCTCCAGCTACGCAGCTCGTCGACTGTACGCAGTATCTGCATTACGCCTTGCGCAGATGCTTAATCGGTTCAACGGACGACCGCTCCGCCTGCATTTCCTTCTTCACGGCTGACGGAAGGTGGTAGCTCTCCTCGTCCGATGGGAATGCCCGATGCTCCACGTCCTCGCGGTATTGCTCAATCGCAACCCGGAACATCGTTGCCGCGTCGGCATACCGCCGCGCGAATTTCGCCTTGGGAGCAAAGCTCAGGTTCACCATATCGTGGAAGACGAGAATCTGCCCATCGCACTCCGGACCAGCGCCGATGCCGATCGTCGGAATCGTCAACTCAGCTGTGATCTCTGCGGCTACCTCTCGTGGAATGCCCTCGAGCACCAGCAAGCCTGCTCCGGCATTTTCCAAAGCCTTCGCATCTGCCTTGATCTGCTGTGCTGCATCCAGCGTCTTCGCCTGCACCCGATAGCCGCCCATTCGATGTACACTCTGCGGCGTCAGTCCAAGATGCCCGATCACTGGAATCTCCGCATCCGTCAGTGCCTGCACCAGCGCGACGCGAGGACCTTCAATCTTCACTGCCTCTGCGCCCGCTTCTTTCACGAAGCGGACGGCATTCGCCACGCCCTCTGCAACTGTGACGTGATAGCTGCCAAAGGGCATATCCGCGACCACCAACGCTCGTCGAACCGCGCGTCGCACAGCCCGCGTGTGGTGGAGCATCTCGTCCACCGTCACGGCCAGCGTGTTGTCCTGGCCCAACACGACCATCGCCAGTGAATCGCCCACGAGCACCAGATCGATTCCGGTCTCATCCACCAGACGCGCAGTCGCATAGTCATACGCTGTAAGAGCAGAGATAGGTTTGCCCTGACGCTTCATCTCTGTAAGCGCGGGGATTGTCACTTTGGTGATTGAGGAGTCGAGCGGCGAGGAACTCGCGCTTCCGGGGAAGTTGGTAAGACTCATATGGTCTCCAGTGCCGCTCCGTATACGCAGGATGCGACCCGAACAAGACAAGTATACGCTCGGTTAGCACTATGCAGTGTTACAGCTCGTCACACTTCACTTGCCGTCCTTAAGCCTTACGCCGCACACTGTTACCAGCAATGCTTTCTCATTTGGCAGCGGGTGTTTACGGCGCGATCGGTCTTGCTGGCGTAGCGGGCTTGAGCGTTGGCGGTTATACCTATGCTGCGCGCTGGCCCGGCTCGCAACTCTTCGGCCGTACACTGGTCGCTCCGCGCCGCCCGCGAGAGCTGGCCCTCACCTACGACGATGGCCCGAATCCGGCATGGACACCGCGCCTGCTCGATGTGCTCGCTGAACACAACGTGCGCGCAACGTTTTTCATGCTGGGAAATTTTGCTAAGGTCGAACGCGATCTCGCCCGACGCACTTTTGAGGCCGGCCACCTCATCGGCAATCACACATGGAACCATCCAAAACTCTCGGCCGCTTCAGACGCCCGGGTTCTTGAAGAACTTACTCGGACCAATGACATCCTCTCCCAGATCACCGGCAAGCCTGTGCGTTTCTTCCGCCCGCCTTTTGGGGCGCGGCGTCCATACGTACTCAAACTTGCGCGGCAGCTCAATCTGATTCCGGTTACATGGAACGCCATGACTTCTGACTGGAGCGAGCCCTCCGCCGACAAAATCGCAACAAGCTTGATGAACAAGATAGACCGCAATCAGCGCCGCGGCTACGCCAGCAACATCGTCCTTCACGACGGCAATCATCGCAGTCTGGGCGCCGACCGCGGGCCTTCTGTTTCTGCCACCGCCCAGCTTCTCGAGCGCTACAGTCCCACCCACACCTTCGTCACTCTTGACGCGTGGCAGCAGTAAACTGCGCTGCATCACTCAGCGGGTTGTTTTATGAATCCTGCGATCTGCAATGCAACCGCCGCCAACACGCACACCGCAACCGTCAACACCCAGTGCAGCTTTTGCGTCTCGACACCCTGAAACGCAAACGAGTGCACCGCAACCAGCGCGAACGCCGCATAATTCCAGCGCTGCAGCTGTTTCCATCGCCGCGTCCCAAATCTTCGCAGTGATAGATCATTTGAAGTCGCAAGCAGCATGACAAGCAGCAGGGTGCCGAGCGCACCCGTGTAATTCGCGAGCCCGAACAAATCATGCCGCGGCCCATGATGATGTTCTGTCGGCCCATAGATGTAGTAGAGCCAGGGGCGTCCGCGCAGATGGACAAACTGCCCTACGCCTGCGTGCAGAATCCCCAGCAATCCGGCCCAGATACCGATGTCCCGCCGCAGATCGCTCGACACTGGATTCGACCGTCGTCGTAGCAAGTTCCACGGCCCGATCAACAGCGTGATCGCAAGCACAGCGAGCGCCGGATAAGCCGTCGCAAAGCTCGCCCGGCTCAGTATGTCTGGATATGGCCGCGTCTGATACAAGAGCGCGACGGATACAAATGAAACCAGCAACAGCGGCAGATGGTGCCGCCAGATTCGCGGCAGCAGGCGCCCGCGCCACCGCGGTGACACTCCAACAACAGAATTCAATTTCGAATTGACTCCCGATAAAGGTGAAGACGCGTCAACCCCGAAACGCCTCTCGCGCCGCATCTATCGTCGCCTGCACTTCGGCTTCCCCGTGTGCAGTCCCCAGGAACGCCGCCTCGAATTGCGAGGGCGGCAGCCACACGCCACGATCCAGCATGGCGCGGTGATATCTGCCAAATGCCGCCGTATCCGACTTCGCTGCATCCTCATAGTTCCGCACAGTACCTTCTGTGAAGAACCACGTCCACATCGCTCCTACACGATTCGTCTTCAGCGCAACTCCAGCTCTTTCCGCTTCCGCCGCCACTCCATCCGCCACATCCTTCGCAGTCTTTTCAAGCTGCCGATACACTTCATCCCTGTGCTCCAGCAGATATCCCACCGTCGCCAGGCCGGCAGCCATCGCAAGCGGATTTCCGCTCAGCGTTCCTGCCTGGTACACCGGTCCCAGCGGCGCCAGCATGTCCATATACCGCTGCTTGCCGCCGAAAACGCCAACCGGCAGCCCGCCCCCTACAATCTTTCCGAGCGTCACAAGATCGGGATCGAGCCCATACAGTTCGCATGCTCCCCCCAGAGCTACGCGGAAACCCGTCATCACCTCATCCACAATCATCAGCGCGCCCTCGCGCCGCGTCAGCTCCCGCACGCCCGACAGAAATCCCGGGGCCGGCGGGATACACCCGGCGTTTCCGACAACTGGCTCAAGAATCACCGCCGCAATCTCATCTGGATGCGCGTCAAAAGCTGCCTCGAGCTCCGCAAGATCGTTGTAAGGAAGCGGATGGGTCAGCCCGGCAATCTCCTCCGGAACCCCCGCCGATCCCGGAATCCCAAATGTCGCCACACCTGACCCGGCCTTCACCAGCAACCCATCGGCATGTCCGTGGTAGCAGCCTTCGAACTTCACTACAATTTTGCGTCCGGTGGCCGCACGAGCCAGCCGGATGGCCGACATCGTCGCCTCGGTCCCGGAGCTCACGAACCGCATCTTCTCGATCGCCGGGTAGCAGGCAACAATCCGCTCCGCCAACTCCGCTTCGCTCGCCGTCGATGCTCCGAAGCTCGCTGAATTCCGTGCCGCGCGCTCAATCGCCTCCACCACTCGCGGAAACGCATGCCCCAGGATCATCGGTCCCCACGAACCCACGTAGTCGATATAGCGGTTTCCATCCGCGTCCACCACATAGGCTCCCTCGGCGCGCTCTATGAATGGCGGAGCTCCGCCCACCGCGCGAAAGGCCCTTACCGGCGAATTCACCCCGCCAGGGAAAAAGCGCTCAGCGCGCTCCTGCAACTCCCGCGATCGCGCTTGCGGGCGCACTTTAGACAGATTCGTGGTCCTGGTACTCATCTTGGCTTCAAGTATAGAAGTCCTCTCAGGCACACAAACGTCATCCATCACTCTGCCCTTTCGTTCTCCACATTTTGAACATGCAACCGTCTTCATGCGCACATTTCAGGGAGACTCGCCCTGATAGAATCGACCTTTCCGACGCATATTCTTTTCGGAAATAAATCCAGCCCCGAGCCAATCGTAGTCACCGGCGCCAGCCGGATCGTCTCGGGGAGTGAAGAGGCCGTGAAGTGCCCGAAGAATCCAAATCGAAAGCTGTGTCCGGCAAGCCCGTCACGTATGCTGACGCCGGCGTCGATATCACCCGAGGCGATCGCGCGAAGGACCGCATCAAGTATCTGGCGCAGAAGACCTTTAACCGCAACGTGTTAGGGGGCATCGGCGGATTCGGCGCGCTCTACCGGCTCGACCTCCAGAAGTTCAAAAGTCCCATTCTCGTCAGCTCCGCAGACGGCGTCGGGACAAAGCTGAAAATCGCCTTCGAGATGGGCCTGCACTCCAGTGTCGGAGCAGACCTCGTCAACCACTGCGTGAACGACATTGCCGTGCAGGGCGCTACCCCCCTGTTCTTCCTCGATTACTTTGCGAGCGGAAAGCTGGATCCCGAGGTGACCGAGAGCGTGGTCTCTGGCTTGGCCGAAGCATGCCGGGCTAACGGCTGCGCGCTCATCGGCGGAGAAACCGCCCAGATGCCCGGGTTCTACGCGGAAGGTGAGTACGATCTCGCCGGATTCATTGTCGGCGCCGTCGACCGCGACAAGCTCGTCACGGGAGCCGACATCAAGCCGGGCGATGTTCTGATCGGATTCCCCTCCACTGGCTTACACACCAACGGCTACTCGCTCGCCCGAAAGCTCCTCTTTGAGGTCGCCGGTTACAAAGCCTCGCAATACGTCACAGCCATCAAGGAAAAAGCTGGCGCAGCGCTCATGAAGACGCACCGCAGCTATCTGCACGTCATCCAGAAACTCGTCGCTGCGGGACTGACCAACGGCATGGCTCATATCACCGGTGGCGGCATCACAGAGAATCTGCCCCGCATTCTCCCCAAGGGCACGGCCGCCCAAATCGAACTCGGCTCATGGCCGGTGTTGCCCATCTTCGAACATTTGCGCGAACTCGGCCAGGTATCGCAAGACGAGATGATGCGCACCTTTAACATGGGAGTCGGCCTCATCGCCGTCGTTCCGGCAGCCAAGTTCACCCGCGCCAAAACCCTCCTCGACCGCGCCGAAGAGAAGTTCTTTGTCGTTGGCCGCATTGTTAAAGGCGAAAAGCGAGTGCAGTACACGTGATTCATTGCGGGATATGCGGGCGAGCCCTCAATCACCCCCTGGTTCCAGAAACCATGGATCGCGGAGGCGACTGCGTACGATGCATGGCAGATTTTGGTGATCGGGCATGTGTCGAATTCCTTAAGAAGCTCGGCGATCCGGCAAAGCGGGCTGAAGAAGTTACCAGCTACGAAGCTTGGCGCGTCAAACAAATCTGACTGCGGAGAGATGGTTTGCGTAGCTCGGAACCCAAAGCGCGTCTTTCTCTGGGCATTCTCCTCTCCGGTCGCGGCTCCAACTTCCTTGCCATCGCCCGCAACATTCGCGAAGGCAAACTCCCCAACGTCGAAATCGCAGTCGTAATTTCAAATGTTGCGGATGCCCTCGGTCTCTCAGCCGCAAAAGATCTCGGCCTTCCGACTGCGCTCTACGTCTCTAAGGGACGCCCGCGTTTCGATCACGATGCTGATCTCATTGCCTGCCTCCGCGAGCACGACGTCAATCTCGTCTGTCTCGCCGGCTACATGCGTCTGCTTTCTCCCGGCTTCATCTCGGCATTTCCAAACCGCATCCTCAATATCCATCCGTCTCTACTACCGGCCTTTCCCGGCCTCGACGCCCAGCAGCAGGCATTCGACTATGGAGTAAAGATCGCAGGCTGCACTGTACACTTCGTCGACGAACACCTCGACCACGGCGCGATCATCCTTCAGCGTACAATTCCTGTTCTCGAGTCCGATGACGCCCACTCCCTCTCCGAGCGCATTCTCGTGGAAGAGCACATTGCCTATAGCGACGCCATCGCTCGCGTCGCGAGCGGCGAATACCAGATTCAGGGCCGGCGCTTTATCAAGCGATCGAGGGCCTGACGCTCGCCTTCGATCGACCCGGCACTAGGGTGCCGCATGTATCACCGTGTTGAACAGGAACGGATCCTGGTACTCCGTCATATCTCCTGCCTTCTTCCCTGGCACAGGCTGCAGCCTCGCCGAGAGCGGCTTGTTCCACTTCACTGCCAGAGATGCCACGTCGCTGTAGATCCGTTCCATTTGTTCCACGGAGATGTCACCGGGTAGAGGGATCGTGTCCAGTCCGGTTCCGCAAACGGAGGAATAGGCGAGGAGCGAATCCACATTGAAGGTGCCCTCGGCCCATCGCTGCGCCATCACCTTGTCTTCCATTACCGGTACCATCAGCCCGGAATATCCAATCTGCTTCACCGGTACAGACTTCACCGCTGCTGTAATGATCCGAGCCGCGGTCAGTGTTCCGCTCGAGCCGAACCTCGCGCCCGTGAAGTTTTCGATCGCTGTGGCGATTGAGACTTCACCCAGGGGTGCGGGCGTCGGATCGACGCCGACAAATTCCCATCCAGTGTGTGCCGCAACCCGATTCCCAATGCCGTCCGCGACCAGCGCATGCTTCGTCAGAGCCGCCGCCAGGTCAGTTGTCGCTACGTCCGCATCGCCCTTGTCGCGTGCAAACACCTCCGCCACCACGCCTGCTCCTTCAAAACCAATCGCAAACTGCTTTCCAGCGCCGGTATGATATGCGCCCGGGTAGAAGGGCCCCAGAGGCTTCAGCATCGCTGTCGCGGCGAAATTGAATGTCCCCTGCGCGCGCACGCTGTGTTCCGCGACAAACTTCACCATCTCCGCGGTCCGATGGATCGTCTTCCAGTGGATTCCGGAATCGTCCGCGATAATTGCACTCGCCTCGATGTTCGGCAGCGTCGACAGCACTCGCTCGAGCACGCGCATCGGCGCGGGATCATCGCTGTCACGCATCATTCCCGGCCCCACATTTGGCAGAAAGTTCTCCTTCGCCGAAAGTTCATCCAGTTTCTTGAGCAGTGCAACCGCGTCGTCTTCAGATAATCCGGCGATCAATTCGCCCAGTGGCTGTGTCGTGATCCGGACACTCTCCACCTGGTACCCATCAGACTCAAACTCCTTCTGGACCTTCCGCAAGACCACGAGAGCCTCTGCAATCTGCTTCTCCCAAGTCGAGCGATCGAGGCGGACGAACGCGGTGACCGCCCGAACTTTCGGCTTCACCGAGAACGCAGGGGCAGAGGCCGTCTGCGCAACCAGCGGAAAGGACAGGAGTAGAGCAACGGTGATAGCGAACATTCGCCTCATCGGTAACCTCCAGTTTCGGGGAACTGAGACTCATCTTATGGCATAATTCTTTCAAATTTCATGCAGATCACTTGCCCCTCCTGTCGCGCGAAGATCGCTACAGACGACATCAATGTCTCCACAGATGTGGCGCTCTGCCGCTCGTGCGCCAATACGTTTCATATCTCCGAGATTCTGGGAGGAACCAGCACCATCCTGGGGTCGCTGGTTTCTTCGCTCGTCGAGCCGTCAGGACCGGTCGATCTCAACTCTCCGCCCGCCGGCGCCTGGTACACCCCACTGGCCGACGGTTTCACCGCCGGAGCCAGCACCCGCAGCTGGAGCGCACTGTTTCTCGTCCCGTTCACCTGCGTCTGGGCCGGTGGTTCCATGTTCGGCATCTACGGCACCCAGATCATCAAAGGGCATTTCAATCTGCCAATGTCCCTCTTCGGGCTCCCATTCCTCATCGGATCCTGCTTCCTTGTGTCGTTCTGCCTTTTGATGGTCGCAGGCAGCGTCACTGTCACCGTGCACGCTGACCGTCTTGCCGTTTTCACCGGGGTCGGCCCATTCGGCGTGACGCGCACCGGAAGCCTCTCCGAATTCAAAACGGTGCGCGAAGACTTCGGTGTCGGGTCTATGAACACCAACCGCACCTCGCGTGTCATTCGGCTCGAAGGCTCTCGATCCATGGCCTTCGGGTCCATGCTGTCCAGTGAGAGGCGTCATTTTCTCGCCGGCGCTCTCAAGGTAGCGCTTAGCGGCTCGACTCCGTCGCCCATTTTCGTCCGGAGCTGAGATCCGTCAAGGGCCTCATCGCCGGTTCGTCCGTAAATGGTTGATCCTGCTGGGCCGATTCCATGCCGCGTTTTGCGGACTGTTTATGCTTTTCGTCTAGCCTCACATCTATAGCCAGACAATCAACTGGGTCCCGCTTGCGTGTACACCAGCTCAGCGCATGGCACGTGAAACCGCGTGCCGTCGCACCCGTCTGTGCTCGGCAAAGGACGGCATTCGGCGCAACCACGCCAACTCTGCTCCGGCACCGAATCAAGCCGGCACACTGCCGGCCAGAAGAGGAACATTGCAATGGCAAACATACTTGTGAATATCGAAAAGGGAATCGAGATCGCAGCCGAGGACGTCCTCAAATGGCTTACAGGCGCTAACAAGGCACTGAAAGCAGCGCCGCAGGTCGTCGCTGCTCTCGCCACGCTCATCGCTGCTGTCGAAAAGCCGATGGCTGAACTCGCGGGCGCAGAGCTAACCCCCTCAATATCGCTCTCGACATTCAGACAGCGAAAGACTTGCAAGCTGTCTGGCCTGAGGTCAAGGCATTCCTCTCAACCCTTGGCGTGAAGTTTTAGCCAGCCTGACGCTCCTCTGGGATGCACATCCGTGTATGCCTACCGGTTTGTCGAAGCTCCCCGGCAACCGATTGATTATAGACACTTGCGGCCAAGTTCAAACTGCAGAGTCTCTTGACGGGATCACCTCTCTGTAGCTCCTTGCAAACGGGAGGTTTACGCCGAAGAGATGGGGGACCCCCCTCCCCTTGTCGAGAATATCGGCTGCTGGATGAACCGCCGTTTCATTGACGGCGATCAACCTCCACAAACACAAAGGCCGCTCCTTGAGCGGAGCGGCCATTCTTTCCAGTGCGCACCTCAGGTGGTTACGGAGCGTGCTTCACCGAGGGTCACTTTTACCGTCAATTGTCTCCGTCCGCGGACCACTGTCACACTTACGGTGTCACCCGCCTGGTGCTTATCGAGGACCACGGCGATGTCTTGCGGGTCAGTGATCTGCTGTCCATCGATGGCAACAATCAAATCGCCGCCCAGCATCACGGTTTGATTCCCCACCAGGACCTTCTGATTGCCGCCGCGCAGTCCCGCGCGTTCAGCTGCCCCTCCGGGGACTACCTCCTGGATCAGCACGCCGTAATCGGCTGACAACCCGATCTGCTCTGCCAGGTCAGGACCGATGGCATACGAAACGATGCCGAGCGAAGGACGACGTATCTGCCCATATCGGGTCAGGTCTGAAAGAACTGCCTTGGCAGTGTTGATGGGAATCGCGAATCCGATGCCAGAACTCTGTTCCGCGCCGTTGGAGGCAATCATTGTGTTGATCCCGATCACGTCGCCATGCGAATTCAACAGCGGACCACCCGAGTTTCCCGGATTGATGGCCGCATCCGTCTGGATAGCGTCCTCGATCGGAGCGCCGTCTCCGTTTCGAATTGATCGGATGGAACTGATGATGCCTTGCGTCATTGTTCCGCTTAGGCCGAAGGGATTGCCGATGGCATAGACCTTCTCACCGACCGCAACTTGGCTTGAGTCCGCAAGGGTTACCGGCTGAAGATCCGGAGCGTCAATCTGCAGCAGCGCCAGGTCGTGCACTTTGTCAAAACCAACTAACTTGGCTTTGTAGGTTCGCTTATTGCTGAGCTTGACCTCGATGCCGCGATTTGCACCCTCGACCACGTGGTAGTTCGTCAGCACGTGTCCCGACTTATCGAGGACGAACCCCGAACCTTGACCTTCTTGTGGAACCGCTCCGTAGAAGAAGTTCATGATCACGGCCCGCGACGTGATGTTGACCACCGAAGGAAGGACCCGCTTGTAGACAGAGATATTGTTCTGTTCTTCAGTGTCGAATGCAGGCGCTGCCTGAGCCTCCGTCAATTCAAGAGGCGAACCAGAGCGAGCAGAACTGTTCAACGCAAGCCGATTGAGGCCGGAAGGAAAATGAGTGGTGGCAAACCAGAATCCGCCCACCAGCACAACGACCAGAACGAGCTGTCGCAGTTTCATAGCTTCTTCGAAACCCGCTACCTTTCGATACAGTTACGAAGTC
>Ga0105241_10003215_pt1 | contig 12158 bp, 11 predicted proteins | sample KBSC64metaG_FD_80422 | JGI IMG/M metagenome (GOLD analysis project Ga0105241, IMG submission 80422) | Corn rhizosphere microbial communities from Kellogg Biological Station, Michigan, USA - KBS C6-4 metaG | ecosystem: Host-associated > Plants > Roots > Rhizosphere > Soil | place: Michigan, USA... | reverse complement strand
TCCTTCGACCATGCCCCGCCCTTCGAGCCTCAGGCCCAGCTCGGTGAAAAATGCGATAGCGTCATCGAGGGATTCCACCACGATGCCGACGTTGTCCATCCGCAGCAATTTGTTTTTTGTCATTTTGTATCTCTAATGTTTATTGAGGGTTATAATGGCGTAAATATTTAAGCCCAATGAACCCTATGATGATCATTGCAACAAAAATATAGACAAGTAGATAGTTAACGGCCTTTTTCACATACTTTTTTGTAAATCCGCTGTTTGACAATTCTTCCTCTTTTATAGTCGTCCTAAGCAATAGCACTGTTAGTCCAGTGACTGTCAGCGACCCGACCTTGGAAGATGTGCCGAAATGAATACCCAGTGAATACCTATAGAATTGCGGAAAGACCGCTGCCGCAATAAAAAAAACATTGCTACCGTCATCAGGATGTAAAAGGCCGTACCAATAAGCGCCATAAAATAGTTATTGCCCGGGCCATATTTTGAATAGTTCTCATTCTCAAAAAAAATTCTCATTATGTGCTTCAATAGTCTGATCATGCGTTTGGGAATAATCGTATAGCCGGCATGCATCGGTGAATTCGAAATCCTCATACCCATCCGGAAGGATCTGCCGGCTGTGATGGCAATAATATCAAGGTTTATGAATGGCTATAAGAAGCGCAATGCATCCGCGCATGTTTTAAAGGTGCCGATAGGGAATACAACAGGGATATTCACATTTGTTTTTTCGTTCATTTATACAGGCGGCAATTTACACGTGGATATTTGAAACCGTGGTAAAACGATTTCGTCTGTAAACAAAACCCCTGGCCTCAAACCAGAGATACAGGAGAGCCCAAATGTTTTGTGAGAGGAGAGAATAACAAAACAAAATATTTAAAAAACTGCTTGTCTACATCTATTTATCGCCGGGATAAAGTATACTTTGATAACAAGAGTCCTAATCGCTGTGCGCCTAAGGGTTCTTCCGACAATAAGGCATGCACCTCATTCCACAGGGCCTCCTGGTCATCCCTGACCCTTTTCTTCAGATCCGTATACTTATTATAATGGTCATGGAGCAGCGCTCTTATTTCCGGCGGGAATTCTATTCCCTTTGCTTTAATGCCAGTGTAGAAGGCGGACAGGGCGGCCTGACGGCTGTTTAATTCAAGTAGGGTCATAATGGTATAACACTAGATGTCATTATCGATAAAAACGTTGCGTGCCCCCGGATTAATTTCCGGAATGCAATGTTCAGGGTAAATGGGTTATCATAGATCAGTTAGCAGATCAAAAATAATTGTTCCGATGAAGAATCCAAACAGAAGGGCGTACCATCTAACGGACGTGTCGATAATAGCAACAGGTGTGTCAAATACGGCAATAACCGTGCAGGCATTTTGCAAACTCCAACGCATGAGCGCCATCTCCATGAATACATATCGTCTCCGCCTTGATGGGGATCTCTCCTCCTCCTGCTACGGAAACCTTTCCTTCTTCCACCATCTTTTTCACCTGTGCGAGACATTGCGCTGCATCTTCGATCAACGCACCGGGCGCTGTCCTCGGCGTGAGGCTGCCGTCAGCCTGATAGGTCCTATCGGCAAAAACCTCGTTCACAAAAGCCACTCCATGCCGTGCCGCCTCCACTCCTGTCACGCTGCCGCTAAGCCCATATAACTGTAACGAAGGATCGAACTCACGGATAGCCCGGCAAATCATCGCACTTACTTGTGGATCGCGGGCTGCTCTGTTGTACAGCGCCCCATGCGGCTTTACATGATGGAGTTCCGTGCCAAACTCTTCGCAGATGGCTTCCAGAATGATCAACTGGTTCACAATGATGCCGGAAAGCTCCCCGATGCTTACTCCTTTTCCCAGCATATCGATCCTTCCGAAATTCGCACGATCGGGATAGGAAGGATGAGCCCCGATAGCCACATGATAACGCAGGGCCAGCTCCACGGTCCTGCGCATAGTATCCGCATCCCCGGCATGATAACCGCAGGAAATATTGGCCGAACTGATGTATGGAAAAATGTCAGCATCCGTCCCCATCCCCTCTCCCATATCACAGTTGAGATCGATCAGCATACCAGCTCATTTAAATGATCCATGCAGGCTCTTTGAAGGATATGCAGCTCTTTTTGCTGTGCATTCAGTAATGCTTCGGCGGCAGCAGTATCCACCGGTTTGAACTGGATGGTATCACAGGGTCTGAGCTGCGCCAGCTTGGGTAAATGTGCTGAAATAACGTGCGCGATACGGGGATATCCGCCTGTTGTCTGATGATCTGCCATCAATACGATCAGCTGCCCGTTGGGCAGCAGCTGTACCGTGCCAAAGCTGACAGCGGAAGACACCAGCTCGACGGGCCTGTCCATCGACAACGTAGCTCCCTTTAGCTGATAACCCATCCTGTCGGATGATGGATGAATAAGGAAATTATTTTGAGTAAAGCTCTCCTGTGACGCGGCAGAGAGATTGTTCCATTCGTGCCCTGGTATAAAGCCTATCTCATGGGGCCAGCGATAGACCTTCTCTGTATTTACACGCCAGGGCAGCGCCTCGAAATTGCTTTCCTCTTTCAGCAAGCCGGCAAAATAAATGGTATTCTCCTTGAAAGGCAATTCATCTCCTTTTCTCAGCTGTTGCCCATGCCAACCTCCTATCCCGGCCTTCAGATTGGTGCTGTAACTGTTCAGCCATTTCTCTCCGCAATATCCACCATGCACACTCAGATAGCAACGGGCTCCTTCCACCAGGGAAGAGAACTGCAGCACCGTATTCTTCCTTACCACCACGGGTTGCCACCGGGGGATCTCTTCATCATTTACAGTTGCGGAAAAATCGGCTCCCGTGATCGCGATCAGGGTATTCTGCTCGAAGAGTATTTGCGGACCGGGAAAATGTATCTCCATAACGGCCTCGTGCTCGCAATTGCCCACCAGCAGATTGGCAACCTGTGCCGCATAACGATCCATCGCTCCGCCAGGGTTGATGCCCCAGCTGCCATAACCATTCCTGCCCAGATCCTGTAACGTGTCGAGTAAGCCTGGCTTGATAATAGACAAAGACATGATAAATGTTTAGTGTCCGATGTAAGTTATTATTTTTAGAAGCGGGTACGAGAGGGCAGGATGATCGATTATTTTTAAAAAGTACACTATCCAGGACACAATGCCCGGAACTCCGCCGGGCTGACAGGATAGAACTGCACCCGGTCACCAATGGATAACTTTACCGGAGGTGTCGTTGAAGGGTCGAATAACTTTACAGGTGTACGGCCGATGATCTGCCATCCACCGGGGCTATTTACCGGATAAATCCCTGTTTGATTGCCCGCAATTCCTACGCCACCGGCCGACACAGGTACAGGACGCTGCTTTCTTCCTGTTTCCAGCCGGGGATCCACTGTACCAAGATACGGAAAGCCCGGTAGAAACCCCAGCATATATACCCTATAAATGGCTGAACAATGCAATCGTATAATGTCTTCATGGGTCATATTCTTTACCCTGGCCAGCTCCTCCAGGTCAGGCCCATATGATTCTCCATAACATACGGGTATCCGGATGGGCTCTCCTGTTGGAGCCAAAGGAACTGGCGTCCCCACAGCCGCATAAGCCTCCTCCAACAACCGCCCTACATATTTATATACGCTGTCTTCCTTCGCCGGTTGCTTTTTACCCGTTTCCACAGGATCATAAAAGATGGTGACCGAACTATAGGCGACGATGATGTCCAGCAAGCCGGGGAAAGTATGCTCCCACAGCCATGCCGAGATGGCTATTGCCTTCTCATTCAGCTGTTCGTCAATAAGATGGCCTATATCCAGGGTCACGGCGGAATCTCCCAGGGAATATATGGAAAACGGCTTGTTCAAAGTGGTCAGCATACTCCTTCAAAATAAGGCTTTTTTTGACGGTCAGGCCCATTTCCGGCCAACAAGACATTCATAAACTTATAATCTACCTGAACTGTTGGGCGTAATTTATTGTTATCCAGATAAAAATGGTTTATTTTTTTTTAAATTGCGTCCGTCCGTTTACCGTACTGATTTTTTAATTTGACGGTTATACTGTAAACTTGCAAGCGGACATAGTGTAGCCCCATGGGCGGGGCAATCCTATTTTAAACCACTTTAACGAACACATGGCTAAGAATTTATTGATTGTGGAGTCTCCGGCAAAGGCCAAGACGATCGAGAAGATATTGGGGGATGATTTCGAGGTAAAAAGCTGCTACGGTCATATCCGCGACCTGGAAAAGGGCGATATGGGAATCGACATAAAAAACAATTATGCCCCTCGTTATATTGTCCCCGAGGACAAGCAGAAGGTTGTAAAAGAGCTGAAAAGCATCGCCAGGAAATCCGGCGAAGTATGGCTGGCGACGGATGAGGACCGTGAAGGAGAAGCCATCAGCTGGCATCTTTGTGAGGTATTGGGCCTGGATCCCGTAACTACCAAACGCATTGTTTTTCACGAAATTACCAAGCCAGCCATCCAGTCGGCCGTCACCAAACCGCGCACGGTGGATATGAACCTGGTCAACGCCCAGCAGGCCCGTCGTATCCTGGACAGGATCGTGGGATTCGAGCTTAGCCCTGTCTTGTGGCGTAAGATGAGCATGAAGAACAACCTGAGCGCAGGCCGTGTTCAGAGCGTCGCGGTACGCATCATCGCCGAAAGAGAGCGTGAGATAAATGCTTTTACCCCTGTCAGCTCATTTAAGATCGAGGCCCTTTTCACGGCTAAGGATGTCGCCGGCAAACAGGTGACTTTTTCGGCAGAGGGTAAAAAACAAGCTTCTGCGGAAAATGCGGAAGCTTTCCTCAACGGCTGCAAAGGCGCAGACTATACCGTCACGGATATCCAGGTAAAACCTGGAAAAAAGACCCCTGCCGCCCCGTTCACGACATCCACTCTCCAGCAGGAAGCCAGCCGTAAGCTGGGCTATTCCGTAAGCCGCACCATGCTCCTGGCGCAAAAACTCTACGAAAGCGGTAAGATCACCTACATGCGTACCGATAGCGTCAACCTCAGCGAAACGGCGATGGAAGCTATTACCGCACAGATCGACAGCCAATACGGAAAGAAGTATATACAAGCCCGTAAATACAAAAATAAGAACGAGTCCGCCCAGGAGGCGCATGAGGCTATCCGTCCGACTTATATGGACAGCATGACGGTGGAGGACGCCGACTGCCGCCGCCTGTATGAGTTGATCTGGAAAAGGACAATGGCCAGCCAGATGGCGGACGCCGAGCTGGAAAAGACTATCGCAAAGATCCAGGTCTCCACCAACAAGGAAGAGTTGACTGCCAGCGGTGAAGTGCTGAAATTCGACGGCTTTCTGAAAGTTTACATGGAAGACAGGGACGAAGACGAGATCAGCGAGGAAGATGGACAGGAAGGCATGCTGCCGCCTTTGTCCGTACAGCAAAAACTGCCCCTGAAAGAAATGCGGGCCATCGAACGCTTTACCCGTCCCCAGCCAAGATATACCGAAGCATCCCTGGTAAAAAAATTGGAAGAGCTGGGAATCGGCCGCCCTTCCACCTACGCTCCCACCATCTCCACCATCCTGAAAAGAGGCTATGTGGAAAAGCGGGATAAGGAAGGGGTCAAACGCGATCTCAGGATCTTCCGTCTCAAAGACAACACCGTGGAAAAGCTGATGGAACAGGAAAATACCGGTGCGGAAAAATCCAAGCTCTTCCCCACGGACCTCGGTCTGGTGGTGACGGATTTCCTCAAGCAATATTTCGACGACATCATGGACTACCATTTTACGGCACGCATCGAGGAAGAATTCGATGAGGTGGCGCAGGGTAGGATCCAATGGAATAAAATGATCGACGACTTCTACAATCCTTTCAAAAAGGACGTGGACAACACCATCGAAAAAGCCGAAAGGATCAAAGGAGAAAGGGAACTGGGCATCGAACCTGCCAGCGGAAAGAAGGTCATCGCCCGGATGGGGCGCTATGGCCCCATGGTACAGATCGGAGATGTCAATGACGAAGAAAAGCCCAGATTTGCCAAGCTGAAGAACACCCAGAGCATCGAGACCATCAGCTATGACGAGGCCATGGAACTTTTCCGCCTGCCTCGTAACCTGGGCCAGTTCGAAGATTCCGACGTGGTGGTCAACATCGGCCGCTTTGGCCCTTATATCGCACACGATAAGAAGTTCTACTCCCTGGGGAAAGAATACGACCCCTATAGCATCACTTTCGATGAAGCCACCCCCCTCGTTGTTGAGAAAAGGGCGGCCAAGGAACAACGTACCATCAAGGTCTTCGAAAAAGAGAAGATACAGGTGTTACGCGGCCCTTACGGTCCTTACATCAAACAGGGTCTCCGCAATTACAAACTGCCAAAGGAAAAGCAGGAAAACGCGGCCGACCTGAGCCTGGAGGAGGTAAAAGCCATCATCGAAGAAGTAAAAGCCAATCCCCCCAAACGCGTGCCACGCAAGAAAAAGGGTTCCTGATACGTTATCCATATGGAAACCCCTTACCCGCACCCGTCTGCCGATCAGGAGTTTAGTAATAAACACTTAGGGCACGCTTGTGGATAAGAATTTTATCAAAGTTTTATAAACTTCCCCGAAATTGGTTACGTATTATTTCAGGGAAGAATATATTCACATGCAAGAAACCAAAGAAATAAAAGCCCTTTTTCATCTCATCGACGACCCGGACCAGGATGTATTTGACTCGGTTAGCAGCCGCATTGTCAGCTATGGCAGAGGTATCATCCCCAACCTGGAAAATCTCTGGGAAAACACCATCAGCGGAGAGGTACAGGAGCGGATCGAGCTGCTTATCCATAAGCTGCATTACCACGATCTTACGGAAGATTTCATCCATTGGAAGAACAGCACCTACCAGGACCTCCTGACAGCTGCATTGCTCATCTCTAAATTCCAATATCCCGACCTGGTGACTACCCCGGTTCTGCAGGAGGTAGAAAAACTACGCCGCAACATCTGGCTGGAGCTCAACAGCTACCTGACCCCTCTTGAACAGGTGAATGTTCTCACCAGCATCCTGTATAATTATTATGGTCTGAAAGGCACGGAAGTGGCCTATCAACAGCCGGAAGAATTTCTTATCAATAAGCTCATCGAGACAAAAAGAGGTAATTCCATTGCCAATGGCATCCTCTATCTGTTGCTGAGCGAATTGCTCGACATCCCAGTAAAAGCGATCAATATCCCCCGCCAGTTCGTACTGGCCTATATCAAGCCCACTTATGATGAAAATCCCGAACGGCTCAGCCCACAGCAACGCATCGAGTTTTTCATCGACCCGATGAGCGGACAGGTATTCTCTCATAAGGATGTGGACAGCTACTTCAAACGGGTGTCCGTCCCTCCGGTGGCCTCTTATTTCAAACCGCTGTCGCACAATCGCATCATACAGTCGGCCCTGGAAGAATTCAGCAAATGCTTCGACGACGAACGCAACTCTTATAAGCAAAAGGAGTTATTGGAGCTGGCGAAGCTCCTCAATGAATAAAAAAAGCCGCCTGCGGGTGCAGGCGGCTGTATTGTCAGGAAGGTAGCTTCCAGCCTTCGCGGTATTCGCGCTTCACAAACTGATTGGCGGGATCGAAATTCGTGATCTTCATATTCTGCGCATCCCACAGTAATTTTTTTCTGCCGGTAAATTCCTTGCCTTCTTTGATATTCCAGCTTCTCAACGCGAGGTTGCCCATCAGGATCGTCTCTGTCAGGGGACCCGCATATTCAAAAGGAGAGCTGAGGGTGTTCTTTCCATAACCCGCGATACAGGCATTCACCCATTGTACATAATGCCCTTCCGGCACCCTCGCCAGGGTCTTCGGCACATTTACCTCCTTCGTCCGTGACGTGGGCAGCAAAGTCGCCCTGCTCCCGTAAGTACCGCACATGATCTTCCCTTTCGTACCTGTAATGATGGCGCCGCCGCCGTCATCTCCTCCCATCATTTCATCCGGCCCTAATTCGGCAGGCCGCTCAGGCCGCAGATTGCCATCCATCCAATACAGATCTACATCCGGCTTGCCGTTCTTTCCCGGGAATTTCATCTTGATGGAGCTGGCGGGAGGGCAGCTTTCGGGATGATAAGCAGGCGTCCACATCTCCTCATAGATATCCGCTACACTGCACTCCACCTCGGAAGGATAGCCCAGACCGACCGTTTTGAAAGCGGGATCGATCAGGTGACATCCCATATCTCCCAGCGCACCTGTACCAAACGCCCAGAATCCCCTCCAGTTGAACGGCACATACTCTTTGTGATAGTCTTCGAACTGTGCGGGTCCCAGCCAAAGGTCCCAATTCAGCTCGGCCGGCGGAGCATCCGTGCTCTTCGGTCTTCCAAAACCTTGTGGCCATACAGGACGATTGGTCCAGACATGGACAGCTACCGCATCCCCGATGATACCTGCATTATACCATTCCTGCATTTGCCGTACGCCATCACTTGAAGAACCCTGGTTGCCCATCTGCGTCACCACCTTATAACGTTTAGCCGCCTCGGTCAGCATACGCGCTTCATAAATATCGTGTGTCAACGGCTTTTGCACGTAAACATGCTTTCCCATCGACATGGCCGTCAGCGCAGCAATGGCATGCGTATTATCCGGCGTAGACACAGATACGGCATCGATACTTTTATTCATCTTCGACAACATCTCGCGGAAATCCTTAAAGTATTTCGCTTTATCGTACTTCTTGATGGAATTGGCTGCTTGTCGATCATCTACGTCGCAAAGCGCCACGACATCTACTTTTCCACTACCAAAAAAATTCTTCAGGTCATCCCCGCCTTTGCCGCCGGCGCCAATAGCGGCAACGGCCAGCCGATCGCTGGGGGCGGTAAAACCTCTCCCCAGTACATGACGGGGAACAATAAAGAATCCGGTAGCTGCCAGAGAGGCGTCCCGCAGGAACTCCCGGCGTGTGTGACTGTTGTTGGGTTTGTTGACTTTCATAATTCAGTTGCTAAGCTAATCGGTTTAAAAATTTATCCGGTAATTTACATCAAAGACATCTGATAATCTCTGCTAAAAATTGCAAAACTATGAGTATCATTCAGTGGGAAGATTTTGAGAAGATAGACATAAGAGTCGGCACCATCACAGACGTCCAGGAATTCCCCCAGGCCCGTAAGCCGGCCTATCGGCTGACCATCGATTTCGGCGGACTTGGGGTAAAGCGATCTTCGGCACAAGTGACTGATCTTTATGATCCTCAACAATTGATCGGCCGGCAGGTGGTGGCGGTGGTCAATTTCCCACTCAAACAGATAGCAAATTTTTTTAGTGAATGTCTTGTCCTGGGTGTGTATACTGACAAAAAAGAAGTAGTTTTATTAGGGCCTGAAAGAAAAGTCGAAAACGGCTGGAAAATAGGCTGACAAAACCCCTTATGATGGCAACCACGCTGGAGATCACATCCACCTATTATAAGTCACCGTTAGGTCTTCTCCGGGTAGGGGGAACGGACTCCTACATCAGCGAGATCAGTTTCGTGGACAACCTGGACAGAGCCATCGACAGTCCGGGAGAACTCCAGGGCCCCGTCCCTCCCATGATCATACAATGCATCGAAGAGCTGATACAATACTTCCAGGGACAAAGAAGGGTCTTCGACTTTCCCGTTTACCAGGACGGTACTGTCTTCCAGCAAAAAGTATGGAATGAGCTTACTTCCATCCCCTTCGGCAAAACCATCAGCTATCTCGATATGGCCCGCAGACTGGGCGATCCCAAAAGTATCCGGGCTGCTGCATCCGCCAACGGCAGGAATAACCTGGCTATCGTCGTTCCCTGCCACCGCGTCATCGGTTCCAAAAGAGACCTGGTAGGTTATGCAGGCGGACTCTGGCGTAAAAAATGGCTGCTGGATCACGAGACAAAGATCCTCTATGGGGTGCAGACGTTGTTCTGATACTTAATGGAGTGCAGACGCTGTTCAGGTACTTAGGGCGCTAATTGACCCGCATACCGCCGTAACTGCACTTCAGCCGCCTTGGCGGCAAAACTTACATTGGTCAGTATATACCCCGCATTTTCAAAACTTTGCTGCGCATTCCTGTAATCCACGATGGTGGCCTGCCGTAGCTGAAAGCGTTGCTCCACCAGGTTCAGCAGCTTCTGTGCAAGATCGTAATTGGCCCTGGCCGTCTGCAGCTGTTTGAGATTGTTATTGTACGCCTGCCAGTTCTTGACGGCATTGGAGGTGTAGTTCAATACCAGGGTGTCGCGCTGTAGCTGGGCGGTTTTTACGTTAACGCCGGCTATTCGCTCCTGGCGCTTATAAATGCCCCCGTTAAATATGGGCACGTTGAGAGAGAGTGATGCATAAGGGCCGTAGTTAAGGTTGAGGAGCGAGAACCCCTGCGAATTTTTTGTCCGGTTGTAATTATATCCGGCATTTACATACAGCGAAGGATAGCGCAGGGCTCCTGTCTCCTTCTCGATAAATTTGTTGATGGTGATCTGCTCGTCAGCCGCCAGTACATCGGGATTTGCCGTCTGCACGGCATCGAGAATAGTGGCTAATTGTATGGTACTGTCCACCACGATGGTGTCTTCCACGACAATGGCCGAATCAGGGTTCAGGGTCATCAGGGTGAGCAGGTCGGTCTTACCCTGGTCGACTATCAGCTGCTGCGCCTGCAGGTTTTGTACTGCCGTATTGAGATCCACCTGCGACTGAAAAAGATCGGCATTATTGGCAACCCCCACGTTCTGCTGCGCTTTCACAATATCCAGCCGCTGCCGGGTGGCGTTGATAGAATACTGCAGGGTCCTGGCATAGCTCTGCTGTCGTACGATGTCATAATATTTCAGCATGACATTGTTGACAAGCACCAGGGCCCGGGAACTCAGCTGCTGCCGTGTCTGGGTCTCTATGGTACCCAACCGTTTTTTCACCGTAGCGATCCTTCCCCCATTGTACAGCAGCATATTTGAATTGAGCGAAGCCGACAGGTTGTTGGAGAAAGCATTGTTGCTCGACCTGTTATTGGCGGGATTGGAATACTCCTGCTTGAGACTGGTGGCCTGCTCCTGGTCGGTGGCGGTGGCGCTGACCGTGGGAAGACCTCCGGCGTATCCATAGTCATTGCTGATATCCGCAATGGCGACATTGTTCTTTGCGATCTGGATACCGAAATTATTCTTCAAGGCTATCTGCACCGCCTCCGGAAGGGTCAGCGTAGCATTCTGCGCCCGCAGTACGGCCGGCATAAAACCGGCTGATAAGAAGAGGATCCTGAGGATCATAGTTTTGTTGGTCATATCCTAATCAGTGACTTCCGTCAAATGCGCTTTATGTTTACTGGATATATATGTATATACGGCCGGAATAACAAACAGGGTCAATATCAGCGAGAACATGATACCGCCGACGACCACGATCCCCAGCGGGATACGGCTCGTAGCTGCAGCTCCCAGGCTCATCGCGATAGGCAGGGCGCCGAGCGAAGTGGCCAGGCTGGTCATCAGGATGGGCCTCAAACGTTGGGATGCCGCCTCTATTACGGCCTCCATCCGGGGCATGCCATGTTCCCTTTTCTGGTTGGTAAATTCCACGATGAGGATACCGTTCTTCGTCACCAGCCCGATCAGCATGATCATCCCGATCTCCGAAAAGATATTCAGGGTCTGATGGAAGATCCACAGGCTGAGCAGCGCGCCTGCCAGGGCCAGCGGCACGGTCAGCATGATGGTAAAAGGATCGAGGAAGCTCTCGAACTGTGCAGACAGCACCAGGTAGATCAACGCCAGCGCCAGGACAAACGCAAACACGATATTCGACGAGCTCTCGGCATAATCGCGGGAAGAACCCGACAGAGCGGTCTGGAAACTGGGATCCAGCTGTTTGCCGGCAATGGCCTGCATGGCGAGGATACCATCCCCGATGGTCTTGCCTTCCGACAGCGAGGCGGAAATGGTGGCCGCTTTATAGCGGTTGAAGTGATACAGCGTGGAAGGGTTACTGTTGTTCGCAATATGAACCACTGCGTCGAGGGGAATATTATCGCCGTACTTATTGCGGACATAGACCTTGCTTATATCCATCGGCTTGTTCCTGTCCCCTCTTTCCAGCTGCGCAATGACATAGTACTGGTAGCCGTTCATGATAAAATAGGCCAGCCGGCC
>Ga0105241_10003199_pt1 | contig 12186 bp, 9 predicted proteins | sample KBSC64metaG_FD_80422 | JGI IMG/M metagenome (GOLD analysis project Ga0105241, IMG submission 80422) | Corn rhizosphere microbial communities from Kellogg Biological Station, Michigan, USA - KBS C6-4 metaG | ecosystem: Host-associated > Plants > Roots > Rhizosphere > Soil | place: Michigan, USA... | reverse complement strand
GGTGGAGTAGAAGGCAGCGTTTCGAAGGGGTCTGGATGTCGAAGAAGCGGGTTCACGAGATCGCGAAGGAGCTGAAGGCCTTCGGCATCGATCTCGACAACAAGGAGGTCGTCACCGAGCTGGCAGCGCTCGGCTACGACGTGAAGAGCCACTCGAGCTCGCTCGAGGACGACCAGGCCACGTCTGCGGTCCAGCGGATCGTCGAGAAGCGGAAGCCGCGCGCGGCCCCGCCGCCCGCGACCGCCAAGGGCTTCGTCGTCAGGCGCCGCGCCCCCGGACCCGAGATTCCGCACACCAACGGCCACCAGCCCGAGCCCGCCGCCGCCCCCGCCCACGAGCCGGTGGGCGCCGTCCCCGAGGCCGAGACGGCCCCCGCGCCCGCCCCGGTTCCGGAGGCGCCCGCCGCCCCCGAGGCTCCCGTCTCCGGTGCCCCCGAGCCGGTCGCCGCAGCGCCCGCCGCGGAGCCGGTGCACGCGCCCGAGGCCCCGCCCGAGCCGCCCGCCGCTCCGGCCGCTCCCAGCGAGGTCGCGCCCGAGGCCGCTCCCCACGTTCCCGCCGCGGCACCGCCCGCCGCCCGGCCTCCGCTCCGCGCCGGCGCGCAGGCGTTCCGTCCGGCGCAGATCATCTCCAAGCCCCCTCCCCAGGGCGCGCGCCCCGGCTCGCCGCCTCTGGTTCGCCCGGGCTCGGCTCCGGCCGGACTTCGCTCCGGAATTCCGGCGCGTGGCCCGGCGCAGGGTCGCACCGGCGGGATGCCGCCGCGCCCCGGCGTCCAGACCCGTCCGGGTGGGCCGTCCCGCCCCGGCGGCCGGGGAGGGCCGACCGGTCCGGGCGCCCAGACCCCCTCGGGTCAGCCGTCGGACCCGCGCGCGATGCGGCCCACCGCGACCCAGGCCGTGGTCATCAGCCGTCCGACCGTGCCGTTCCGCCGGGTGACGCCGTCGTCCACCGCGCACAAGAACATCCCCGTCGCCCCGGGTCGCAAGGCCATCGGCGAGGTCCGCGAGTTCAAGGTGGTCCCCGACCATCTCGGCCGCGGCCGCGAGTTCGTCGACGTCACGAAGAAGAAGGAAGACACCCAGCGGGGGAAGAAGCGCGCCACCGAGCGTGACGGGACCCAGGTCAAGCAGGAGATGGACAACCTGCTCTGGGGCCGGGTCCAGATCCCCGTTCGCGGCAAGAAGAAGAAGCCGACCAAGAAGGGTCAGAAGACTCAGATCACCGAAATGGCCGAAGAGAAGAAGATCATCCGCCTCGAGGAGGGAATCAGCGTCTCCGACCTCGGGCAGCGGATGGGCGTCAAGACGACGGAGATCATCCGCAAGCTGATGGCCGGAGGCACCATGGCCACCGCCAACCAGCTGGTCGACGCGGATACCGCCGGCATCATCGCCAGCGACTACGGCTGGAAGGTGGAGAAGGTCGGCTTCGAGGTCGAGGACCATCTCCCCGAGGTGGAGGAGCGTCCGCAGGACGAGCGTTCACGCCCGCCGGTGATCACCGTGATGGGCCACGTCGATCACGGAAAGACCTCGCTGCTCGATGCCATCCGCCAGGCCAATGTGGCGGCGGGAGAGGCCGGCGGCATCACCCAGCACATCGGTGCCTACTCGGTGGCGACGCCCAAGGGCGACATCACCTTCCTCGACACGCCGGGTCACGAGGCGTTCACCGCCATGCGCGCCCGCGGGGCGAACGTCACCGACCTGGTCATCCTGGTGGTGGCAGCCGACGACGGCGTGATGCCCCAGACCCTCGAGGCCATCAGTCACGCCAAGGCGGCGAAGGTCCCCATCGTCGTCGCCATCAACAAGATCGACGTCGCCGGCGCCAACCCGGATCGGGTGAAGAAGGACCTCGCCGCCCAGGAGCTGGTCCCCGAGGATTGGGGCGGCGACACCATCATGGTGCCGGTCTCGGCGCGAACGAAGGAGGGCGTGGACCTCCTCCTCGAGAACGTGCTCCTCCAGGCCGAGGTGCTCGAGCTCACCGCCAACCCCAACCGTCCGGCGGTCGGCGCGATCATCGAGGCGAAGCTGGAGAAGGGCCGCGGTCCCGTGGCCACCGTGCTGGTGCGCGAGGGCACGCTGCGGACCGGCGACGCCATCGTGAGCGGCACCCACTATGGCCGCCTCCGGGCGATGAAGGACGGCCGCGGCCAGCCGGTGAAGGAAGTCACCCCGGGCTATCCCGCCGAGGTGGTCGGCCTGTCCGGCGTGCCCACCGCCGGCGACGTCCTGAACGTCGTCGACGACGAGAAGTCGGCCAAGGAGATCGCCGAGCACCGCAGCCTCAAGGAGAGGCAGGTGGAGCTGGGCAAGAACGTGAAGGAGTCCCTGGAGACGCTGCTCCAGCGCGCTCGCACCGGCGAGGCGAAGGAGATCCGCATCGTCCTCAAGGGCGACGTGCAGGGCTCGGTCGAGGCCGTGGCCCAGGCGGTGTCCAAGCTCGCCAACCCCAAGGTCGGCGTGGACATCATCCACAAGGGCGTCGGCGCGATGACCGAGTCGGACGTGATGCTCGCCGCGGCCAGCAAGGGCCTCGTGATCGGCTTCAACGTGAAGCCCGAGAGCGGCTCCGAGGCGGCGGCGAAGGCCGAGGGCGTCCCGATCTACACCTACTCCATCATCTACGAGCTCATCGACGGGGTGAAGGAGGCCATGACCGGCCTGCTCGAGCCCATCCGGACCGAGAAGAAGCTCGGCCGGGCCGAGGTGCGCAACACCTTCAACGTTCCGCGGCTGGGGACGATCGCCGGCGTGGCGGTCCTCGACGGCCTCATGCGCCGCGGCGCGCAGGTGCGGATCGTCCGCGAGGGGAAGCAGGTGGGCGCGGGCAAGGTGAACAGCCTGAAGCGCTTCAAGGACGACGTGCGCGAGGTGGAGAAGGGCTTCGAGTGCGGTGTCGGTGTGGAAGGCTTCACCGACTTCAAGAACCTTGACGTGATCGAGGCCTTCGAGATCGAGGAGACCCGGCCCAGCCTCTTCTAGAGGTGGGCCACCCCTCGACCCCGAGGGGAGGTGCAGCCATGTTCGTCGGCGTCGCACGCCTCACCTTGCAGATCTCGGACTCCGGCTCGCTGAAGTCCAAGCGACAGGTGCTCCGCCGGATCACCGACCGGCTGAAGGCCCGGTTCAACGTCTCGGTCGCCGAGGTGGAGGACCAGGACCTCTGGCAGCGGGCCACCATCGCGCTGGCCGTGGTGAGCGCCGACCGCGCTCACGTCGACGAGCAGATCCAGAAGATGATCCACTTCGTCGAGGAGATGTACGTCGCCCCGCTCATCCGCCGGGAGCTGGAGATCCTCGCCTTTGGCGACCAGCTCTTCGGCGGGAACGCACCTCCGGACGACGGCAGCACGCTGGAGCTTCCCTTTGCGCGCGAGGACCGGAGCCTGGCCGAGGCCGAGGGGATGGCGGACTGGGACCGCCGCCCGGGCGCGCTGGTGCAGGGGCGGCCCGGGTCGCGGGGTGGGGGAGACCTCAGCCTCTCCGAGGCGCGGGCCCGCGCCCGCAAGCTTCGGAACAAGCGCGAGTGGGAGAAGCCCTGAGTGCGGGGGGGTGAGTCATGAGCGTCCCCGGACGGCCAGAGCGGGTGGCGACCGAGGTCCAGGCTGCGGTCGGCGAGCTGCTGTCCCGGGGCGAGCTGCGAGACCCTCGCATCGGGTACATCACCATCACCGGGGTGAAGATGAGCCCGGACCTCCGGGTGGCGAAGGTCTTCTGGTCGTCGCTCGGGACCGAGGCCGAGCGCAAGGAGACCCAGGCTGGCCTGGACGCCGCCAAGGGGTTCGTCCGCCGCGAGGTGACTGCGCGGGTGAAGCTCCGGGTCTCCCCCGAGGTCTTCTTCGTCTTCGACAAGAGCGTGGGCGAGGGAGACAAGATCGACCGCCTGCTCCGGGAAGTGAAGACGAAAGAGGGATGGTGAGGTCTGGCCGGAGCGTTACACTCCGGGACAGACGACATCGCCCCCTCCTTCATGAACGGCGTTCTGGTCATCGACAAGCCCCAGGGCCCCACCTCGTTCGAGGTGGTCCGGCGGGTCAAGGCGGCGCTGGGCAGCAAGCGCGCCGGTCACACCGGAACGCTGGATCCGATGGCCACCGGCGTCCTCCCGGTCTGTCTCGGTGAGGCCACCAAGCTCGCGGGTCTGCTCACCGAGAGCGACAAGTCGTACGACGCGGTGGTGCGGCTGGGGGTGGTGACCGACACCCAGGACGTCACCGGCACCATCCTGGAATCCAGGCCGGTTCCCCCGCTCTCCATGGAGCTGCTCGAGGCCGCGCTGGAGCGCTTCCGCGGAACGTTCTCCCAGCTGCCGCCGATGTACTCGGCGGTGAAGGTGAAGGGGAAGCGGCTCTACGAGCGCGCCCGGGCGGGCGAGTCCGTGGAGCGCACGCCGAGGCAGGTCACCGTGTTTTCGCTCGTCCTGCGGGACTTCTCGGCCTCGGAGTGCACGCTCTCCGTTCGCTGCTCGAAGGGCTTCTTCGTTCGCACGCTGGCCGAGGACCTCGGAGCTGCCGTGGGGTGCGGCGGCACCCTGAAGAGCCTGCGGCGCACCGCCAGCGGCCACTTCGCGATCGACCGTGCCGTCCCGCTGTCGGCCGTGGAGGCCCTCGGGGTCGCCGGGCCCACGGGCCGGGCCCAGCTGGAAGGGCGCATCGTCTCCATGGCGGATGCGCTGCCCGATCTGCCGGTGGTGCTCGTCCCGGCGACGGACGTGGTGCGGGTCCTCCACGGCGTGCCGCTCGTGCTGGGGTCGTCGGCGCCCGAGGGCCGGGTGCGGGTGCTGGGCCCGGCGGGCACGCTGCTCGCGGTGGGCGACGTGCACGAGGGCCGGCTGAGCTACGTCCGGGTGGTGGCTCCCCGGTGAACGTGACCGTTCTGGTCCCATCCACGCTGCGGGCCGCGGTGGACGGAAAGCACAAGCTGGACCTCGGCGTCCCGGCCGGCGCGGGCGTGGGCGAGGTTCTCCAGACGCTCCTCACCCTCTACCCGAAGCTGCGCGGGGCCATGGCGAGCGACACCCGCCCCCGGCGCCAGCAGCTGACGGTGGTGTTCGAGTCGCGGCCGCCGCTGCGTGGCGCACGCGAGGGCGTGCGGGTGTGGCTCTTCGCCGCGCCGGGCCCGCCCGAGCCCGCCGGGGCGGGCTAGCAGGGGCGGGCCCTGCTCAGAACGTGAGGCGTGCGGTCAGCCCTGCGTAGCCGGGCGCGACCGACGGAACGATCCGGAACTGGACCTTGCTCGAGGGCGGGGAACCGCCGTTCTTCACCGAGAGCGTCCGGTTGTACTCGGTGGCCATCTTCAGCGTGTCCTCGGCGGGGGTGACCATCTCCGGGATGTTCATCCCCCAGACGAAGAGCACGCCGCCGACGGCCAGGCTCGCGCCGAGGATGAACGCGCCCGTCATCTGGGCCTTGCTCGCCCGGTCCAGGCAGGCGCTGTAGTCCTCGTAGTGGGTGGTCTGGCACTCGGGAGAGCTGGTGTCCGGTCCGGTGCCCATGACGAAGACGCCGGTCACCACGCCGGCGAGGGCGATGACGGTCCCGCTGGCGATGAGCCAGGTGCGTTGCCGGCTGCGATCCTCCGACCACTTCACGAGGTCCGGGCGACCCGCCAGCCGGTAGAACTCCGAGGCGGCCAGCGGCTGTCCCTTGCGCTTCACCTCGTTGAGGATGGCGTCGACCGAGATGGCCTGCGCGTCGAACGCGTCTCGCCCCGGTCCGGCAGGAGGCTTCTCGATGCCCGTGCTCCACTCGCGCTCGGGCTGCTTCACGTCGATGACGACCTCCGGCTGCTTCGGCTCCGCCGGCAGCGGAGAGGCGTCGGGCTGCCTCGGCTGGACCAGCTCCGGTGGCCGCTCCGGCTGCGGCTCCGGCTGTGGCGCCGCCAGGACCGGCGCCGTTGCTCCCAGGACCCATGTCACGACCCACGCGCGCACGCCTCGACGCTCCATTCCGTGTGGACTCCTCGTCATCTGGATTGCCGTCCTAGAACACGAGCCGGGCCAGGAGCCCGGCCTGTCCTGGGGCGAGGGACGGGATGAGCTGCAGCTTCGCGCCGGTCGCGCCGTGCTTCCGCGAGAGCGCGAGGTTGTAGTCCGCCGCGAGCCGCACTGTCTCGGTCGGAGTGGTCACCATGTCCGGGACGAGCGCTCCCCAGGTGACCAGGCCGGCTCCGAGGACCAGGCCCGCGCCGAGGATGATCGCCCCGGCGCTGGTGGCGCTGGTGCTCGAGTCGACGCAGGCGTTCTGGGTGAAGATGTCCCGCGCGCAGCTCGGGTCGTTGGTGTTCTTGGCGTTCCCCATCACCACCAGCCCGGCCGCCACACCGACCGCGGCGAGCAGACCCCCTCCGGCCATCAGCCAGACACGCTTCCGGGTCTGATCCTCGGCCTGGGCCGCGAGGTCGGTGCGCTCCACCCGGGTGTAGAACTCGCTCGCCGACAGCGCGCGGTCACCGATGCGGGTCGAGTTGGACTGAACGTCGACGACGACGAACTCGCGCAGGAACGCGTCGCGGCCCGGGCCCTCCGGGGGCAGGGGGACGGAACGACGCTCGTGGTGGGCGTTGGGTCCGGTGGAGTCGATGAGGATCTCTCCGGCGCCTGGCCGGTCCTGCCCGAGGGCTCCGGTTGCGCTACCGAGAATGGTCAGAAACACCCATGCGTGGCGCATGGCGCTCCATCCCCCCTCGGCGGCTCCCCTCGTCCGCCGTCAAGTACATCGACGTTGACATATCCGTTGTCATCGCACCAGGCGAGAGTGCCCCTTCTCGCTTCCGGGACGCTCGTGGAGGGGCGCCCCGGAGGGGCGGGCGCGCGAGGCGCTGCCCCCGGCTTTCGCCAGCCGTTCCGTGAGATTGCAATCCAGGGTCGAGGCGCCTATAAGCCCGCGACCCCCCGGGTCCCGGCGCCTGCACCCCTCCGCGGACGTCCGACTCAGCGTCCCGAGGATGGTCAGTCAGGAACAACCCCGGAGCGGGACGGAGCACCGAACATGGCAGTTCTCAGCGAGCGCAAGACAGCCGTCGTCCAGCAGTACCGCACCCACGAGACCGACACCGGTTCACCTGAGGTGCAGGTCGCGCTGCTCTCCGAGCGCATCAACATGCTCACCGAGCACTTCAAGACGCACAAGAAGGACTTCCACAGCCGCCGGGGCCTGCTGAAGCTCGTCGGCCAGCGTCGCCGGCTGCTCGACTACCTCAAGACGAAGGACAACACGCGGTACCGGAAGCTCATCGAAGGTCTGGGCATCCGGAAGTAAGCGCAGTTCGACATCACTCGCCGGCGCGGCACGGAGCGCCGGCGCCTCCCGTCTCCCCAGGGAGAGGAGTTTCCGGTTTCCGTTCGGAACCGCCGACACGGGGTCGTCGTCGGCGGCTGCGGTCAGAGACTGAAAGTTCCTTGTCACCTGGGCGGGACCAAACCCGAGAGTCACCCCGGCCCGTGCCCGAGCAAGGAACGAATCACATGCATCTGAAGAAGAGCGTCCGGGTCGGCGACAACGAGCTGGTCCTCGAGACCGGCAAGCTGGCCAAGCAGGCCGATGGGTCCGTCACCGTCCGCTACGGCGACACCATCATTCTCGTCACCGCGGTCAGCGCGAAGGAGAAGAAGGACGTCGACTTCCTCCCGCTCACCGTCGAGTACCAGGAGAAGCTGTACTCCGCCGGTCGCATCCCGGGGAGCTACTTCCGCCGCGAGGGCCGGCTGACCGAGAAGGAAACGCTGACCTCTCGCCTCGTGGATCGCAGCTGCCGTCCGCTGTTCCCCGACGGCTACGCCTACGAGACCCAGGTCATCGCCGGGGTCATCTCCTCCGACGCCGAGAACGAGGGCGACATCCACGGCATCACCGGCGCCTCGGCCGCGCTGATGCTCTCGAACATCCCGTTCAACGGCCCCATCGCCGGAATCCGGGTGGGCCGCGTCGGCGGGCAGCTGATCGCGAACCCCAGCGCCAAGCAGCGTGCGGAGTCCGACCTGGACCTCGTCATGGCGTGCAGCAAGGACGCCATCGTCATGGTCGAAGGCGGCGCGAGCGAGGTCTCCGAGGCGGACATGGTCGCCGCGCTGGAGTTCGGCAAGGCCGCGGTGGCGCCCGTCCTCGAGATGCAGGACGCGATGCGCCGCGAGCTCGGCGTGCAGGTCCGGGAGTACGACCGGGCACCCGCCGCCGACGAGTCGCTCCGCGCCCGGGTGCGCGAGCTGGCCACGCCGGCGATCGTCGCTGGCTACAAGATCCACGAGAAGCACGACCGGTACGGCGCACTCTCCCAGGCCAAGAAGGACACCGTGGCCCGGCTGAAGCAGGACATGGGCGAGGCCTTCACGCCCCAGGTCGAGAAGCTGGCCAAGGCCGTGGTCGAGGACATCAAGTACGACCACATGCGCGAGCTCACCGTCAGCGGTGGGCGCATCGGCGGCCGTCCGCACGACGTGGTCCGGAACATCACCAGCGAGGTGGGGCTGCTCCCCCGTGTCCACGGCTCGGCGCTCTTCACCCGCGGCGAGACCCAGGCCCTGGTGGCGGTCACCCTCGGCACCAGCGATGACGAGCAGCGCCTCGAGCTGCTCTCGGGCATGACGTTCAAGCGGTTCATGCTCCACTACAACTTCCCGCCGTTCAGCGTGGGCGAGACCAAGCCGCTCCGCGGCCCCGGCCGGCGGGAGATCGGCCACGGCGCCCTGGCGGAGCGGGCGCTGCGCGGGATGCTTCCGAAGTCCGAGGACTTCCCCTACACCGTCCGGATCGTCTCCGACATCCTGGAGTCCAACGGCAGCAGCTCGATGGCGAGCGTGTGCGGCGGAACCCTGAGCCTCATGGACGCCGGCGTTCCCATCAAGGCGCCGGTCGCCGGCATCGCGATGGGCCTGGTGAAGGAGGGCGAGCGGATCGCCATCCTCTCCGACATCCTCGGTGACGAGGACCACCTCGGCGACATGGACTTCAAGGTCTGTGGCACCAAGGACGGTATCACCAGCATCCAGATGGACATCAAGATCACCGGCCTCACCACCGAGATCATGTCCCGGGCGCTGGAGCAGGCCCGCCGTGGCCGGCTGCACATCCTGGGCGAGATGATGAAGGCCCTGGACGCGCCGCGGAAGGAGATCAGCAAGTACGCGCCGCGGATCACCACCATCATGATCCGGCCGGAGTTCATCAAGAACGTCATCGGGCCGGGCGGCAAGGTGATCAAGGACATCATCAACCGCACCGGTGCCTCCATCAACATCGAGGACTCGGGCCGGGTGGACATCGCCTCCAACAACTCCGAGGCGGTGCAGCAGGCGATCACGATGATCCAGGCGCTCACCCGCGAGGCCGAGGTGGGGAAGATCTACCTGGGCACGGTGCGGAAGATCGCCGAGTTCGGCGCCTTCGTGGAGCTGTTCCCCGGCACCGATGGGCTCATCCACATCTCCGAGCTCTCCGACAAGCGCGTGAAGAGCGTGTCGGACGTGCTGAAGGAAGGCGACGAGGTGATGGTGAAGGTCATCTCGATCGACCGGAGCGGGAAGATCCGGCTCTCGCGCAAGGAGGCGCTCGCCGAGCGCGCCGGCGCCGCGGTGCCTCCGTCGCCCGCCGCGACCGCCGAGGTTCCGAAGGCGAAAGCGTAGGCTGACGGCGGAAACGGGCCGGATCGGTCGGTCCTCGCTTGCCCTGCGGCGCGATCCTCGCGACCGACCCGACCCGACCCGTCTCCGCCGTGCGGCGTCAGGGGCGGACGGAAGGATGCGCCGCATGCGCGACCCCCGCCCGCTCCTCCGTCCGAGGTCTCGATGAACCCCGTCCGCGTCCAGGTCCGGCGCGTGCGCGCGCACGCCCAGCCGCTGCCGCTCCCGCGCTACCAGAGCGAACAGGCGGCCGGGCTTGACCTGTGCGCGGACATCGACGGCGACTGGACGCTCGCTCCCCAGGCGCGGCGCGCCGTCCCGACCGGGCTGGCCATCGCGCTCCCCGACGGGTTCGAGGGGCAGGTGCGTCCGAGATCGGGGCTGGCTCTCCGACATGGGATCACCTGCATCAACGCGCCGGGCACCATCGACGCCGACTACCGGGGTGAGATCCAGGTCCTGCTCGTGAACCTCTCCGGTGAGCCCTTCACCCTCCGGCGAGGCGAGCGCATCGCGCAACTGGTCGTCGCACCGGTGGTCCGCGCCGAGCTGGAGGAGGTGGACACACTGCCCACCACCCTCCGCGGCGACGGCGGTTTCGGAAGCACTGGACGCTGAGGGCGTCCACTTCGGCAGAGCAGAGTCGACTGGTACACTCCGGGGCTCTTCCCGTCGCGACCCTGGAGCCCGCGCACTTGCTCTGCTACCGCTGCGGCAGCCACGTTCCCGACTCGGCCGAGCGCTGCGACACCTGTGGGCAGCGCCAGGTGGGGACGGCACGGATGCCGAGCACCACCGGCATTCGCCGCCGCCTCTCACCCGCGCTCCTCGCCGGCGCCCCGTTGCGGACCGGCGACCGGATGGCCGAGCGCTACGTGGTGAAGGACGCGATCGGCATCGGGCCACTGGGCTACGTCTTCCGCGCCTCGGACGAGCAGCTGGGCTTCGACGTCGCGGTGAAGATGATCCAGCCGCGCTTCGTGCAGACCGCCGAGGAACGCGAGGCGTTCAACCGCGCGGTCGAGCCGGCGCGCAGGTTCATGCAGCCGTCGCTCGCACGGGTGCACGACCTGGGCGTGGAGCAGGGCTGGCCCTTCATCAGCTACAGCTTCCTCGACGGGCTCACGCTCCGGCGGATGATCGACTCCCGGCTGGCGAAGGGTCAGACCTTCACCCTCGAGGAGGTGGAGCCCTTCCTCGGACAGCTCGCCGCCGCGCTGGAGGCCGCGCATCCGATCGGGGCGCACGCGGACCTCAAGCCGGAGAACGTGGTCATCCTCCCGGACATGCTGCGGGTCGTGGACTGGGGCCTCGCCCGCGGACTTCCGCGCCTTCCCTTCGTGCAGGCTCAGAAGCAGAAGTCCACCCACCGCTACCTCGCGCCCGAGGTCGTCTCGGGCGGGGAGGCGGACCCGCGTGCCGACCTGTACTCGCTCGGCGTGCTCGTGGGCGAGATGCTCACCGGCCTCACCCCGGACGACGACATTCCCGAGCTGAGGCTGACCTCGCCGGACCTCCCGGAGGGTGTGGAGGGCTTCTACCGCCGTGCCCTCAACGAGCGGCCCGAGGCGCGCTTCCGCAGCGTCCGCGAGCTGTACGAGGAGTTCGTCGCGCTGCTCGCGCCCGTGGCCTCCCCGGTCGCGGTGCCGATCGCCCGGGCCGAGCCCCCGCCCGCGCCGGCCGAGGCCGTCGCTGCCGCCGCGACCGAGACGGTGGAGGAGCTCGAGCCGATTCCGGACGACGCCTCGCCGGCCGCCTCCGAGGCTCCCGCCGGCGCGGCGCCCTCTGCCTCCGCGCCGGCCGATGTCCCCGAGCCCATCGCGGCGGCAGCTCTTCCACGCTTCGAGGGGCATGGCGTCGAGACTCCCCGACACACCCGCGAGGTCGTGGCGCTGGACCCGCCCGAGTGGACCGGGACCGCTGCGCCTGCCCCCGAGCCGGCATCGCACTCCGGAAACCAGCGGTGGCAATCGCTCAGGTTGTGGGACGCCGAGTCCGATGCCGAGGGACGCCCGACGCCACGCTCCGCGGCCGAGGCCACCGGCCCCGAGCTGCCGGTGAACACCCAGCCCGCGCTCGCGCTGGTGGGACGCGCTCCGGCGGGCAGCCTGCTCGACGCCTCCGAGGAGGAGGCCGAGCGCGCGGTGGCCGGACTGACCGAGGTCGAGGACGGTCCGGTGGGCTCGCTGGAGGAGGATGGCAGTGACGAGCCGCTCCTCGCCGAGGCGCTCGGTGTCGACCTGGTGGTGGATGGCGACGAGCCCGTGCCCGCGCGGGCCTCGGCCGCCCCTCCGTCCGGCCAGGCCCGGCCCACGCCGGTGGCGGCGCTGACGCCGGTGCCGGCGCCCGAGCCGATCGAGGAGACCCGGGCGCCCCTTCCGCCTCCGGTGCGCGAGGGGCCGCGGCTCGTCTCCGAGTCACGTCCCTGGAATGTCGATGCCGCGCCGGCGCCGTACCGCCGCGAGTCGCCGGACCGGCCCCGCACCCGGGAGACGCCGGTCGTGCATCCGCATCCCGGCGCCGTCGCCCCCGCGGCCGCCGCGCGCAGCGTTCTGCCCCCCGCGC
>Ga0105241_10003198_pt1 | contig 12187 bp, 12 predicted proteins | sample KBSC64metaG_FD_80422 | JGI IMG/M metagenome (GOLD analysis project Ga0105241, IMG submission 80422) | Corn rhizosphere microbial communities from Kellogg Biological Station, Michigan, USA - KBS C6-4 metaG | ecosystem: Host-associated > Plants > Roots > Rhizosphere > Soil | place: Michigan, USA... | reverse complement strand
TTACATTGCTTGATTTCAGCTGCTGGTTTTGCCGCCAAAGTGTGACTGCAACCACGATCATCAGCGCAGCTGCTGCCCATCCCAGCGCCGCCCACAAATTCACGCCATGCGATGTCCGCCGAGCCCTCGGCTCTTTCGCAATCGCATCCATCAATCGCGACTTCGAACGTCCCGGCGCTTTCGGACCTACCGTCGAGAATGCAAGCAGTGCAGCATCTCCGCGCAGCTGTTCGAGTTCGCGTCGGCACGAGGCGCACCCTGCCAGGTGCCTCTCGAGCGATGCTTTGGCCTCGCCATCGAGCGCACCCAGCGCGTAGAGCGCCAGATCTTCCGCGAATTGTTCGTGCACGCTCATCTTCTCTTAGAACTCGATTGCTACTACAAATTGGATCATTTCGTCTCAACCAACTTGCGCAATTGCATGAGTCCGCTGCGGATCCGGGTCTTAATTGTCCCTAGAGGCTCCCCGGTCTTAGCAGATATTTCGGAATGGCTGTAACCTTCAAAATAAGCCATCTCGAGCGCGCTTCGCTGCTGCGACGACATGGCTTGCAGCGCGGACCTGACTTTCTCCACGATCAAGCCGCGATCGGCCTCCCCGGCAAAGTCGGGATCAACGGTGAGTGTCGTGTCTTCCAACTCAGACTGCGGCCGCCTCTTGCGCAACACATCGACAGCCCGGTTGCGTGTAATCACCGCCAGCCATGGCGCCAGGTTTCCCCGACTCGCATCGAAGGCTCCTGGCTTTCGCCACAGTTGCATGAAAATTTCCTGCAGAATATCCTCAGCGGCGCTCGTGTCGCCCAACACTCGCAAAGCAACGGCATAAACCACCGACGAATAGCGGTCATATAGCTCCGCCATTGCCTCCTGGTTGCCATTGCGGATAGCTGCGACCAAAGCTCCGTCGTTCATTCCGTGATTTTTGGTCGCCGAAGACAAACGCCGTTTTCTCTCTCAAGTGGAAGTACGAACCGCTACACAGGACGGATTGGCCCAAAGCTCCTGCGCCACGGCAAGATAGCAGCACAAAGGTAATCGGAGCAAGTTGTGATTTGACGTCGATTTTGGAGGCGTGGGCGTGTCCTCGCCCGTGCTCAGGCCACGCAACTTTTCTTGATTTTCTCTGCGGTATCTGCGCTCTTGGCGGTTAAAGCGTTAGCAGATTACTGTCCGCTGGTGGTTGCCAGCTGCTTCTCTTGCGGCGTCATCTGTCGCCACAAGACTTGCAAGTCAGCGGATATGCGCGAATTCTGCGGTTCCTGGTGCAGCGCGCGTGCAAACCAGCGATAAGCCGTCGGTAAATCCCGGCCTACGCAATGGCCAGTCGCATACATCGTGCCCAGAACGGTTTGGGCTTTGGAATTCCCGTGCGTTGCGGCCGTACGCAGGTTCGACTCTGCCCGGGTGCAGTTCTGTGGCAGGCCGTTTCCGTACAAGTAGCGCTCGCCCGCAAGTTCAAGATCGGCGTCGGGCGAAGCCGGAGCAGCCACTGCCGCCGACGGAGACGGCACGGATGCTTTGGGTTTCGGAGCAGGTGTCCGACTATGCCTTTTCGAGGTTTTCTCCGGAACATCAGCCGGCGGGGTTGCCTTTGCTTCTTCAGTAGGTTCCTGTGTCTTTTCTGTCGCAGCGTTCTGATCAGGGTTTTTTGAACCGCTGGCTTCATTCGCGCCGTTCTGATCGCCCTGCGACGGGACCTCAGGGGTTTTTCCGGTATCGGCCGGCTTCGCGTTCTGATCAGGCGCGGTCGGCAGTACATCTCCGGCGCCAGTCATCGGTTTATTAATTTTCGTCTGCTGATCCTGCGTTTGAGCAGGGGCCACTTCCGATGGAGACGCCGTTTCCGCTGGTTTGTTCTCGGCGTTCAGCCGATTAAATGGGAATCCGTTGTGCTTCCACTGCCAGTATCCAAGTCCCCCTATCCCGATCAGCAGGATTAATCCAAACACAAGACCCGCATAGCTGCGTGGCTCCTCATCTTCGTAAAGATAATGGAACTCCGTTTTCGGGTCCTCCGCCAATCCCAGGAAGGAAGGCCCGTGCACGGTTTCGCTGCTCCCGTTGTCGTCCCGGGCTGGGACCGACGTGGTCCTTGCAGTCTCAATCTTTACCGGTTCTTTGGCAGCTGTGGGGTTTGTGGTGGTGGTTGCGACCGGAGGATGCGCAAGCGAAGCTCCGCACATCCCGCAGAAACGATACTCCGGGCTGTTATCGTATCCGCAATGCGTGCAGCGGACATACATAGTTTCAAGCATAGCTCAATATTTGGATGGCAGAAAGGCTGCTGCCGTTGGAACCTGGGTCTTAGGTTTCTAACCTATTCCCGCCACATCGCCATGCGCACGCCAGGCCCTTGATATGGATACGCTTGTGGGCCGGATCAAGGTAATCGTCCGGCTGCGCGTCTCGGGAACGACGCAGCCGTAAGCAGCAATTTAAACGAAAACTTCGCCTGGCAAAGCCGTCAATGTACGAGATGCCAGTGTATTTTGAACCACCGGCTTCGGCCTGTCGGAATTAGACGCATTCAATTGCATCCGCTCGATTTTCAATTGCAACTTGCGCTCGATTGTCCTGAGTTCCAGAACTTCTGCGCCGGTAACCAGGGTGGTAGCACGTCCTTGCAGCCCGGCCCGACCGGTGCGCCCGACGCGATGGATAAAGTCCTCAGCCATCTTTGGCAGGTCGTAATTGACCACGTGGGCAACGTCGTCGACGTGCAGCCCGCGCGAAGCAATGTCAGTCGCCACCAGCACCTGGAATGCACCTTCCTGGAAGCCGCTTAATGCTCCATTGCGCTGGGATTGGCTCCGGTCTCCATGGATCATGGTCGCGGTAAAACCATCCCTGATGAGTTGTTGGGCCAGCCGTTGGGCGCCGCGTTTGGTTCGCGTGAAAACGAGCGTCTGCCCTTTTTCTTCGTAAAGCAGTTCCCGTAGGACATCCAGTTTTTCTCCCGGACGAACTTCGTACGCCTTCAAATCGACGCTTTCGGCTGGTTTCAGCACTGACCCGAGCGCGACCCGTACCGGATTTCGCATGTAGTCATGCACCAGCCCGGCCACTGATTGCTCCAGCGTCGCTGAAAAACACAGCGTCTGCCGGCTTTCCGGGAGCACCGCCAGAATTCGTTCGATCGAGGGCAAGAAGCCCATATCCAACATGCGGTCGGCTTCGTCGAGCACCAGCATCTTTATGTGGCGCAAGTCAGCCAGTCTGCGGGACATCAGATCCTGCAGCCGGCCCGGCGTGGCGATCACCAAGCCCGCGCCTGCGCGCAGACCGTTAATTTGCGCCTTCTCGGAGACGCCCCCGATCACCAGTGAGGCTTTCGGAGTTCCTTTGCTTCGTAGCTTTTCGTACTGCTCGTGGACCTGCATCGCCAGTTCGCGCGTCGGCAACAGAACAAGCGCCCGGGTCTGATTTCGACTTTCACGCGCAGCATCGTGCTGCAACATCTCGATCATCGGGATCAGAAATGCCAGCGTCTTTCCGCTGCCGGTCTGCGAGGTGCCGATTACGTCTTTGCCGTCTAGCGCTGGAGCGATTGCTCCCGCCTGAATGGGGGTTAGTGTGATGAATTGAGCTGCCGCCAGCTTCTGCTGCAATGCCGCTGATAGGGGCAGTTCGGTAAATGTTGTCATTCGTTTTGTTTCTTTCTGGAGAGGCTGCTTATGTCTAACACACAGATACACGTGTCGATCAGTTCTGGCCACTCACATTGTGATTTACGCTAAAAAGTAAACGGCGGGCAGGAAATGCGGAGATGAATCTTGGCCCAGAAGGAAAGAGGAACCACCGCGTGACGAGCAAACCGTGCAAAAGCGTCAAAAACAGTATAGCAGGAAAGTAACGCGCCGGAAATTGAGGGTGACACGAAGGTCACTGGGGCTAATGCTGACCCGGAAGATTTACAATTCCCGGCGTGCGCTTCGGACTAACCGATCGTGCTGTCGCGTCTCCCGTACCGCCGTCTCCCGTCCGCCTGCGCCGTGGGTGCCTCGGCTGTCTCGGTTCACTGGTCTGGCAATTGGCCGTGCTACTCGTCCTGGGCGGAATACTGGTAATCGCGAGCATCGGCGTCTTCGCTCCCTGGGCCTTTTATCTCGGCGGCAAATTTCACATTCTTCCGTACTGGCAAGGCTGGGGAAAAGCGCACGCCAAGAGCGGCGATTACCTTTTGTACGTTCAGATTGAGCCCACCTCCCGCGGAAGCGGGATGCACCTGGAAACAAACCTCACTGGCACTGCTTACGTCTGCACTCCCCGGGGAGAGAACATTCGCCTGCATATGGGAGGCGGTATGCGAAAGCACTTGAATCTTTCTACTGATGGCGAAGCTATTCACCTCTACATGAACTACTGGCCATGGAATGCCAACTTCATCAATGACACCAGCCCGAGCCTCGAGCTCCGCGGCCACTGGCAGAATCCCAACCTGGTGATGGATGATCACAGCAGCATCGCGCGGGCCTTCCAGCCGGACGGAACTGTTTATCACGGACACGGCGCCAACCGGCCCTACATGACTGAAATCGTTCCGATAACATTCGTACCGGGTCCGTATTCCCAATACGAGGCGGCGTGCAAAGCGCCGCATCGCTGAGCGCCACTTGCTTGAAAGGCGATTCAAAAGTCGGTATTGTCCGTGTGGATCGGACATTCTTGTCCGACAAGGTCGTTGTGGGAAGCACGGCCTCAGTTGAGGTCACCTCCGCACGGCTGCGAACTTCGAGTCTGTCAGGTCCAGTTCCCGTTCCAGTTCGCGGAGCAATTCATCGCTGATGCGCCGCTCGTTGCGCAGCCGCACTGCAGTCTCGCGCTCGACCTTCAGCAGCTTGCGGGAAACCTCGACGTATCGCTTGTGAAACTCCGGCCCAACCCCATCCGCAGAAAGACTCTCGTCATTGCTCAGGCTTGCCAGGCGGGAACGATAGTGCTGCGCGATGTCGTCATAGACTTCGATGAGCTCTGGCTTCGATCCTTCACGTTTGTCGTCCAGATATTGCAGCGCTGATTGCAGAATCGCGCGTCGCGCATCTTCTTCTTCGGCATTCAATTCCGCGGCCCCGGCCAGCCCCAACGCCCGGATCAGCGGCGGCAAGGTGAGTCCCTGAAGCACCAGCGTAACCAGAATCGCGCTGAACGCCAGGAAAATGATCATGTTGCGTTGTACAAACGGCGCGCCGGCGGCAATTGTCTGCGGCAGGGCGATGGCCGCGGCCAGCGAGATCACGCCTCGCATTCCCGTCCAGCCAACCACGAAGATCCGGCGCAGGCCTGGGAATGGCTCGTTCTGATGAAGTATGTGCCTGCGAATCAGATTTGCGACGAAAGTGCCGGGAAGAATCCAGATCAGCCGTAAAAGAATGAGAAAGGCGCTGAACCCGGCTGCATAGGCGATGAGTGTCCCCAGGTTGTGATCGCGGATATTATCGAAAACATACGGCAGTTGCAGCCCGATCATCACAAACACCAATCCATTAAGGATGAAGGTCAGCGAGTCCCAAACCGCCCAGGCCTGCAGCCTCACCCCCGGCGAAAAGAAATGCGAGCTCTTGCGGCTGAGATACAGCCCGCAAGCCACAACTGCCAGTACCCCGGAAGCATGCAACGTATCGGCTGTGAGATATGCCACGTACGGCGTCAGAATGCTGAGGGCAATTTCGATTGGACCATCATCAATTCGATCTTCGATCTGATGAACGACTTCGCCGATCGCCAATCCGATCAGAATGCCAGCGGCAATCAAATAACTGAGCCGGAATAAACCGAAGGTGAATGTCGGCTTTTGCCCGTTGACCAGCAGCGCAAGTCCGAATTCGAGCGCCAGCAGCGCACTGGCATCATTCAGCAGGCTTTCCCCTTCCAGAATGTCCACCACGCGCTTGGGCAGTCCGATGCGCTTGGCGATTGCGGATGCGGCGATTGCATCGGTAGGCGCAACCACAGCGCCGAGTACCAGGCCCACACGCCAATCGAAGCCGGGAAGGAACCAATGCCCCAAAGCGGTTACGGCCAGTACCGTGAACGTAACCAGTCCGAAGGCCAGAAGCAGTATGCTGACCAGGTTGTAAGAAAAGTCCCGCCACGAGGTCAGCCACGCCGCACTGTAAAGCAGCGGCGGAAGAATCACAAAAAAGACTACGTCGGGATTCAGATTGATGCGCGGAATGCCCGGGATGAAACTCAGCAACAAGCCACCCAGTACCATAACAATCGGGTACGGTATCTTCAGCTTCTTCGAAGCCATCCCAAAGATCACGACGAAAAGCAGCAGAAGCAGGAATACGAATTCGACGGCGTGAACGTTGCTGTGCATGGCCGGATGTTCTAACCAAAATACATCAGCTCGGCACGCGCGTGCGTCTATTTGGTGGGTTATACCTGGCGCGTTTGTAACTTCCTTGCGTGCCTCGAATCAAAACCTATGTTGACGGACATGCAGAGCTACACGGGTATTTCCTCGGACTCCGGTCGCTGGTTAGCAATCCCCTTGCGGTTGATAGTGGGTTATGGCTTCGTCGCCCACGGATACGCGAAACTGATTCACGGCCCCGCGCATTTTGCGGCGATTCTAAATGCGCTTGGGGTCCCAGCCCCCGGGCTCGCAGCTTGGCTGACGATTCTTACTGAACTCGTGGGCGGAGCCTCAGTGCTGCTGGGCGCGTATGTAGAGCTGGCTAGCATCCCGATGGCCGTGGTTTTGCTGAGCGCCATGTTTACTGTGCATCTGCGGTACGGTTTCAGCTCGATCAAACTTCAGGCTGTGACTGCAGCCGGGGCGCAATTCGGTCCTCCGGGCTATGAAGTAGATCTCTTATACCTTGCCTGCCTGGGGGCGATGGTCCTTGGAGGGCCGGGTCCGTTCGCCATTGGAGGAACTCTGTGGCGGCGGGAGAATCAGGCGCATGCTCAAGTTGCATCGCGGAGTCACTGAGTTCGACCTCGCGGATTCGGGATGCTTACTGGTCGCAAACCGGCGAGACCCAGGCCGCTCTGGCTCACCCCTTACGCAAGTTGATTGATCCATCTCCCGTCTGAACTGTAATCGTTCTGCCGCCGCCATTCAGCTTGCCATGAACATCGTTCTGCCGAATTCTGCCCTCGGTCGTCATAGGAAGGCTCACGTCAATGTGCCCGTCGCCCGTATGAAGATAAAGATCCGCAGCGATGTTCTCGGGCAGTTCCATATCCACACTCCCGTCGCCGGTGTGCAGCATCCATTCGTCGGTAATCTTGGATCCCGCAGCCGCACGGACCTCCAGGCGCCCGTCGCCTGTTTTCAGATTTAGCGCATCAAACCGGCCATCGGCGGTAATGTGGCCGTCGCCGGTGCCGGCCCGAAGCCTGCCTTCGACATGGTGAATTTCTTCTCCACCGTCGCCGCTGCTCAGCTCCATGTCACCGTTGAAGTCAGCAAGTTCAATCTTGCCGTCGCCGGTATGCAAATTGACCCGGCCCTGCCGCGGCATGTGGATGGCGATGTCCACGCGATGGCTGGTGAAGCCCCCAATGTGGAACTCATGCGGAAATCGGAGATTAATTTCGACGGTGTCGCCGGACTGTCGTTCTTCGACCGTCAATCCGCCTGATCCGAACTTAAAGTGCGAGCTGGTGATAGTCGCCTCAATGGTCTTCTGGTCCCAGGTATCGACATGAATGTTCGCGTCACTGGTTTCGACGCGCAGATCGGGCGTGTTCGAAATCGTGTAGGTCTTCGTCCACTGCTCTGCGTGGACGGTGACGGCGTGCGCCAGGACGACTGCCAGAATTGCCAGGCCAAATCTCTTCATTGTTGTCGCTCCTCGTTTATTTGCTCTTGCGGGCAGACCAATACCACTTGATAGACGTTGGTACGCAGGAATGGTGAGGTTAGTTCCGGAAGGGAAAAGTCACGAACACAAGATCGGAGCAGTGGCGTGGGTGCCCCATGTCTCGCCGCTTTTGCGAGACGTGGGCACCACGATCTCTCCTGGTGCGGGAAACTGAATGACTTTGCCGCGCTGATCGGGGGGAATCCATTCGGCTTTCTTTCGAAAGCTTTCCGGAATGTAGTATTCGATTATCTTGGCCACACTGTCACCACTCCCAACCGCACTCGCACCGCATGCGATCGCACAGTCTGGATTTCCTGAGCACTCGGCGGCACACCGCACAACACCGCATCCACATAAAGTTCTCCTTGAGGCGCGCCTGCGCGCTTTTCGCCGATTCTTAAAGGCCTCGGCCTCTCTGAATGGTTGGACGACGAACCACAGTCCGAAGATTTCGCGGGTGTGCTAACTGTTTGTAAAAATAAATCAGCAGATGTCTCGAGAGTTTACTCTCACTCAGGATGACAGAGCGATTTTGGTTATAGGATCGCAAAGCCTTCGAGTGGTCCAGCGCTTTCAGCGCTGCGATAGAGGCTAGGCGTGAAGCGATGGCTTTAGCCGCTGAGGTGAATGTCCTCGCATTAGCCAGCCACCTCCTCCTGGTCAAAGCGTTGCTGCTGAACCCCACCCCTCCCTTTCCGCATCTAAACATTGACAGCAACTCACTCAACTCTGATAATAAGCCAGAGCGCAATCGTGAGACACTGAATTTAAAGCACTTATGTAGCGATCAGCTGTCAGCCATCAGCTTTCAGAAAACTTCGGGGCCAAGCTGAGAGCTGGAGGCTGAGAGCTGAGAGCTAAGCAGCATTTATCCAAGGAGAGAATTTTATGGCCAAGATTATCGGAATTGACCTCGGTACCACCAACTCCTGCGTCGCCGTTATGGAGGGTGGAGAGCCCAAGGTCATTGCTAATGAAGAGGGAGGCCGCACTACGCCTTCAGTCGTGGCGTTCACCAAGACCGGGGAGCGGTTGGTCGGGCAGGTGGCCAAGCGGCAGGCAATCACCAATCCCGAAAATACCGTTTATTCGATCAAGCGCTTCATGGGACGCCGCTTCGACGAAGTCAACGAAGAAATGAAGATGGTCCCCTACAAGGTCGTGAAGTCGGGCGATCACGTGGCGATTGTTGCGCAGGGGCAGGAATACACCCCGCAGCAGATTTCCGCCATGATTCTGCAAAAGCTAAAGAAGGCATCGGAAGACTATCTGGGCGAAAAGGTGACTGAAGCTGTTATCACTGTGCCTGCCTACTTCAACGACGCGCAGCGCCAGGCCACCAAAGATGCTGGCCAGATTGCCGGGCTCGACGTGAAGCGAATCATCAATGAGCCGACGGCGGCCGCGCTCGCCTACGGACTCGATAAAGGAAAAGACGAGACCATCGCCGTCTACGACTTCGGCGGCGGAACGTTCGACATTTCGATTCTCGAAGTCGGCGAAGGCGTGATCGAAGTCAAAGCCACCAATGGCGACACGCACCTCGGCGGCGACAACCTCGATCAGCGGCTGGTGGATTGGCTCATCGACGAATTCAAGAAGGACGAAGGCCTTGACCTGCGCGGGAAAGGCAATGAAATGGCTCTGCAGCGTCTGCGTGATGCAGCGGAGCGCGCCAAAATCGAACTTTCGACCACTATGGAGACGGAGATCAATCTACCCTTCATCACTGCCGACGCCAGCGGCCCCAAGCACCTGGTGAAGAAGCTCACCCGGGCGAAGCTCGAGAGCATGGTCGAAGACATCATTCAGCGCTCGGTTGGTCCGTGCAAACAGTGCATGAAAGACGCCGGCGTCGAACCAAACAAGATCAACGAAGTGGTGCTGGTCGGCGGCCAAACGCGCATGCCGATGATCCAGAAGCTGGTGAAGGAGCTCTTTGGCAAAGAAGGCCACAAGGGCGTGAACCCCGACGAGGTAGTCGCGGTTGGTGCGGCGATTCAGGGCGGCGTGCTCAAGGGCGAAGTGAAAGACCTGCTCTTGCTGGACGTGACTCCGCTGACGCTTTCGATTGAAACCCTGGGCGGCGTAGCAACGCCAATGATTCCGCGCAACACCACCATTCCGACCAAGAAGACGGAAACGTTCTCGACCGCGGCTGACAATCAGAATTCGGTCGAAGTTCATGTGTTGCAGGGCGAGCGCCCAATGGCGGCGCAGAACCGCACGCTGGGGAAATTCCATTTGACCGGGCTTCCGCCGGCGCCGCGCGGGGTGCCGCAGATTGAGGTCACGTTCGATATTGACGCGAACGGAATTCTCAATGTGGTGGCGAAAGACAATGCCACCGGCAAAGACCAGAAGATTACGATCACTTCATCTTCGGGATTGTCGAAGGACGAAGTCGAGCGCATGGCGAAAGACGCCGAAGCTCACTCCGCCGAAGACAAGGCGCAGCGCGAGACCATCGACGCCAAGAATCAGCTCGACACCATGGTCTATCAGATCGAGAAGACGCTGAAGGAGCAGGGAGACAAAGTTTCCGGCTCCGATCGTGGCGACGTGGAGAACGCAATCGCCGATGCGAAAAAGGCGCTGGAGTCGAACGAGAAGGCGCAGATGGATCGCGCCCGCGAGACTCTGACCCAGGCCTCGCACAAGCTGGCCGAGCAGATGTACAAGTCAGCGCAAGCGCAGACTCCGCCCCCAGGCGGAGGCGCTGGCCCGAGCGGGAGCGCCGGCGGTCCGGAACCCGGCGGCGATGGTCAAGCCAAGAAAGACGAGGGCGTCATCGACGCCGAGTACGTAGACGTCGATAAGAAATAAGCGGCACAGTTCGTGTGGGGACGGGCATTCCTGCCCGTCCATGCCGAGTGAAGCTCGGCGACTTGTCGGCCACGGATTTACGCGGATACACACGGGAAAGGAAATCCGTCAAAATCCGCGTGATCCGTGGCTTGAATTTTAAGAATAAGAGCAAAGGGGTAAATGAATTGCAGTTTCAGATCAGAGGAAAAGAATATTTCTTAGCATTTGTTGAAGATGAAAAGCGCTGGTATGTTTTCGCGCCCACGGCGGATGGAATGCAGCGCATGCCTGTGTATGTGGACGCAGTGAAGTATGAGAAGCCGGGAGTGCTGGAAGAAGGAACGCACAATTTTTCAAGTTGACATCGCGCAAAAGGGGAGGCGCAGATGAAACGTGTTAATCATCCGAGAGCGACAGGAGGTATGGCCCTCGCTCAATATGGTTACAAATGGGCGCGAATCAGCGCGAAGCTGGACGTCAGACGTGTGGCCGTCCAGGCCTTGACCGCTATGTATGGCAAAGAAGCAGCGCGGGCTGCTATTAGTGAAGCTAGGCGTGTTTCGGGGAAAACTCGCTGAATTGTTCAGCCTGTGCCGAAGAAAACATCAGCGCGAAATCTAACCAATGGCAACCGCAACTAAAAAAGATTATTACGAAATACTTGGCGTAAAAAAGTCCGCCTCGGCGGACGAAGTTCGCAAAGCGTTCCGCAAACTTGCGCGCAAATATCATCCAGACGTCAATCCCGGGGACAAGGCAGCGGAGGAAAAGTTCAAGGCGCTCTCCGAAGCCAACGACGTCCTGAGCGATCCGAAGAAGCGCAAAATTTACGATCAGCTGGGCTTCTACTCTGACAACATCGATCCCGCAGCTGCCGAGGCCTATGCCCGAGGCGGTCCAACCGGAGCCGGGGGCTTCGGAGGGTTCCCCGGCGGACAGCCGGGAAACGCTGGCGGTCAAGGTGCTCCCTTCGACTTCAGCGGCTTCGATTTCGGTGACATGTTCGAGGGGGGAGGCGCGCGCGCCCGCACCAGCTCCGGTGGCGGATTTCGCGACATCTTTTCCAGCATGTTCGGCGGCGGTCGTGGTGGCGCAGTCGCGCAGGAAGGTCCGGAGCCGGGCAGCGATCTCGAATATCAAGTCAACGTGCCTTTCTGGACGGCGATTCGCGGCGGCGTCATGCGCCTGAATATCACCAGACAGGACGTTTGCAGCAATTGCCATGGCAATGGCGTTATCGAACAGCCAGGAGTGTGTCCGCAGTGCAAAGGTAAAGGCACAATCGAGCAGACCAGCGGACGCATGAAGTTCAACGTGACCTGCCCGCGTTGCCACGGCACCGGCAAGAACGTTACGACTTGCCCAGTGTGTCATGGAGAAGGCGTGGTAGGCCGCAGTGAACCGCTCGAGGTTCGGATCAAGGCCGGCACACGCGATGGCCAGCGCATCCGCATTCCCGGCAAAGGCAACGCGGGCACGCATGGAGGTCAGCCCGGTGATCTCTACGTGATCATTCGCGCGGAATCGCACCCCGTCTTTCGCCGTGAAGGTGACGA
>Ga0105241_10003195_pt1 | contig 12191 bp, 9 predicted proteins | sample KBSC64metaG_FD_80422 | JGI IMG/M metagenome (GOLD analysis project Ga0105241, IMG submission 80422) | Corn rhizosphere microbial communities from Kellogg Biological Station, Michigan, USA - KBS C6-4 metaG | ecosystem: Host-associated > Plants > Roots > Rhizosphere > Soil | place: Michigan, USA... | reverse complement strand
TAGCCGAGCAGATCAGGAAGTCCCTATCGGCGCGCAAGGTTGTCCCAATCGCGAGTTAACCCGAGATCAGCAATTCGCGAATCTTCCTAACAACGCTTGAGGCGCTTTTCTTCGATTGATGTTCCCAGAATCGCACGACCCTCCAGCCACCCTTTCGCAAGATTCTCGTTATCGCCCGATCACGCGTCACATTCCGGATCAGCTTTTGAGACCAATAGGATTTATTCGTTGTTGGGGCCCTGTAGCACTTGGGGCAACCGTGCCAGTAGCATCCATCAATGAAGACAGCCAACCGCTCCTTATGGAATACGAAATCGGGCCTACCCGGCAAGGCCGATGAATGAAGTTCCCAACCTCGAATCCCCGCGCGCACGAGGCAGAATCTCACGGCTTTCTCGGTTGTTCGATTGCCCCGAGATCGGATCGCAGACATATTTCGCGACCGTTGCTGTCGAGTAAGAACATCCATCTTGGCTAGTTTAGCGTTCTTGGGCAACCTGCCGACATCGGCTTTTACCCGCTTCACATTCACTTCCCCGGCCGCTTGCTAGCTCCAAACCCACCCATATGGCACATCCGCCGTCGCGGCCCCCGGTCTACAATAGAACCATCGGCCTAAGTGTCGGCAAGTACAAGTAAAGAAGCTGCTGCCACGCATTTTTAGCTAGTCTCGGTTTATGAGCATTACCGATCTCTTTATCAAGCGCCCTGTAATGACCGCGCTGGTCATGATCGGTATCGTTCTGTTTGGAATTGCCGGTTATCGCGCGCTGCCGGTCAGTGATCTCCCCAACGTAGATTTCCCCACCATTCAGGTCCAGGCCAGCCTGCCAGGCGCCAACCCGGAAACCATGGCTACCGCGGTCGCCACGCCTCTCGAACGCCAGTTCGCGACTGTCGCCGGCATCGATACCATGACCTCCTCGAGCGGAGTCGGCAGCACCAGCATCACCATCCAATTCACTCTCGATCGCTCGATTGATGGCGCGGCAGCCGATGTCGAGAGCGCCATTGCGGCGGTCCTGCGGCTGCTCCCGCCGGGGATGCCCTCGCCACCCACCCTGCGCAAGGTGAATCCCGGGGACATGCCGGTCCTCCTGCTGGCACTCTCCGCGCCGACCATGGAACTTTCCAGACTCGATGAGTACGCCGAAAACCTGATGGCACAGCGAATTTCCTCGCTGGACGGCGTGGCTCAGGTGAATGTGTTCGGCGCCCAGAAGTGGGCGGTCCACGTGCAGCTCGACCCCAGCCTGCTGGCTGCACGCCACATCGGAATCGATGAGGTTTCCAATGCCCTCAAGGCCCATAACGTGAACCAGCCCACCGGCGCTCTGTGGGGCAAGAATCAAGCTTTCACGGTGCGCGCCAACGGCCAGCTCATGGACGCGAACGCTTTTAACAACATGATCGTGTCCTACCGCAACGGCTCCCCGGTGCGCTTGCGGGATCTGGGGCGGGTGATTGACGGGGTTCAGGTGGATAAGGCCGCGATGACGCTTTATACCAACCGGGGCAGCGAGCGTTACATCATGCTGGCAATTCGGCGTCAGCCCGGAGCCAACACAGTAGAGGTCGTGAACCGGATTAAAGCCCTGTTGCCGGCCTTTGCGGAAGTGATGCCGCCGACGGTTAACGTCGACATCCAGCTCGACCGCTCGCAGCCGATTCTGGAGTCGGTCAATGACGTTAAATTCACGTTGCTAGCCACCGTGATCCTGGTGGTCCTGGTGATCTTCCTGTTCCTGCGCAACGTCTCTGCCACCGCGATTCCCAGCCTGGCGCTGCCGATCTCAGTGATCGGCACCTTTGCAGCCATGTGGGCGCTGGGATATTCGCTCGACAACTTGTCGCTGATGGCGCTCACGCTATCGGTTGGTTTCGTGGTGGACGACGCCATTGTGGTGCTGGAGAATATCGTCCGGCACATGGAAATGGGCAAGCCCCGCATGGAAGCCGCGCTCGAAGGCGCTCGGGAGATTGGCTTCACCGTGATGTCGATGACGCTGTCGCTGGCCGCCGTTTTCATCCCGGTAATGTTCATGAGCGGCATCATGGGCCGCCTGTTCCATGAATTCGCGGTCACCATTATCGTGGCCATCCTGATTTCCGGCTTCGTCTCCGTCAGCCTCACGCCCATGTTGTGCAGCCGCTTCCTGAAGCCGCCCACCGAACATCACAACGCGCTCTACCGCGCGACCGAACGCGTGCTCAATGGGGCGCGCGACGCTTACGGCTGGGTGCTGCGCGGCGTTATGCGGCACCGTCCCCTCACCATGCTGGTAGCTGCCGGAACCTTGGCGGGCACGGCATATCTGCTGGTGGTAACGCCTAAGGGTTTCATTCCCAGCCAGGACACCGGCATGCTGCAGGGGAGCACGGAAGCCAGCCAGGACATCTCCTTTGAGGCTATGAAAGATCTGCAGGGCCGGGTGGCTGCCATCATGGCTAAGGATCCGAACATCGAGTTGTTCGGCTCCTTCATGGGAGTGGGCGGCGATCAGGGCTCGCCCATGAACCAGGGCCGCTTCTTTATCCGCCTCAAACCCCGCAAGCAACGCAAGCTGACTCCGGAGCAGATTATTGAGGAACTCCGCCCGCAGTTGGCTACGGTTCCCGGTGTCCGCGTTTTCCTGGCGAACCCGCCCATGGTGCGCATCGGCGGCAACCAGATCCGCACGCTGTATCAGTTCACGCTGCAATCCGGCGATCTCAATACGCTCTACTCCGCCGCCGCCGCCTTTGAAAAACGCCTGCATACGGTGCCGGGTCTCACCGACGTGAATAGCGATCTGCAGATAGCGAGTCCCATTCTCAGCGTGGATATCAACCACGACCGGGCGTCCGCCGTGGGCGTCAGCGAAGGACAAATCGAGAGCGCGCTCAACAGCGCCTACGGGCAGCCGCAAATCTCCACCATCTATACGCAGGTGGATAGTTACTGGGTCATGCTCGAAGTCTTGCCGCAGTATCAGCGCGACATGAACAGCCTGGGACTCTTATACGTGCGTTCGAGCAACGGAAATCTGGTTCCGCTGAGCGCCGTGGCCTCGCTCAAGACCGGAGTGGGTCCGCTCACGATCCAGCACTTTGGTCAATTGCCGGCGGTGACCGTTTCCTTTAATACCGCGCCCGGCGTGGCCCTGGGCGATGCCGTCGACCGCGTGCAGGCGGTGGCCCGCGAGACTCTGCCGGATACCATCAGCACCACGTTCCAGGGCACGGCCGCGGCTTTCCAGGATTCTCTGCGCGGCATGGGGCTGCTGTTAGCGCTGGCCGTGCTGGTGATCTACATGGTGCTGGGGATTCTCTATGAGAGCTTCATCCATCCCATCACTATTCTTTCCGGACTTCCTTCCGCCGGATTGGGCGCTTTGGCCACGCTGGTGCTGTTCCATCAGGAGCTCAATATTTATTCGTTCGTCGGCATTATCATGCTGGTGGGCATCGTCAAGAAAAACGCCATCATGATGATCGACTTCGCGCTGGAGACCCAGCGTACCGATGGCATCGCGCCCGCCGAGGCGATTGTCGAAGCCTGCCTGGTGCGTTTCCGCCCCATTATGATGACCACCATGTCGGCGCTGGTGGGCACGCTGCCCATCGCGCTGGGCTTGGGCGCCGGCGGCGAAGCGCGTCGCCCTATGGGTCTGGCGGTAGTCGGCGGCCTAGTAGTATCGCAGCTTCTGACGCTGTTTATCACACCGGTGTTTTACACCTACATGGAACGCTTCGCCGGTTCCGGCAAGAGACGCAAGGACCGCAAAGCGGCCAAGAAACACTCGCCGCGGCCCCTTGAAGAAGTGGTGCTCGAGGCCTGAGCCGGCGCGACCCCTTCCGACCCATTTACCGTTCCAGCCCGATCCCTGTTTGAGGCTTCCCCACTCCATCGGGAATGCGCGATTTGGCGCACCCTGTGGGTTCGGTCGCGTACCGACCGTGGTAAGCGGCTGGAATGCCATGCTTAACCGGTTGGCGCGCTATGTGCACATAGAACAAACGCCTCTTCGATAAAGAGGCATCAACAGGAAGATGGAGAAATTGTATGAGCTACAAAAGCCTGATGGCGATGCTTGGCATGACCATCCTCGCCTTTTTCTCGACGCTTGCTTTGGCCCAGCAGGGCAATCCTCCGGCCGGAAAATCCAGCCCGATGGGCCATGGCCAGATGGGCAAGGGGATGATGAGCGGCAATATGATGATGGGCCAGATGATGGGGCAACATCAGGAAATGTCTCAACTGATGTCCAAACTGATGCAGAGCATGACGGCAATGAACAGTGAGAAGGATCCGGCAAAGTTGAAAGCCCTGCTCGCTGAACACTCTGCGTTGCTCGATCAGATGCACAGCAAGATGATGGGTCAGGGGAACATGATGCATGATATGGCCGGGCAAATGAAGAACTGCCCTGCGATGGGCGACGCCAGAAAATAGCGGGAATCCCTTGCTTGCCGGGCGCCGCGCCTCGGTCCCTCGAGCCAATGACCGAATTCGATCAGTGGAGACCCCAAGCCGTCGGATCTAGACGCATGAAACCGTGCTTGGTTTGACTTGAATTCTGCGAAAGCCGGAAACGGCAGTCCGCATGCATAACCAAAGTCGCGATAACAGGAAGCTCGTTGACGGGCTGGGCCTTGAACACATGGGAGATTGTTTATGAAAGTCGTTTCGACTACTCGAATACTGGCCGCATTTGCGTTCGTGGCGGCGCTCATGGCGAGCGGTGCTCTCGCGCAGGAGAATGAGTCCAAAGCCGGGATGCCGCCGGGCAGCGGCCAGAGTGGCATGATGAGCGGGAACCCGCAGATGATGGCCATGCACAACCAGATGATGGCTGAGATGAAGGCTATGGACGCGAGTCTCGATCTGAAGGTGGCGGCCATGAACGCGGCGAAAGGCCGCGCCAAAGTGGACGCGATGGCCGCCGTCATTAACGAAATGGTCTCGCAGCACAAACAGATGATGGCGAAGATGATGGGAATGCACGAGCCTATGATGAAGGACATGAAGGGCATGAAGGACATGGACGACAAATCCACGGATGCCCACAAAGAGCATCACCAATAGCCGCAATCATTGGGAGCGCCACGTGCTCGCGCCGATGGACGGGCGGAAGCAGATGGATTGGCGGCGGGATGTCGCTTGGACCGTGATCTCCGTGCTGGTGGTCATGCGCGACTGCTCAACGAAAATATATGCTGCTCAAATACTCCACCGATAAAACCGTAAGTGAAACCGCGGCTGCCTTACAGGCTGCCGTGCAAGCCAATCACTTTGGCGTGATGCAGGTTCACAACCTCAAAGAAACCATGGCGAAGAAAGGCGTGGAGTTCGCCCGCGAATGTCTGATCTTTGAAGTCTGCCAGCCGCAGCAAGCGAAGAAGGTGCTTGAGGAAAACATGAGCGTCTCCACAGCGCTGCCCTGCCGGATCTCGATTTACCAGGAGGGCGGTAAAACCATGCTCGCAGCGTTAAAGCCGACCCTTCTTCTGGCGCTGTTCCACACGCCGCAACTGAAAGGCGTGGCGCAGGAAGTCGAAACCGCCATGATCAAAATCATGAAGGAAACGGCTGCAGATTAATTGTCTTGACGCCGGGAAGTTCCGGCTGGTGCGGTCGAGTCGACCTCACGCCTTAGCGTACTTTAAATTCCGCTTTCTGAGAGCCAAAAAAGGCTTCTCCACAGTCAGAAAGAGCGCAGCCCCGCCGAGTGCCGTGGCCAGGAAGGAGAACACGGCGAGCAGCAGGAACCATGGGATGGAAAGCGATGGGGGCAGGCGGATCAAGTCAAAACCCTTCAATAATATATGCAAGACGAGCCCGTGCACGAGATAGTACGAGTAGCTGATGTTGCCAAACCAGCGAATCCAGTCCCAGCTGAACCATTTGGCTAAGAATCCATCGCCGCCCAGTGCGAAATAACCCAAGGCATATGTTGCGCCAAACAGGAGGTCCAATCGCCAGCCCTGTACGTGGGAGACCAATCCAGAGTATTGTCCAAACGTCGGCTCCGCACTCAACCCCTGCACTGCCAAAGCGCTGGCGAAGGCCAATAAAGAAACGATGCTCCCTGTCCGGCGCCATGCCGGCTGGTTCCAGATGGTTTGGAACGAGATAGTCTCTCGTAACAGGATTCCGCAGGTGAACATGACCATCCGGGGATGCCCGATCAGTCCACTCCCGGCCAGGGCGAGATGCACTATTGAGATCGCGGTCACAAGGACCACCCGCTTATTGTGTGGCCATGCCCTCAGCCGCAGGCTGCTTATTACCAGCGGCAGCACCAGGTAGAAGAAGAGTTCGTAGCTGAGCGACCATGCAACTGTGATCAAAGGAACGATCGGGAAGAACCCGGGCAGCATCAGATAATTCGCAGCTAGATAGACCACGTTGGACCCGAAAGAGCCCAATAGCCGGTCATTCGGCGCGATCGTCAATTCCAGGATCACGTACACCACGAAGATGGTCGTGAACACTGGATACAGCCGGACGACGCGCCGCCAGATGAATGTTAAGTATCCTATCGGTTTCTCGATCAGCATTCCATACACGATGAAGCCACTGAGCGCGAAGAAGACGTCTACGCCCACATGGCCGATGGTTCCAAGAAACAAAAATGAACTGGCCAACCGCGGAGACTGCGCGCGCGATCCGAAGAGAGAATAAAAATGCACGAAGAAAACCAGCAGCGCGCTGATTCCTCGCATTCCTTCCATGGGAAGGAGCCGGAACCCAGCCGTCTGCAACTCGAACAAACCTCTGGCGAATGCACGGACAGTGGAATCTCCGTGTGACCTGACCAATGTTTTGTCGCAGTCCGACAGAGAGAGCGTATCTCGGGGCAGGGATCGTAATTTGGCCAACCCTTCCGCAGCTCCCTTCTGCGCGTGGGATTCAGGTGGGGCCGGCAGCATATTACTGTGCACTTAAGTTTAGCCTATTGCAAAGCGGATAGCGCCTTCCATGAGAAAGCGTCCGGAAGTACACGTCGCAATCCAGTAGCTAGTTAATTGGATTGCCGACCATGCGGGGAGCTATCCGGTCGTGCCAGTGGCGCGTTTTTCGGACGGGTCCTTTGCTCGCGGCGCCTACCCCTTTGACATTATCCATTCGCATCGCTAGACTTATCGACGATTGGCGGTTTGTAAAACGTGTGTCGAAGGAGCGTATTATGACGCCTGCTAAGTTCTTTGCGTTTGCTGCTTTCGTGCTGCCTGCTGCGCTGTTGGGCGCGGATGCGGCCACTGCCGCAGGTCAGGCGGAGACCGCGAAAGCGGTTACGTTCGCCAAAGACATTGCCCCGATTTTCCAGGAGCGCTGCCAGGAGTGCCATCGCAAAGGCTCGCTCGCGCCCATGTCGCTGGTGACCTACGAAGAAACCCGCCCGTGGGCCAAGGCCATCCGCCAGCGTGTGATTACGCGGCAGATGCCGCCGTGGCACATTGACAAAACCGTCGGCATTCAGAAATTCAAGAACGACATCTCGCTCACCGATGAACAGATCGCAACCGTGGTGCGGTGGGTGGACAGCGGCGCGCCTATGGGGGACCCCAAAGATATGCCGCCTCCCAAAGAATGGCCCGCTGCGAATGAATGGAAAGCGGCGAAAGAGCTGGGCCAGCCGGATCTGGTGATCAAGTCCGATCCCTACACGATGGCGGCGCATCATCAGGACGTGTGGTGGCGGCCGAGTTCGAATATCCCGGTGACCGAGCCGCGCTGGGTGCGGGCCGTCGAGATCCGGCCGGGGACCGCTGCGGGTCGCAAGATCACGCATCACGCGGTGGCGTATCTGGTGCAGGACGATCCGTCGAGCCTGGCTCCGGGCGCGGGCGACGCCGACTTGGGCGCGCGTTCGTTCCTGATGGAATGGGCCATCGGCAAGGGCTACGATCTGTATCGCCCGGACACCGGCAAACTGCTGTTGCCAGGTTCGCAGATTTCCTGGGACGTGCACATTCACGCGGTGGGCGAAGAGATTCGTGACAATGTGGAGCTGGGAATCTGGCTTTATCCCAAGGGGCAGGAGCCTACGCACCGCACATATCTGACGGGATTCCAGGCGTTGCGCGGCTTCAAATCTTCCGACGGATCGCGAACGCGCGCGGGGCGCAATATCGATATCGCCCCGAATACGCTTGCCGCAGTGGACAATTACACGGTCCTGACGCGCCCCGCGCAACTGGAGAATTTCCAGCCGCATATGCATCTGCGCGGCAAGGCCATGACGGTGGAAGCCATTTTGCCGGACGGAACGGCGCAGATCGTCAGCCATGTCGGCAATTTCAACTTCAACTGGATGACCAACTATATTTACGCGGACGACGCGGCGCCGGTGTTCCCGAAGGGCACGATGATTCACGTCACGGCGTGGTACGACAACACGCATGCGAATCCGTATAATCCCGATCCGGATCAATGGGTCGGCTTTGGCGACCGCACGGTGGATGAAATGGGACACGCGTGGATGAACGTCACTTACCTGAGCGATGAGGAATACAACGCGTGGGCGGCGCAGCATAAACCGAAGGTGCAGACCGCGGATGCCTCGGCTCGCTAGGAGCGCGGATTGCGGGTGAGTAGGCAGGTGTCCGGACTGACGGCTGTGTTTCTGCTTGCGAGCACTGCCGTGGCGTGGGGGCAGGCGCTGCCGGTCGAGCCGGCGCGTGAAACCGGCTCCAGCGTGACGGGCGCGTTTGAAGGCTGGTTCAAGAATCCCGACGGCACGTTCGGCCTGTTGTTGGGCTACTACAACCGGAATCAGACCCAAGAGGTGGAAATTCCGATCGGCCCCAGCAATCGCATCGAACCCGGCGGGCCGGACCGCGGGCAGCCTACGCACTTCATGCCGGGACGCGGCTGGGGTTTGTTCACAGTGACGGTCCCGGCGGATTTCGGACAAAACAAAATCACCTGGACGCTGGTGGCCAACGGCAAGACTACCGTAATTCCGGCGAGCCTGCATCCGGATTACGAGATTTCGCCATTCACGGAAGCGTCGGTCGGCAACACGCCGCCAGTGGTGAGTTTCGACGAGGGTGGACCGACGGGGCAGGGGCCGCACTCGGTTTCCACCGAGCGCACGGCGAAGGCGGGGACGCCGATGGATTTGACGGTGTGGGTCTCCGACGATGACAAGTACACGTCTTCCTCCGGAGCGCGGCCGAAGAAGACGCCGTCTCCGGTCACAGTGAAATGGATTGCGTACCGCAGCCCGGGAACGGTGAAGTTCGCCAGTGAGCGTCCTCAAGTGGTGAAGGTCGAACGACCTGGTTCGAAAGCTCCTTTTAACGGCAAGGCCACTACTAGCGTGACCTTCAGCCAACCGGGCGACTACATCTTGAACGTGACGGCCAACGACTATTCGGGCGAAGGCGGCAACGGATTCCAGTGCTGCTGGACGACCGGCAAAGTTAAGGTCAAAGTTCAACCTTAAGCCGTCTAGCGGCGAAAATTTAGACATGTTTCCCATGCGGATTTGAAACTTGCGGATCGTCTCGCGGCGGGCTGCTTACGTAAGCAACCCACCGGGGGTGAAGAAAACAGGCGGCTGTCTATTTTTTCAGCCCGCACAAACGGCTAGCGTCGGTTCGGGCTCCGGTCTTAGAAAAGTTTCCAAATCAACCGGCAATTGCGCTCTCCTATTTCTTTCGCGGTCACCTCGCGCCACTTTCGCGACGTCCGTATCAACCAGAGAATCGATTCTCTTCCGTGTCCCGCCCTTTCCTCAATGTTTCCGGGGCGGCAAGTCCGCGACAACCAAGTTCGCGGACGCGGATTTAACCAAACAACGACGATCGGCCTGGCCAGGCTCAACTACGGTTGGATTATGCGGTAGCGGGCGGCGAAGGGAGAGGAGTTGGATGTGGGATGTCGCTGAGCACAGGCGGGATGGAGGTGAGGGAGGGCGTGTGACGGCATCACGACTCTAAGAATTGGCTCGCAGATGGGAACCGATGAACGCAGATAAGAAAGATCAAATCTAGTCGAACTGGGGCCACGAGCTATCTGTGTCTATCGGTTTTCATCCGTGAGCCAATTCGTCCGTTGAGCGGGCTTGGTGACTAGCGACGCGGGGATACCGGTGCGGTAGGACGGGTAAGTCAGCGTAATGCCGAGAGCGTTGCGGATCGCGGAGCCGTCGACGCGGCGGTTGGATGTAGTGCGGGCCTTCGTCCCCGGCCCGGGTTGAGGCACGGAGGGCAAGTGCAGGAAACGGGCGCAGAACTCGGCGATTTCACGGGTAGTGCAGGGGTCTTCGTCGGCGACGGGGTAGGCGCCTTCGAGATTCGAAAGTAATGCGGCTTCGGCGTGGGCGGCGAGATCATCCACGTGGATACGGCTGACGTAGTTGTCGCCGGAGTAATAGGCGCCGCGCGGAAGGGATTCCTGGACGCCGCGGCCGGGTCCGTAGATCGCAGCAGGGCGGAGGATGAGGGACGACCAGGGTCCGGCAACGACGCGCTGTTCGGCTGCGAGACGGGTGCGGGCGCGGTCGGATTGCGGATCGACGGGGGTGGTTGCGTCGACGTAGGTCGCGCTGCCATAGACGGCGGTGGTGGAGAGGTAAACCAGTCGCGCGGGGGCAGTACCGAGGGCGTCGACGAGATATGCGGGGCCGGAGGGCGGGATGGAATGGAGGACGAGAACGCCAGGGTGCAGGTGCGCGGCGAGATCGTCAAGCGTAATAACGCGTGCGCCGAGCTGGGTGAGTGACGCGAGGCGGGCGGGCGTGCGCGTGGTTACGGTGACCTGGCAGCCGCGGGCGAGAAAGCGGCGGGCCACGCGCTGACCGGTGAAGCCGCAGCCGAGGATCAGGATGTGATTCATGCTTTACTCGGCAGTATACTCGGGGATATGCGGTGGGCGTGGGTTTTGATCGCTTGGCCAGCGCTGGCCGCATCCCCTACGTTTTATCGCGACGTTCTTCCCATCCTGCAAAATCGCTGCCAGGAGTGCCATCGGGCGGGGGAGATGGCTCCGATGCCGCTGGTCACTTATCGGGAGACGCGGCCGTGGGCGAAGGCGATCCGCGAGGCGACGCGAACGCGCAAGATGCCGCCGTGGTTTGGCGATCCCTGCTGCGGGAAGTTCGCCAATGACCGGTCGCTAACGGCGGCGGAGATCGATACGTTGGGCGCGTGGGCGTCGACGGGCGCGGCGGAGGGCGATGCGAAAGACGCTCCGCAGGCGCGTGAGTGGCCGCAGGGTTGGAATTTGGGCACGCCGGATCAAGTGGTGGAGATGCCGCGCGCGTTCGAGGTGCCGGCGAAGGGCGCGGTAGAGTATCAGTATTTCGCGGCTCCGACGGGGTTTACCAAAGACCGCTGGGTGCAGGGCGTGGAAGTGCGACCGGGGAATCGGGCGGTGGTGCATCACGTGGTGGTGTACATTCGCGAGCCGGGATCGACGTGGACGGGAGGTCCGACCAAGGCCGATATTTTGACGGTGTACGCGCCGGGAAGCTCGCCCGACGTGTGGCCGCAGGGGATGGCCAAGCGGGTGAAGGCGGGGTCCGATCTGGTGTTTGAGATTCACTACACGCCGAACGGCAGGCCCACGACGGACCGTGAGCGGGTGGGGCTGGTGTTCGCTAAGTCACCTCCGGAAAAGGCGGTGCTGACGCTGCAGATGGGCAACGACACGTTCACGATTCCGCCGGGCGAGCGGGATTACCGCGTGCGCGTGGGAGGCACGCTGCCGAACGATGCGCTGCTGCTGGGATTTTTTCCGCACATGCATTTGCGCGGGAAAGCGTTCGAATATACGCGCATCGGCGACAACGGGCTGCCGGAGACGCTGCTGAAGGTGAGCAAGTACGATTTTTACTGGCAGATGACTTACCGGCTGGCGACTCCGCTAGCGCTGAAGAAGGGGACGCGGCTGGAGTGGATGGCGTGGTTCGATAATTCGCCGAATAATCCACGGAATCCGGACCCTTCGGCTGAGGTGCGGTACGGGCAGCAGAGCTGGGACGAGATGATGATCGGGTTCTTCGATGTGGCGGTGCCGGCGGAGATGGGGAAGGCGGATTATTTTGTGAGGTAAGAGGTGAACCCACAGGTGCGGCTAGAAGGGGGCGGCACGCCCGCGAGGAGCGGGAAGATGTATAGTAATTTCGAATCGGAAGGAGTGAAACACTGATGAATCGCCGACGATTTGTAACTGTTTCCGGAGCCGCCGCGGCTGC
>Ga0105241_10003189_pt1 | contig 12208 bp, 10 predicted proteins | sample KBSC64metaG_FD_80422 | JGI IMG/M metagenome (GOLD analysis project Ga0105241, IMG submission 80422) | Corn rhizosphere microbial communities from Kellogg Biological Station, Michigan, USA - KBS C6-4 metaG | ecosystem: Host-associated > Plants > Roots > Rhizosphere > Soil | place: Michigan, USA... | reverse complement strand
CTCCGAAAGAGGCGGAACTCATCCAGTTTAGAGGCGAGCCCTACTTCCTCGCCTACCAGCCGCCCACAACCAAAGTGGAAGCCGAGCGCTGGACCACGAACAACGCGATCAACTCCGTAAATCTCCCGCAGGATAGCCCGCACCTGTTCGTTTACATTAATCATCCGGAGAACGGCGTGATGACGTCGTTCAGCAAGGAAGTGATGGAACAAGCGTCCCGTGAAGCGATGCCGAATGTTCCCGTCATCGCGAGCGATTGGCTGACGAATTACGACGACTACTATCACCAGACGACCACGTCATTCGAACTGGGCCGGCACAAGCCGGCGTACGTGCTGCCGGTGCTGCGCGTGCGCTACAACGACAAAGATCAGACCTGGCTGTATTTCACGCCGTCTCTCGCCCAAATGGTTAAGTTCGACAAGCTCGATCGTGCGAACCGATGGGTTTATTACGGTCTGCATGTGATGGACTGGCCGGGCCTGTTCAATCGCCGGCCGTTGTGGGACATCGTGACGATCGCATTGATGGGAGGTCTTGCGGCGATAAGTATCACGACGCTGTTGCCAGCCCTCCGCCGGCTGAAGCGGCACGCGGTTCATGGCTGGAAATCGGCGTTCGCGCCGAAAAAGGTGCGGACTACGCCAAGCCCGGAATTGGCTATGTCCGACCGCGATCGCATTGCCGGAGACTGACAGTCGCCTTCGGAGAGATTGATCTCTCGCAGTAGACATTCTACTTATGCCACGCCAGGAACCTTGCCGGAACCATATCGAACTGCTGCGGGGAACCCTCGACATCCTGATTCCGAGAACGCTTCAACGGGGGCCTCAACACGGCCAGGGGATTTCCTTGGTCATCCGAGCCAACTCGGGAGAGCTGCTAAAGGTTGAAACCGGCTCACTGTATCCCGCGCTTCACCGCCTGGAGCTGCCTGTGGAGCTTCAATTGTTTGGTGCGGCAGCAGGGTTGTCGGCCAGCATCCTTTATTTGCTGGTATCGCTGGTGCAACTCCTCCTTTCCCCCCTTTGAAAGGATTCCGTTCACGTCTTCCTACATGCCGGCCAGCAAGCTAAGCTTGCCGTGATTTGAGGGTTCAAGCGTTCTCCAGCAACGGATGCTTCTCGCGCGGGAGTGAGTGAATCCTGGTGATCCCGTTAGAATACATATTATGTCCTCGCAAGCAACCGCAGTTCCGGATCCCGGCCGCATTTTTGAGACTCTCTGCGCTTTCCAGCAAACGGAGGCCCTGAAGGGAGCCGTCGAGCTCGATATTTTCACGCACATTACCGAGGGCGCATCGAGCGTCGCTGAGATTGCCCAGCGCGCGCACGCGTCGGAGCGGGGAATTCGCATCTTGTGCGACTACCTGACGATTCAAGGGTTTCTCGGTAAAACCGACGGCCGTTACTCCAATTCCCCCACCGCGGAAGTGTTCTTGAACAAGCGCTCGCCCGCGTATATCGGCTCGATGGCCACGTTTCTGGCGCACCCGCGGCTCATGGAATGCTTCCACGACATGGCGGGATCCGTGCGCAAAGGCGGCACAGTGTCGCAGGGAACTCTCGCGCCTGAGGATCCGGTGTGGGTGGAATTTGCACGATCCATGGCGCCCTTCATGACCATGACGGCCGAAGCCGTGGCGAGGATTGTGGCGCTGCCCGGAGCAGTTCAGAAGGTGCTGGATATTTCGGCGGGCCACGGTTTGTACGGACTCATGGTGGCCAAGGCGAATCCCTCGGCGCAAATTTACGCATCTGACTGGGCCAACGTGTTAGAAGTAGCGCGCGAGAATGCGGCCAAGTTCGGGCTCACAGAGCGCTTCCACACGATTCCGGGGAGCGCATTCGACTCCGACCTCGGCTCGGGTTACGACCTGGTGCTCGTGCCCAATTTCCTGCATCACTTTGACCCGCCCACTTGCGTCAGGTTTCTACGGAAACTACGCGCCGCGATGAAACCGGGGGCAGTGCTGGCGATCGTGGAGTTCGTCCCCAATGAAGATCGTATCTCACCGCCGATGGCGGCGGCCTTCAGCCTCCAGATGTTGGGTGGCACCGACGCGGGCGACGCCTACACCTTTCGTGAATTCAGCGAGATGGTAAGCGAAGCCGGTTTTAGGGACAGCCAGCAGGAGCCGCTTGTACCCACGCCCCAAACGCTGATCTCAGCGAAAGCATAAACCTTCCTGGCGGCTGATCTCTCTGTTGCTAGGCATGAGTATGCACTCACGGCTAGGACGAGAGCTTTCCGCCTGGCTACTCGTTCCCACCCGACCGATAGCCCGCTAGGGTGATGATCGTACGACTCCTCTTGGCACTTTCTGCGGGATTCTTACCTTAACGAGCTTTTTTACCGGGAGGATCGTCGTACGTTCTAGAGTTTCTATTTCCAAAAGCACCAAAGCGCCTTATTTAGCTCTCAAATTATGTAGCCGCGACGCGGGCGCATTTGGCCCTTAGAATGCTCCTAACGGATTGGACGGCGGTCAGAGGCTGGAGGCCACTGACGATGGGCAAGCTGGCGCGAGTGCTGAGAAGTGGGATTTTCCCAGGGATCCAGACCATCCTGATTGTAGAACCGGACCCAGTCCTTCGCCACCTTGAAGAAAACGCTCTCTCGCGAAAATATAAGATCGTACAAACCTCTAGTCCAGAAGAAGCGGTCCGGTGTGCCGCACGTCACAGGACTGATTTGGATTTGCTGCTTACTGCAGTGTGGTTTCCACACATGGATGGATGGGAACTCACGGAGCTGCTTAAACTCGACTATCCGAATTTGAAGGCTATCTACGTGTCGGCTTCCAGAGACACGAGCAAAGCGCGTCCCTGCCCACGCTCCGTCATTGTGCTGGAGAAGGACGGTTTCAGCGCGAGCCTTCTCCTACAGACCGTTCATGACACCCTCGAAGCTTCAACCCAAAACCAGGGCACAGTCCGAGACAAGACTGATTCGCTATTTTCGTTACACCGGTGGGCGAAGCCGCCGATTTGAAAATGCGGAGAGTTGCATTGTTCATCCTGCGGCCGCCGCTCGGGTTGTAAAATGAAGAATTCGGGCATAGGGATCGGTTGAGCCTTGGCGCGTACACCCTTACTCAGCCTCGTTCAGTCGTTAGCGCGAGACTTTGCACAAGCGGAAGCTTCCGGCAAATCCGTGCAAGCGGCGCGGGCGGCACGCTTCAGCCGCCGCGAGTTCCTTCGCGAAACCGGCATCGCCGTGGCAGCTGCATCACTGCCCGCATGGGCGGGACAGGCTGTTCCCAAAGCCACTCCACGAATCGCCATAATCGGTGGCGGCATCGCAGGTTTGACCGCGGCGCTCACGCTGCAGGATGCCGGTGTCTTCGCGACCATCTACGAAGCCTCGGGGCGCACGGGTGGCCGCATGCATTCCGACACGACCACCTGGCAGAACCGGCAGGTAACGGAACATTGCGGTGAGCTGATCGATCCGACGCACGACACGATTCTCGATCTGGCCAAACGGTTCAAGATCCCGGTTGTAGATGTCAGCCGCGCGGAGCCTCCGCAATCCACAGAAACCTACTATTTCTTCGGGCAGCGTTATCCGCGCGATCAGGCCATTGAGGATTTCAAGCCGGTCTACCAGGCCGTGAAACGGGATCTGAACGCGGCCGGGTACCCCACTCTTTATTCCAGTGCCTCTCGGGCCGCCGAGATGCTGGATCAAATGAGCCTCTTCGAGTGGATCAACCAGCGCGTCGCTGGTGGGCATGATTCTGCCATGGGTCAGCTTCTCGACATTGCCTACAGCCTTGAATATGGGGGCGAAACGACGCAGCAGAGTGCCTTGAACCTCATCTATCTGCTGGGCTATCAACCTGTGCGTGCCTTCGAGCGTTCCGCCGAACAGTACCATATGGTCGGAGGCAACGAAGCTCTGCCCCGCGCCATCGCCGCCACGCTTCCGGCCGGCAGTATTCGATTGAATACGGCGCTGACCGCCATCGCGCGGAATGAAGACCGCACCTTTAGACTCTCCTTCGACAGCAGCGGGCAACCCAGCACGGTTATCGCGGATCGCGTAATTCTAACGTTGCCTTTCTCCGTTCTGCGGCGTCTGGATTACAGTGCCGCGGGCTTCAATGACAGAAAGACGATCGCTATCCAGGAACTCGGGTATGGCACGAATTCGAAATTGCATCTGCAATTCCGCACTCGGTTGTGGAATCGGAGTGGCCCCTGGGGAATCGGGAACGGATCCAGCTTTGCCGATACGGGGTTTCAACACACCTGGGATGCGACGCGCGCTCAAAGCGGGGACACCGGAATTCTGGTGGATTACACCGGCGGAAAGATAGGCTCCAACTTTGCCGGCGATCTGAACGATCCCGAAACGATTCGGAACTACGCGGGGCAATTCCTCCGCCAGCTTGAGCCCATCTTCCCAGGTATCGCCGCGGAATGGAATGGCCTGGCCACCTTGGATGTTCCCGCCCGTGTTCCTACGATGCTGGGATCGTATGCCTACTGGAAACCCGGCCAATATACGCGCTTTGCCGGCGCCGAGCGGGAACGCTCGGGCAATTGCCACTTCGCCGGAGAACATTGCTCGATCGACTTCCAGGGCTATATGGAAGGCGGAGCCCAGGAAGGCGCCCGCGCCGCCAATGAAATCCTCGCCGATCTTAAAGCTGGCCTCGTGTAGGTCCGCAATCTCGCGAAAACAACTACCGATATCGCGTGATAACTGTCAAATCCCAGAACCTTACTTATCCCAGGATGAGCAGCGTCTCTGGAATTCGTTGGTCGATGGAGAGGGAAGAGTCGCTTCGGTTGACGCCTGATCTCTGCGTGGCCATAATCGAGCATGATTCGCTTGGTCAAACTAGGACTTATTTGGTAGTTCTTGAGCAGACCCCGATGACGATACTCAAGACGTTGGCCATGTTGAGTTCGCTCGCCCGCAGCTTGTTGCTTTTCCCATGAAAAAACCACAACCCGCCATTACATTCATGTGAGCGGCGATCCCATGTCTACGCCGGTGCGGATTGTTGCGCCGTTCTTCAGCCTGCGGAGCTGGGATCCAAAGCCAGTATCGCTACGAAATGACGAAGCTGGCGGGCGGCGGCCCCTCGGCCAGCCCAGCCTTAACTAAAGGCCAACTGGGCCGAATTGGCTGCTAAGTTGCAGTCATCGAGTCGGGCCTACTTAACTCTTTGCATTTGATGGCCGCGCCGGGAGCTTCGGTAAGAAGATGGCACCAGACCGGAAAATCTTTCTATGTATTGGCAGGGCGATCTGTTTCCTAGCTCTGTCCGGACTTAGCGCCCAAACGCCGCCTGAAACGTCTAAACCGGAGGAGAAAGAGGCCCTTGCGCAGGATCCGTTGAATCGTCTGTCGCCCCAGAGTTCAGTGGTCTCCTTTCTGGAGACCTGCCGATCGGGCAACTTTGAGCGCGCTGCACGGTACCTCAATCTCGATCGGCTGCCCCGCGACCAGCGGTTGAATGACGGTCCTCGACTGGCCCAGCAACTTGGGCGCCTCCTGGATCGCGACGCGGAGTTCGATGTTGCCGCTCTCAGCAAAGATTCCCGGGGCGATCTCTCGGACGGTCTTCCGGAGGATCGCGAACGCGTCGGATCCTGGGATGTGAAAGGCAAGACGCTGGAGCTCCAACTCGAAAGGCGCTCCCGGCGTGCCGGCCTTGCCGTGTGGACGTTTTCTTCGGACAGCGTGGACCTGATCCCTCAGCTAGTACAGATGACCAGCGATTCCACGATTGAGCGATATATCCCAACAAGTCTCGTAGCCTGGAACGTCGCCGGAACCCCTGTATGGCGGTGGATCGCCCTGGCGCTCCTCATTATGGTGGTCGTCGCGATGTCCAGGAAACTCTCGCACTTGGCGATCTTCCTTTTGCGGCCTCTGGCCGGGACGCTTGGCCGCAAGATCGAAAGGTCAAGGCTGGATGCCCTCGCCAGTCCTGTTCAGCTCCTGCTGGCCGGCGTATTCTTGCGCGCCGGCGTGGAATGGGTTGGTCCGCCCGCGCTTCTACGCCTTTACCTGGCACGATCCTGCACGCTGTTGATCGTATGCGGCGCGGCTTGGCTCCTCGCGACGATAGTGGATCTGATCGTCGGACATATCCGCCTGAAACTGGAATCCCGCCATAGTACTTTCTCCCGGTCGGCGTTGCCGCTGGTTTCTCGCGTGGTGAAGATCACGATTTTCGTGTTTGCCGTGACCGTTGTGATGGCCAGTTGGGGATATAACACCAATACGATTCTGGCCGGGGTGGGAATCGGCGGAGTTGCGATTGCTTTGGCCGCACAAAAGACCATTGAGAACTTGTTTGGGGGAGTCGCCGTAGTGAGCGACCGGCCTGTGACTGTCGGCGATTTCTGCAAATTTGGAGAGCGCGTAGGAACGGTTGAAGATATCGGACTACGTTCAACCAGAGTGAGAACCCTCGACCGGACTTTGGTCTCCATCCCCAACTCCGAGTTCTCTTCCATGGTGCTCGAAAACTTCTCCCGTCGCGACAAAGTATGGTTCCATCCAACGTTTAACCTTCGACGAGATACCGAGCCGGACCGAGTCCGGAGAATTTTGGAATCGATCCGCCACATTCTGACGGAGCATCCCAAAGTAGAGGTAGGCGCTATGCCTGTGCGCTTCGTGGGTGCGGGCGCATATTCGCTGGATATCGAGGTTTTCGCCTATATCCGGACCACGGACTATGATGAATACCTTCAGTTCCAGCAGGACTTGCTCCTGCACATCATGGACGCGATTAGCGCGGCCGGTACGGCTCTCGCCATTCCCACGCAAGCCAGTATTTCCTATTCGGACGTCTCAAATCACCATGAGCAAGGTAGCACGAGGGAGTTGGAAGGCGCGCACAACCTATCCTAAACATCTCACGCCTGGCTCATGTGCAAGAACAAAGTGAGGTATCGCCTCAGGTTGCCGGTAATCAGGAAATTCTCGCGGACGTGCTCGTAACCCTGCTCGCCCAGGCGGCGCGCGATATCCGGATGAGAGAGTAGAAACCGGATCTGGTAGGCGGTCCCTTCCACGGAATGGGCCAGCAAGCCAGTATGCTTGTGAATAACCTGAGTCGGAATGCCGCCCACGGCCGACGCGACCACAGGCTTTTTCTTCCATAGGGCCTCAGCTACCGTCAGGCCGAATCCTTCGCGCAGGCTCTTCTGGATCATGATCGTCGAGGCGCGCTGCAATGCGTTCACCTCCAGCGGAGCTGCCGCCGGCAACTCAAGCACATGGACATCGGGATCGCCGGCCGCCTCCTGCCGGACTTCTTGCAGCACCGCTCCGCCTTCCGGATCGTCCGAAGCGCCGCCGCCGGCCAGCACCAGCTGGCAATCGTGATAGCGCTTCACGATGCGATAGGCGCGCACGACGCCGACCGGGTCCTTCAGACGATCAAAGCGCGAGATCTGCGTCAGGATCGGACGCTCGGAGTCAATCCCGAACCGGGCGAGCACTTGCGCGACAAACTCCGGATCGAGTTCGCGGTTCTTATCGGACAGCGGATCGATGGAAGGATAGAAGAGGTACTGGGGAATGGAGAGCTGGCGCGAAAACTCGGGTGATGAAAAGATGGCTCCGTCGTGGCGGACGACGTAAGGCTCCAGGAACTTCCACACCGTGAGATCGGCGTGAGACAGGTCGATGTGACAACGCCAGATCCATTTCCGGGGATCGTTTTGGGTCCGCGATTCAATCAATCCCGCGGGCTGCGGGTCGTGGATCACCACGAAGCGGGTGTCCAGCGCCAGACGCTCGCGGTTGCGCCGGTTGTATTCGCGGAAGATTTCGAAATCGTGCGGCCCGAGTTTTGTCGCCTGGCCGTGAAGCGCGTTATGAAAAGATTTGGTTACTTCGTAGAACTCAGGGCCTCCCTCGATCACTTCCCAACGCGGATCCAGACCCACTTCCCGCATCAGCGGCAGCAGCCGTATGAGGATTTCGGCCACTCCGCCGCCCACTGCAGTCGAATTGACCATGGACACTGTGGCGCCCTCCAGCGGACCCGCCAGCGCTCGGAGCTCTTCGATTTCCGCTGAGCCCAGCAAGGGGACATATTTTTCCAGAGTCGAACTGACCTGCTCGGCAACGATACTCACTTGGGGATCTCCTGATTCACCAGCTGGATTAATTCGAGCCGGGCTGTGTCGAGTGTATTCGTATAAATGTCAATCCGGTTGGTGCGCATCGCCAGCCGATCCAAACCGAGCGCGGTGGCGAACCAATGGGAGAAATCGTTGGTACGCAACTGCAAGCGTAACCGTGACGCGATGAAGTGATGGTAGAAGGAAGAATGGCTCAAACGTTCCAGGCCGGCGCGAAAACCAGCCAGCGTCTTCGCGTCCCAGGGCAGCGGGACTGTTACCGCCACTGCCCGGCAAAAATAGAACGGCTCGAACGCTTGTTGCTGCGCCTCCTTGGGATGCGCTTCGGCATACTCTGCGACGATGCGCCGCAGAGTATTCCGGAGCTCCGCAATCGACACATAATCGCGCACATCGATGTTGGCCAGGCGCTCCGCCAGCTCGGAACGGTTTACGCCGGCAAGCACCCATTGCGCGAAATCATTAGAGAATCCTTCCGTCAGGAAATGATGCCGTCCCAGGCTCTGAAACGTGTGATAAAAGATGGCGGCATCGCTTGAGTCCTCCAGGCATCCCTGTAGCTCTTCGATTGTGTTGGCCTTCTGATTCTCAATCTGGGTGAGATACGAAGCAGTTACAAACTGGAACGGTTGGGTTGCAGCCTTCATCCGACCTCCTGCGCTAATCGTTCGAGAAAAACCCGCACTTCGGCAATGCTGAACACGCGATAGCGCGCGTGCGTGGGCGCGGTCCGGCCCACCTGGACGGTAATACCCTCCTCCGCCAGCGCCAGGAAGGCCGGCTCATCCACGGCATCATCGCCGACAAAAACCGGAAGCGTGCCTGGGCGCGCGCGACGCCACAACCGCCGCACCGCTGCTCCCTTATCCTTCACCTCGGCGGGAATCATTTCAAGAGATCGCTCTCCGGCGAACACATAAAAGGCGCTCCTGTGAGGCTCCAGATACCTCACCACCTCGTCACGTACCTTGCGAATGTTACTCGGAGATGCTCGGGCGTAATGGATCGTCAGAACCGCACCCTTGTCCTCAAGCCAAGTCTCCGGCGTCTCCCGCACCACACGATTAGCCCATGCCTTCATGCATGGAAGCAGGCTTTCACTGCTGTCTCGTACAGCGGAGAGCTCACGGCCCTGCCGGGTTTCCCAACCATGCAATCCCAAATATCGGATGCCCGCCACGCCGATTTTGTTACGCACGTCGGCGTGCTTCCGCCCGCTGATGATCCATACGCGAACGCGGGGATTTTGCCCGAGCCGTGCGACGGCCCGGCGCATGCCATTGTTCAGAAGAACCTGATCCGGATGAGGGCGGAAGGGCGTAAGCGTGCCGTCGAAATCCAGGAACAGCGCCACCGCCTTAGCGCCGCGGATTCGGGCCGCCACTTGACTCCAGCAAGCGAACATGTAGCGTGCCTTGTCTCCCATCAGATCCTCGAGGCTGCGGCATGCTCCATTTGCTGCCGGAACTCGTTGGCGGGAGTCCGAATCTCACATAATTCCGAGATCAGGTTGGCGGCCCAGCGGTAGATGTTATGCTCGCGCACCACGGTGCGCATGCGCCGCATCCGCAGGTGCCGCTCCTCCGGCGACATCTGACAAGCTCGATGGATCGCCGTGGCCACTTCTTCGGTGTCGTAAGGATTCACGATCAGGGCATCCACTAGTTCATGGCAGGCGCCGGTGAAACGGCTGAGAAGCAATACACCCTGCTCGTCGTGTCGCGCGGCCACGTATTCTTTCGCAACCAGGTTCATCCCATCGTGCAGGGAAGTGACCATGCACAAATCCGCGTAGCGGTAATACGGAAGAATCTCTTCCCGGCTGTGATGACGTGGCAGCAGAATAATCGGCCTCCACTCGCTGGTCTGGAACCGGCGATTGATGCGCTCGGCCTCTTGCTCCACTTCCATCATGAGGTCGTGGTAGCGTCGGATTTCAGACCGGCTCGGGGCGCCAATCTGCACGAAGGTGAATTCGCCGCGGAAAGAGGGATATTTCTCGAAGAACCGTTCGAGGCCGCGGAATCGTTCCGGAATGCCTTTCGTATAGTCGATCCGATCCACGCCCACTCCCATGAAAGGCGCGCGAACGCCGTGTGTGGCGAGTAAGTCGGCGCGTTCCAGATAACGCAGTTCCGTCCCCGGAGATCCGTCGTCTGTCTCCATGGCGACGCTAATTGGAAATCGCCGGACGACAGTCAGGTGGTCATGACGGCGGACGGCACTTGCCTCGCGTTCGATTCGGCATTCCAAAACGCGGTCCACGGTATCCAGAAAGTTGTTGCAGTGCGTTTGAATATGAAAGCCGATGAGATCCGCGCCCAGAAGTCCTTCCAGTAATTCTCGCTGCCAAGGGCAGATTCCGAACGCTTCCGGATTCGGCCAGGGGATGTGCCAGAAGATGGCGACACGCGCATCCGGCCGGGCGCTCTTAATCATTTGCGGCAGAAGCGCGAAATGGTAGTCCTGCACTACCACCACGGGATTTTCGTCATTGCGGATTTCGTCGAGCACAGCGTCGGCGAACTTTCGGTTCACGGCCTGATAATGTTCCCAATCCTCGACGCGAAAGGTCGGTCGCGTATGCGCGATGTGACACAGCGGCCACAAGCCTTCGTTGGCGAAGCCCAGATAAAATCCGTGCACTTCCTGATGGGTCAGCCAGACCCGCTGCAGCGTGTACTGCGAGTGATCCGGGGGAACCCGCAGACGGCCCAGATCGTCGGCGCTTTCGCGATCCGCGTCTCCCGTCGCTTGGGCGATCCACGTTCCGTCGCAAGCCCTCAGGATTGGTTCGAGCGCTGTTACCAGACCGCTGGCCGGCACCGAACACTCGATCCCCGAAGGCCGGTGGAAGTGCTCGTACGGTTCTCGATTAGATACGGCGACCAGGCGGCTGCCGTTCAAACGGCCCTGGACGAAGACGCGAAGGCGATCCGTAGTCCAGTGGAAATCCGCAGCATCCCGCAGCCGGGCTTCCTCTTCGGCCGCGGCCCGGGCGGCGGTAAAGCTGGATGCCAGTCGGGAAACTTCTTGCTGCAATGGTTCGAATTCGGGATCCCCTGGAAGCCGGGGCGCGTCGTCTTCGGCGCCGATGCGCAGGCTTCGCAGCCACTGCGCCATTTGCGATACAGGCCGTCCGAGACCAAAGCGGAGTGTAACCAAAGTGACTGCCAGAATCAGCATGGTTTGAAGCCCGACGCTGGCTATGGTGCGCCGCCAGGTGGCCGCTGCCCGCAAAGGTATGTAGCTGGCGTCGTGAAAGACTTCCAGTGTTCCCAGGACAGTGGAGCCGCTGCGAACAGGAACTGCAGCCACGTGCATCAATGTGCCACCCAGTTGGACAAATTCCGTCGAACCGTTTTCCTCTTCCCTGGCTGGAAGAATCGGCGAAGGCATCGCCTTAGTTCGCGCGACCAGCCCGGAGCTGATCGCCAGGGGCAGACCGCTCGTGTCGTAAACAGCTATGCCGACCGGCTGATCACGGTCGTTGGAGCGATCCACTAGCGCTTGCAACTCGCGGTAGGCCCCACGAATCATCACCGGCCGTATCGCTTTCGCTTGTGCTTCCGCTAAATCCAAGGCCTGCCGGCCAAGATCGCGTTCCAAACCCGTGCGTTCCATCCGCACCTGATAGTAGGCAAACCCAGTGGCTACGGCCGCCACGCCGACAATCAGGAATAATGTAAGCCGAAAGGCTAGGCGCATAACAGATTTAAGTGATGAAGGAGCCCAGTTCTGGGCCCTCGTCTCTTATAGATAGCGCCGGCCAGTGGTCCATTACATAGGATGTAGATGGCAGTGATAAACCGTGCGCATGCTTGGCTTTAGGGATTAGGGCTTTCCAACCTGAGCCCCGAGTCGTTACTGAAGTCCAGTGAAGAGGGAGGCCGCGGTTGAGTCGGCTAAGGCGTCGGAATCGAATGGAGCGAACTCAAGATCGAAGTTGAACTCGCCAGCCAGACCGGTCTGATCGATCACCGGCCGCCGGGTCGGTCAGAAGTAGTAGAAACGCAAAATCACGGATGTGCCTCTGATGATCTTGGCTGCGGACGATGGCTCTATGCGGCCAAGAGGCGCTTATT
>Ga0105241_10003185_pt1 | contig 12213 bp, 8 predicted proteins | sample KBSC64metaG_FD_80422 | JGI IMG/M metagenome (GOLD analysis project Ga0105241, IMG submission 80422) | Corn rhizosphere microbial communities from Kellogg Biological Station, Michigan, USA - KBS C6-4 metaG | ecosystem: Host-associated > Plants > Roots > Rhizosphere > Soil | place: Michigan, USA... | reverse complement strand
GGTGAAGGCCAGACTCCAGCCGGCGTTGGACAAGGCGGACGCCTGGTTCCAGTCCTGGCTCGACGCCGCCGCATCAGGATCCGAATCAGCCATCGATGATCCGGACGGTCCCGGAACCGGCTTCGCCCGCGTCGCGGTCGCGGCCCGGCTGAGCGATCTGGACGCCCGCGTCCTGGCGGTCCTGGCGGCCGTGGAGATGTCCCCGCACCGTATGCGCCTGGTCACCTACATCCAGGACAACGTGCAGTTGCCGCGGCTCACCGTGGACACCGTCGACTTGCTCGTCCCCGGCGGTGGTCGGCGCCTGGCGCCCGGCGCTCCGCTGCGACGCGCCGGGCTGGTCCAGACGGCGGCGGACGGGCCGTGGGCCACCCGGATGTGCTGGCCCGCCGAGCGGGTGGTCTGGGCCCTGGCCGGGGACGACTCGGCCGATCCCGGGCTGCCGCCGGGGGCCGTCCGGCTGGATGCCGCCGATGCCGATCGCGCCGAAGCCGATCTCGCGGGTGCCGCCGATCGCGCCGAAGCCGATCTCGCGGGCGCCGATCGCGCCGACCTCGCTCATCGCGTCGACCCCGCCGCCCCCACCGCCCCCGCCGATCGCGCGCGTCCCGCCGTTCCTCCATCAGAGCCCGAACTGCTGCTGGTGGTCGGCGCCGACGCGGACAGCCGCCGGGCCGCCGTCCACCGCGCCTGGCCCGGCCGGCCGCTGCTGGCGACCCGCCCTCCGGTCACCGAGCAGGAGTGGTCGGCGGTGGCGCGCGAGGCGGCGGTCGGCGGCCGGGCGGTGCTCCTGGAGCTCGCCGGGACCCTCGACGCCGCGGCGGCCGACCGCGTCGCGGCGCTGACCGAGCTCAGCTGGGCGCTCAGCTCGCCCCACGAACTGGCGCTGGACACGCTGCCGTCCCGGCCCTGGTCGGAGATCCGGCTGGAGTCCGGGGCCGCCGAGGCCGAGGACTGGCAGCGGGTGCTCGGCGTCCCGCTCGACCCGGCGTATCCCTTGACCCGCGAGCAGCTGCGGCTGGTCGCGGCGGCCTGCGGCGGCGACCCGGCCCGGATCGGGGAGGGGGTGCGGCGGCTGGCCGGCGGGCACCTGGACGGGCTCGCGGTGCGGGTCCGGCCGCGCCGGACTATGGCCGACCTGGTGCTGCCCGCCGATCAGGGCGCGCAGCTTCGGGAGCTGACAGCCCGCTGCCGGGGGCGGGGCGTGGTCTACCGCGAGTGGGGGTTCCTGCCGCTGCCGTCCACCGGCGTGGTCGCGCTGTTCTCCGGGCCCTCCGGGACCGGCAAGACGCTGGCGGCCGAGGTGGTCGCCGGGGAACTCGGGCTCGATCTGTACAAGGTCGATCTGTCGTCGGTGGTGAGCAAGTACATCGGCGAGACCGAGCAGAACCTGGAGAAGATCTTCGAGGCCGCCTCGGCCGGAGACCTGGTGCTGTTCTTCGACGAGGCCGACGCGCTGTTCGGCAAGCGGTCGGAGGTCAGCGACGCGCACGACCGGTACGCCAACATCGAGGTCGCCTATCTGCTGCAGCGGCTCGAGACCTACGACGGCCTGGTGGTGCTGGCCACCAACCTGCAGCGCAACATCGACGAGGCGTTCCTGCGGCGCATCTCGGTGTCGATCGACTTCGCCGCGCCGGACGAGGACCACCGGCGGCGCATCTGGGAGCAGGCGTTCCCGGACGGGGCTCCGGTGGACGTGCTCGACTTCGACTATCTGGCCCGGCAGTTCAAGATCACCGGCGGCATCATCCGGAACGCGGCTTTGGGTGCGGCGTTCCTGGCCGCCGAAACCGGTGGCGGCGGCAAGATCACCATGGAGACCGTCGTGCTCGCCCTCAAGCGCGAGTTCCAAAAGCTCGGCCGGCTGCGCACCGAGGTCGATTTCGGGCCCTACTTCTCACTCGTGGACGGGAATCGCGATGTTCCACCTGCTTGACGAGTCCCTGGAGGATTTCCTGCGCACCACGGTGCCGCTCCCGGCCCGCGAGATCGACGTGTCCTTCGACGCCCCGGACAAGGACTGGGCCGCGAAGGTGTCCCGGCCGACGATCAACCTCTACCTGTGGGACGTCCGCCGGAACGTCGCCGACGGCGAGCTCGGCATGGTCGAGGTCCGCGACGGAGCCGGGCGCGTGAGCCGCCGGCCGCCGCTGCCGCGCGTGGACTGCCGGTACCTGGTCACCGCGTGGACGGCGGACGTCCGGGACGAGCACTCCCTGCTCGGCGCCGTGCTGGTGGCGTTCCTGCGGCACTCCGACCTGGAGCGGCGGTACCTGAAGGGCGCCTACCAGGACATCGAACCGGTGCCCTCGCTCAAGATCAGCGCGGACGACGGCCGGGACAACTCCGACTTCTGGTCGGCGCTCGGCGGGCAGTTCAAGCCGGGCCTGGACGTGACCGTCACGGCCACCGTGGACGCGGTCCTGCTCACCCCGGCCGGTCCGCCGGTCGAGCGCCTGACGATCATCACGAGCGACGGAGCCGCCGCCGGCGGCCGCACCTACATCGGCGGCCGCAGCGAGCACCCGGAGGGGACGCCGGTGTCCACGGACCACGGCGCCACGACGGTCGGCGCCGACGGCACGTTCCTGGTGCCGGGCGAGGCCGGGGACGAGGTGCGCGTCGAGGGGGCCGTCGTGGGACGGGTCGGGGAGACGGGAGGGGTGCAGCAGTAGGTCAGAGCTTCGTCGGTCGAGAGCAGACCGGCAGGTCTGTCAGAACGCGTGGACACGTGTATCAGAGCTGAACGAACTCTCTAGTGTTTCCCAGCGTCTTCGCCGGGCAGCCCCTTGACGCGGACAGTGATCGATCAGATGCTGCGCGCGGGTTGCGTGCCACCACACAACCCGATGCTCCGACAGCGGAAGGTGACTCCCATGGCGTCCAAGAACCAGACACCCCCCGAGGGCGTGGCCCCCGGGCAGAAGACGCCGCTGGGCAAGGTCCAGTTCGGCGGCCAGGCCGGCCGGTCCAAGTTCCAGCGCGGCCGCAACGTCAGCTTCAACGCGGGCCAGACGCAGAAGGCCCCCGACGTCCTGTCCTTCACCGTCTCGCTCGGCAACGGCAAGGTCGAGAACGTGGAGGTCAAGGGCGTCGTCGTGCGCGGCACCATCAACGACGGCGACATCGTCGGCGTCATCGACGCCAAGCGCAAGGGCGACGTCTACCGGACCAAGAAGGTCTGGAACTTCACGCGGAGCAGCGCCGTCACCGGCTCGCTGCTGGGTGCGCTGCGCCGCCGGGGCTGATGCCCGCGGCGGCGCGGCTTCGAGGAATCGTTTAAAAGGCTGCTTAGGGCGGCGGCTACTTCGAGTCCTGATCGAACTTCGACGTCGCCCAGACGTACCCGAGCACCGTCAGTCCCACGCACCAGGCGGCCGCCAGCCATCCGTCGTGCCCGATCGGCCCGCCGAGCAGCAGGCCCCGCAGGGTCTCGATGGCGGGGGTGAACGGCTGGTACTCGGCGATCGGCTGGAACCAGCCGGGCATCGAGTGGATCGGCGTGAACGCGCTGGAGATGAGCGGCAGCAGGATCAGCGGCAGCGCGTTGTTGCTCGCGGCCTCGGCGTTCGGGCTCACCAGGCCCATGCCGACCGCGATCCAGGTCAGGGCCAGGGCGAAGAGCACCAGCAGGCCGGCCGCGGCCAGCCAGGCCGGGGCGGCGGCGTGCGAGCGGAAGCCGATGGCCACGCCGACCGCCGCCACCAGGACCACGCTCGCGACCGCCTGCAGGACGCTGCCGACGACGTGCCCGACGAGCACCGAGGAGCGGTGGATCGCCATGGTGCGGAAGCGGGCGATGATGCCCTCGGTCATGTCGTTCGACACCGACACCGCGGTGCCGACCACGGTGCTGCCGATCGTCATCAGCAGCAGTCCGGGCACGACGTAGGCGATGTACGCCGAACGGTCCGGCACGCCGCCGCCGATGCCCGCGCTCAGCGAGCCGCCGAAGACGTAGACGAACAGCAGCAGAAGCATGATCGGGGTGAGCAGCAGGTTCAGCGTGAGCGAGGGATAGCGGCGCGCGTGCAGCAGGTTGCGGCGCAGCATCGTGGACGAGTCGCGCGCGGCGAGGGACAGGGACATGGAGCTCATCGGACAGCCTCCAGAGACTGCGGGGCGAGGCCGGTCAGGGCGGGATCTGTCAGGGCTTCGTTGGTGGTGGCGGCACCGGTCGGGGCGGAGCCGGTCGTGGCGGCACGGGTCGGGGTGACGCCGGTCAGGCCGGGTCCGGTCAGCGCGAAGAACACGTCGTCGAGGTCGGGCGTGTGCACCGTCAGCTCGTCGGCCTCGATCCCGGCCGCCTGCAGCCGGCCGAGGATCGCGCTCAGCCCGCGCTGGCTGCCGTCGCTGGGGATCTGGAGGGTCAGCGCCTGCTCGTCCCGAGCCGCCTCGGCCAGCGCGAAGGCAGCTCTCTGATAGGCGACCGGATCCGAGAAGCGCAGCCGCACGTGGCCGCCGGGAACCAGCCGCTTGAGCTCCTCGGCCGTGCCCTCCGCGGCGATCCGGCCGTCGTTGAGCACCGCGATCCGGTCGGCGAGTTCGTCGGCCTCTTCGAGGTACTGCGTGGTGAGGAAGACGGTGACGCCGCCGCTCACCAGCTCCCGGATGATGCGCCACAGGTCGTGCCGGGCCCGCGGGTCCAGGCCGGTGGTCGGCTCGTCGAGGAAGATGATGCGCGGATCGCCGACCAGCGTCATGGCGATGTCCAGGCGGCGCTTCATGCCGCCGGAGTACGTCGAGGCCGGCTTCTTCGCCGCCTCGACGAGGTCGAACCGCTCCAGCAGACCGGCGGCGACACGGCGTCCGTCGCGGCGGTTCAGGTGGTGCAGGTCCGCCATCAGGAGCATGTTCTCCTCGCCGGTGATCAGTCCGTCGACGGCGGAGAACTGCCCGGTGACGCCGATCGCGGCGCGCACCGCCTGCGGGTCGGCGGCGAGGTCGTGGCCGCCGATGCGGATCGGCCCGGTTCCGGGGCCGGGCGCGATCAGCGTCGACAGGATCTTGACGGCGGTGGTCTTGCCGGCGCCGTTCGGGCCGAGCAGGGAGAAGACCGTCCCCTCGGCGACGTTCAGATCGACGCCGTCGAGCACGACTTTGTCGCCGTAGGACTTGCGCAGCCCCTGCGCCGCGATGGCCGGGGTGTCCGGGATGGTCATGAGTCGAGTGCTCCTGTTCGGTGGGTTCGTTCGGCGTTCTTCAGTGTTCTGATCTGCGCGGGGCCGCCGAGCCAGCCGACTTCGACGTCGCCGTCGAAGTCGCCGTCGCCGCCGTCGGCCACGGTGAGGCGCAGGCTCGCGGCCTCCTCGACGGTGATGTGCCGGCCGGCGCCCTCGAAGACGACCTCGCCCAGGCGGCCGACGCTGCTGAGCCCGCAGCCGCCGGTCCTGGCCTCGATCCGGGAGCCGGCCGGCAGTTCGACCGTGACGTCCAGGTCCCCGGACGCGCCGAGGCGCGGGCTTCCCGGGTTGACGCTGCGGATCCGCAGAACGTCGTCGGCGAATGCGACGTCTGTCTTCTCCGCCGCCTCCAGATCCCGGCTCCTGCCCGGGTCGGCGGGCCGGATCTCGACCGTGGTGTCGGCGCGGTCGGCGGCGATCAGCCGGATGTGTCCTGAGGCGATCTCCAGGATCGCGGTGATCGGACCAGGGGTGTCGAACGTCAGCATGCAGTCCTCTCTTACTGCTGGTGGGGACGCAGGAAAGGTCGCCCCGACGCGGGCCGCCCCACAAGCACCCGCCCCTGTCCGTGGGCCGCCCCCGCCCGCTGCGCACCCTTGACAACCTGCTGTTTTGAATGATCGGATCGCTGTCCCGGATTTGTCCCGCACAGGGACGGCGGCGGGGAGGATCGCGGGGGCGACGGGTGGCAGGGGGCGCGGTGACCGAGGATCTGGTGCTACGGCTGCGTCGGATCAAGGACGAGTCCCGGCGCAGCCTTCGCGACCTGGAGCGCGCCACCAACATCAGCAACTCGGCTTTGTCCCGCTACCTGTCCGGCCAGGCCGTCCCGCCGTGGAGCGCCGTGGTCGCGCTGTGCAGCGCCGCCGGTGCCGATCCCCGCCCGCTGCGGCCGCTGTGGGAGCAGGCGCAGCGTGCGCGGCGCGGACGGGGACGGTCGTTCGACGTGAACCGTCCTGCCGCGCGGCAGCATGCGACGCGCAACGACCTCCCGCGCGATGCGGCAGCCTTCACCGGCCGCCAGGCCGAGGTAGCCGCGCTGCTGCGGCTGGCGCGGGCCGGGCACGCAGTGGCGGTCGACGGCATGGGCGGCGTCGGGAAGACGGCGCTGACCGTCCACGTCGCCCACCGGCTCGCCGCCGAGTTCCCCGACTGCCAGCTGTACCTCGACCTGCACGGTTTCACGCCCGGCCGCGAAGCGCGCGAGCCCGGGGAGGCGCTGCTGATCCTGCTTCGGGCGCTGGACGTGCCCGGCGGCCGGATCCCCGACGCGCTCGACGAACGCGCCGCGCTGTGGCGGTCGGAGCTCGCCGGGCGCCGGGCCGTCGTCGTGCTCGACAACGCCGCCGACGCCGGTCACGTCCGGCCACTGCTGCCCGGCGCGGGGCGGCACGCCGTCCTGGTCACGAGCCGCCGGCGGCTGGTGGACCTCGACGGCGTCGAGCCGGTCTCGCTGGCGCCGCTGTCGGCGGCCGACGCCTCGGACCTGTTCGGGGCGACGCTCGGCGCCGGTACGGGCTCCGAGGACACGGCGGCCACCACTTCCCCGGCCGGCCGCGCAGAGGCCGTCGCCGAACTGATGCAGCGCTGTGGCGGCCTCCCGCTGGCGATCCGCATCGCCGCGGCCCGTCTGCGGCACCGCCCGGGCTGGACCGTGGCGGACCTGCTGGACCGGTCGCCGGCCGACGAGCCCGGCGTGGCCCAGGTCATCGACGCGTCGCTGGCCCGCCTCACCGTGCCGCAGCAGCGCATGTTCCGGCTGCTCGGCGTCTTCCCCGGCGCCGACATCGAGCCCTTCGCCGCCGCCGCGCTGGCCGGCGTCGGCGCCTCCGAGGCCCGGGCCGTGCTGGACGAGCTGGTCGACGCGAACCTGCTGGAGGAGCCGAGCCCGAAGCGCTACCGCTTCCACGACCTCATCCGGCAGCGGGCCGTCGAGGCCGCTCGTGACGAGGTGTCCGCCGTGGACCGCCAGGCCGCGCTGGACCGCCTGACCGACTTCCACCTGCACGTCATCCAGCTGGTCCGCGACCGGCTCGACGACAAGCTGGAAGGGAGCGTCGACCGCATCAGGCCGGTCCGGCACGTCCCGGAAGCGCTGCCGGCGCTGGAGAACCTGGCGCAGATGATGGCCTGGTACGAAACCGAGTCGGCGACCGTCGAGGCAGTCGTCAGCCTGGCGGCCGACGGCGGCCGGGACGACCTCGTCGTGCAGTTCGCGCTCGTCATCGGCGCCTTCCTCGGCCGCCGCGGCGAGATGGAGCCGTGGTACCGGATCACCTCCGCGGCGGTCGGCGCCGCCGAACGCCGGCAGAACCCCAGCGAGCTGGCCGCCGTCAGGTACTTCCGGGGCGTCGCCCAGCGCTTCGTCGGGCGGCTCGCCGAGGCGGAGGCCGACTTCGCGGCGGTCCACGACTTCGCGGTCGAGACCGGCGCCGGCCCGGGGCTGCGGATCATCGCGCTGTGGCGCATGGCGTCGGTCGCCGAGGACCGGGGCGACTTCCGTCGGGTCCTGGAGCTGCGCCGGATGATCGCCGAGACGCCGGGCGCCGAGCGGTATCCGGCTCACCAGGCTTATGCGCTGATGACGACCTCGAGGTCGCTGATCCACCTGGGCCGGACGGCCGACGCCGGGCAGGAGGCGCGCGCCGTGCTCGCCTCGCCGCAGGCGGACGATCCGGCGCTGCGGATCATCGCCCTGCGAGCGCTGGGGCATGCCCAGCTCGCCGAGGGCGACGCCTCGGCCGCCTTGCAGACGTTCATCGAGGCCGTCGCGGTGAGCGGGGACGCGGGGCACGTGTCGTACGTGGCGGTGTGCCGGGGCGACGCGGCGCAGGCCCTGAGCCGTCTCGGCCGCCACGCCGAGGCCCTCGACGAGCACGAGGCCGCGGCGACGTGGGCGGCGGACAACGGCGAGCTGCACCGCGAGATCTTCCAGCGTGAGGCCTTCGGGCACGCCTTCCTTGCCGCCGGCGATCCCGACCGCGCCGAACAGCAGTTCCGCCGCTGTCTGGAGCTGGCGCGGCCGCGCGGGTTCGGCCACGTCGTCGCGACGGCCGAGCTCGGGCTCGCGGAGGCTCTCGACCGATCGGGGGAGTCGGCGGAGCGGACGCGCCGAGTCGACACGGCCGGGTGGGTTGTGGACGAATAGTTCGTATGGACAACGGAGCGGCAAGTTCGAAAACCGGTCTTCCGGGACAGATCCGCGCATGCCTGTTCGACCTCGACGGTGTCCTTACCGAGACGGCGAAAGTGCACGCCAGGGCCTGGAAGGAGATGTTCGACGCCTACCTGCGCTCGCGTCCCGGGCCGTTCGTACCCTTCGATCCGGTGGCCGACTACGACAGGTATGTCGACGGCAAGCCCAGGGCCGACGGGACGCGCTCGTTCCTTCGATCGAGGGACATCGATCTGCCGGAGGGCTCGCCCGACGACGCGCCGGGCACCGAGACGGTCAACGGCCTCGGCAACGCCAAGAACGAGATCGTTCTGCGCCTGCTCAAGACCGACGGCGTCCACGTTTACGCGGGCTCGGTCCGCTTCCTCAAGGCCGTCCGCGCGGCCGGGCTGCACCGGGCGGTGGTCTCCTCCAGCGCCAACTGCGCCAGCGTGCTGGAGGCCGCGGGTATCGCCGACATGTTCGAGGTGCGCGTCGACGGCGTGACGATCGCCGAGGAGAACCTGCCGGGCAAGCCCGCTCCGGACACGTTCTTGGCCGCGGCCAAGAAGTTGGGCGTGGACCCCGACCAGGCCGTGGTGTTCGAGGACGCGCTGGCCGGCGTGCAGGCCGGGCGGGCCGGCAAGTTCGGGTTCGTGGTGGGCGTCGACCGGGTCGGGCAGGCCGACGACCTGCGCGAGGCCGGGGCGGACACGGTCGTGACCGACTTGGCCGACCTGCTGGGCGACGGCGGGGACGACGGCGGCGGGCACGGCGACGGCCGCGGCGGGCACGGCGGCGACAAGGGCGATCACGCATGATCCGGCAGCCGTACTACGCGGTCGAGCCGTGGTGCCTGCGCGAGACGGAGATAGCCCTCGACCTCCTGGGCCAGAGCGAATCGGTGTTCGCCCTGGGCAACGGGCACATCGGCTGGCGGGGCAACCTCGACGAGGGCGAGCCGCACGTGCTCCCCGGCTCCTACCTCAACGGCGTCTACGAGTCCCATCCGCTGCCGTACGCCGAGGCCGGATACGGCGACCCGGAGGCGGGCCAGACGGTCATCGACGTCACCAACGGCAAGGTGGTCCGGCTGCTGGTCGACGACTCGCCGTTCGACCTCCGGTACGGAAACGTCCTGGAGCACGAGCGCGTGCTCGACTTCCGCACCGGGGTGCTGGACCGCCGGGTCCTGTGGGAGTCCCAGGGCGGCAAGAAGGTGCGGGTCCGCTCGACCCGGCTGGTCTCGCTGGTCCAGCGGGCGATCGCCGCGATCTGCTACGAGGTCGAGGCCGTCGACACCGAGATGTGGGTGGTGGTCCAGTCCGAGCTGGTCGCCAACGAGGCGCTGCCGGAGTCCTCCGGCGACCCGCGGGCCTCGGCCGTCCTGAGGGCTCCGCTGGTGGCCGAGGAGCACAGCGGGCGTCCCACCGGGGCGGTGCTGGTGCACCGGACAGCGCGCAGCGGGTTGCGGATCGCGGCGGCCATGGGGCACCAGGTGCAGGCGCCGCCGTCGCTGGACGAGACCGTGGAGTGCTTCGACGACCTGGCCCGGTACACGGTGACGGCCGTGCTGAAGCCGGGGGAGCGGCTGCGGCTGGTCAAGTACGTCGCCTACGGCTGGTCGCAGGAGCGGTCCGAGCCGGCGGTGCGTGCGCAGGTGGAGGGGGCGCTGGCCGCCGCTTCCCGGACCGGCTGGGAGGGGCTGGTCGACGAGCAGCGTGGGTATCTGGACGATTTCTGGGCCGGCGCCGACGTCGAGGTCGAGGGCGACGCCGAGATCCAGCAGTCTGTGCGGTTCGGGCTGTTCCACATCCTGCAGGCCGGCGCCCGGGCTCAGGGCAGGGCCATCCCGGCCAAGGGGCTGACCGGCACCGGGTACGACGGGCACGCCTTCTGGGACACCGAGGCCTTCGTTCTTCCGGTGCTGACATACACCGTCCCGCAGGCGGCCGGCCACGTCCTGCGCTGGCGTTACGACACCCTGCCGCAGGCCAAGGAGCGGGCCCGTCAGCTGGGCCTGAAGGGCGCGGCGTTCCCCTGGCGGACCATCGCCGGCGCGGAGTGCTCGGGCTACTGGCCCGCCGGCACCGCGGCCTTCCACATCGGGGCCGACATCGCCAACGCGGTGACGCGCTACATCGCGGCTACTAAGGATACGGACTTCGAGAAGACCATCGGGCTGGAACTGCTCGTCGAGACGGCGAGACTGTGGCGCTCGCTCGGCCACCACGACGCCCAGGGCCGCTTCCGCATCGACGGAGTGACCGGACCCGACGAGTACAGCGCCGTCGCGGACAACAACGTCTATACGAACCTGATGGCGCAGCACAATCTGCTCGCTGCCGCCGTCGTCGCGGAACGTTACTCCGACCGGGCCTCCGAACTCGGCGTCGACGACGAGGAGGCGGCTTCGTGGCGGGACGCGGCCGCGGCCATGTACATCCCGTACGACACGGCGCTCGGCGTCCATGCCCAGGCTGACGGCTTCACGTCGCACGAGGTCTGGAACTTCGCCGACACGCCGCCGGAGCACTACCCGCTGCTGCTGCACTACCCGTACTTCGACCTCTACCGCAAGCAGGTCGTGAAGCAGGCGGACCTCGTCCTGGCGATGCACTTCCGCTCCGAGGCCTTCACGGACGAGCAGAAGGCGCGCAACTTCGCGTACTACGAGGCGCTGACGGTCCGGGACTCCTCGCTGTCCGCGTGCACTCAGGCGGTGATGGCCGCCGAGGTGGGGCACTTGCAGCTGGCGGGGGACTACCTGGCCGAGGCCGCGCTGATGGACCTGGACGACCTGGAGCACAACACGCGCGACGGGCTGCACGTCGCCTCGCTCGCCGGAACGTGGATCGCGCTGGTCGCCGGTCTGGCGGGGATGCGCGAGCGGGAGGGCACGCTGGGCTTCAAGCCGCGGCTGCCGTCCGGCATCACCCACCTGGCGATCAACCTCACGCTGCACTCGGCCAGGCTCCGAGTGGAGATCACGGCGGACACGGTGACCTACAGCCTGCTCGACGGCCCGTCCCTGCGGATCCTGCACGACGGCAAGCCGATCGTCCTCGCCGAGGACAGCCCGGTCACGCGGCCGATCGCGCGGGTGGCGCCGATGACGGCGCCGCATCAGCCGGCGGGGCGTGCGCCTCGGCGGCGGGAGTCGGCGCTGTAGGGGGTGGGGTGGCGTCGGTGCTCGGCGGGGCGGTCACCGCCGCGGACGCGCCGCACCTCGCCGAGCCGCGTGTTCAGCGCGATCGCGCTCGCGCACGGGCACCTGCAACGCCTGCGCCAGCTCGTCTCTCTGCGCACGGGTCAGATACGGCAGCCTGACGAGCCGCTTGCCATCGGCGTCGGCCAAGATGGGCTCGCCTTGAGTCCGTCGCAGCGCCGCGATGCGGGAGCGCTCGGTTCGGTGGTAGCGGCCGGTGAACGTGTAGACGTAGACGTCATCGCTGTCCACCACGATCCTCTGCCTCCGATAGCCGACCGTCGCCCAGACTCCGCTCGCGAGCCATAGAAGGGCCATGCCGAACCACAGCGCCGCCCCGCCGTGTCCGGTGTCCATGTCCACCAGCGCCGCGACAAGCGACAGCACGCCGGCCGCCAGCGGAAACATCGTCACCAGTCCGATCGGGGTTCGCAGGCTCAGCCGGACGACGAGCAACGGCGGCGGCCGACGCGCGGCGGTGTCGCGGTCCTCCTCGAACGGGAGGTTCAAGCCTTCGGCCGTCAACGGTATGCCGCGCCGTTTCCGCGCCCTGGCCGCCGCGAGGGTCAGCCCGGCGGACATGGCGAAGAAGACCAGCTCCATGACTCCGGCGGCGGTCCACAACTTCCGGGCCGACACGTGCGACGAGTGTGGCGACCGGCCGG
>Ga0105241_10003183_pt1 | contig 12216 bp, 11 predicted proteins | sample KBSC64metaG_FD_80422 | JGI IMG/M metagenome (GOLD analysis project Ga0105241, IMG submission 80422) | Corn rhizosphere microbial communities from Kellogg Biological Station, Michigan, USA - KBS C6-4 metaG | ecosystem: Host-associated > Plants > Roots > Rhizosphere > Soil | place: Michigan, USA... | reverse complement strand
GCGGGCTATGTGTGGAGCTATGTTACTGATGATAACAAAAATCTTGTAAGTATTTCAAAAGATTATCTATCGGTTCAAAAAACGGTAGGGGCCAGCGCCGACGAACTTTATACCATAACAGCGAATAATAAGGGAGTTGTGAATATTAGTTTTTTTCAAAAAAGAAACTGGGAAAAAAACAGTAATGCTGCTAACGAAAAAAAAATAAAAATCACCATCGGGTGATTAATATTGTTCATGTTCATTCGGGAAATCCTTTGTTTTTATATCCGAAATATATTTTTGAACAGCGTCTGTAACTTCTTCATGAAGATTTAGATAGGTTCTTAAAAAACGTGGCTTAAATTCAGTATTAATACCAAGCATATCATGCATTACAAGTACCTGCCCGTCGCAATAACCGCCTGCACCAATTCCAATGGTTGGTATCGATAAACTTTCTGAAACTTCTTTGGCTAACGAGGCTGGAATCTTTTCCAGAACAATGCCGAAACAACCCGCTTCCTGCAACAGTAGTGCATCCTTTTTAAGTTTTTCTGCTTCTTCTTCTTCTCTTGCTCTTACCGTGTAAGTTCCAAATTTATAAATGGATTGAGGCGTTAAACCAAGATGCCCCATTACGGGTACACCGGAACTTAGAATTCGTTTTACTGATTCAAGAATCTCTTCTCCGCCTTCCAGTTTAATGGCATGTGCGCCGGTTTCCTTCATAATTCTTATAGTTGAACTCAATGCCTCTTTACTATTGCCCTGGTAACTTCCAAAGGGCAAATCAACTATTATTAAAGAACGGTTACAACCACGCACAACCGAAGATGCATGATAAATCATTTGTTCAAGCGTAATGGGCAATGTTGTTTCATGGCCTGCCATCACATTGCTGGCACTATCGCCAACAAGAATAATATCTATACCAGCCTCATCAAAGATTTTTGCAAATGAATAATCATAAGCTGTAATCATCGAGATCTTTTCTCCAACCAACTTCATTCTCAATAATGTGTTGGTCGTTATTTTTTTTACTTCTTTATTAACTGACATAGCTATAAGGTTTTTGAAAAAAAAGCGACAGGATGGAGATGGCTCTGCATTAGAATAAAACAAATCCCTGGAGCGTTCGCACGGTAAATGTATAAATAATTTAAAACTTTATTAATTCTATGTTTTACCAAAGAAATCTGGTGTCATCGGTCAATGATCATTAGTCATTGACGTAGAACCTTGTTGCAAGAAGTATCTAATGACTATTGACTAATGACCATTGTGTATTAACTACTGACAAATTTCTCCTTCACTTCTTCCCACAAATGTTGCACAAGCCCGTCTGCCAAACCAATTCTGGGAACATAGATTTCTGAGGCGTTGGCCCATCGCATAACGTTAACGTATATCTGTAAAGCAGGTACGATAACATCGGCTCTGTCTTCGCGAAGTTTGTAAATTCTTATCCGGTCGTCTAATGAAACATTGCTGAGTTCTTTATAAAAATCACGCAATAATTCCAACGGCAGTGGCTTCGAGTCTTTACGCCTGCTAAGAGAAAATACTTTATTTATATTTCCACCCGAGCCTATGGCTGTAACCTGTTTGTGGCCTTTTGTTTTTTCTTTAATGTCATTCTTCATTTCGTCCCATTTCTCTTCGGTTACTTTATTTTTAAGCAGCCTGATAGTTCCGATGTCAAAAGAATCTTTAAAGACGAGTTTGTTATTACTGAAAAAAGTAAGCTCTGTGCTGCCACCGCCCACATCAATATATAGGTAAGAATGGTCCTTATCTAAATTTTCAGCAACATGATTTTCGTATATGAAGGATGCTTCGTCACTTCCTGAAATAACTTCAATCTCAATGCCTGTTTCATTCTTCACCAATGAAATTATTTCCGCACTGTTAGAGGCTTCCCGCATAGCCGAAGTAGCACACGCCTTCAAATATTTTACTTCATAAGCATGCAACAGGTTAATGTATGCTTTCATCGTATGCAAAATGAGTTCCGTTTTGTGTTCGGAAATTTTGCCTGTATCGAAAACGTCAAACCCCAGTCGCAAAGGGACTCTTATGAGTGAAACTTTATTAAAAGTGGCTTTATTTTTTTCGTCAACAATTACTTCAGATATAAGTAATCGTGCTGCGTTGCTTCCAATATCAATTGCTGATAATTTCAACAGGTGTATTTTTTTTCTTTAAGAGATAATTATAGGTTTCAATTTGAGAACGGATTCTTTTATGGTGATCATTTTCTACATAAATATTAGAAAGGTTGTTATCGAGAATTCTTGCCTTTACATTATCTTCCAGTTGAATGCGAAGTATTTCTTTTAACTCACGTTGAATCTCTTTATCGTAAATGGGGCAGGTGGCTTCAACCCTATGATCGATGTTGCGAACCATCCAGTCGGCAGAGGAAATAAAAACCTTTTCCTTTCCATCGTTGTGAAAGATCATTACCCGTGCATGTTCAAGATATTCGTCAACTATGCTAATGGCTTTTACCGGTTTCCTGAATTTTTTATTTTCGGTAAACATGCAGCAAATGCCTCTTATTATCATTTTTATTTTTACTCCGGCTCTCGCCGCCTCGTACAATTTAACAATAAGTTCTTCGTCGCTGAGCGAATTTAATTTTAAGATAATGGCAGCATGCCTTCCCTCACGTGCAACTTTTATTTCCTTATCAATCAGCACATGCAGTTGCTTGCGCAAAGCAACAGGGCTTACAATTAATCGTTTACAGGCTTTCAGTGATTGAAAGTCTTTAGGATTCTCGAGGTAGTTAAACATCCGGTTTACATCTGCCATAATATGCCTGTCGCTGGTTAACAGGCAGTGATCACCGTACACGCGTGCTGTTTTTTCATTAAGGTTACCGGTACTTACAAAGCCAAAATGAGTAGTATGGTTATTAACTTTCTTTTTTATAAGGCAGAGTTTAGCATGTATTTTTAAATTTAAAACTCCTAAATAAACCTTAACGCCTGCTTCTTCCAACCGTTCTTTCCATTCGAGATTCGCTTCTTCATCAAATCTTGCCCTCAATTCCAAAACAACCGTTACCGACTTTCCATTGCGCACCGCATTGGTTAGGGCATTAATGATATTAGAACGTTCTGCAAGCCGATAGCACGTTAGTTTAATACTAACTACATCAGGAGCGATAGCAGCTTCTATTAACAAATCAATTAAAGAATCAAATGAATGATAGGGGAAATTAAGCAGTACATCTTTTTCAAGAATAACTTTGGTTACGCTATTGGCGTTTTGCAATAACGGATGAATGAAAGGTTTTTTTCTTGGATTTTTTCTTTCAAAAACTGAATCAGGGAAGTTGATGAAATCTTTAAAGTTATGAATACGGCCGCCTGACTGAATATGATCTTTATTAGTTAATCCCAATCTTTTAATAAGATAATTTAAAAGCATACTGTCAATATCCTTATCAAAAATAAAACGCACGGGTTTTCCTTTTTTCCTGTTCTTCAATCCCTTTTCTATTTTTTGAATAAAAGATGTTGATACATCATTATCAATATCTATTTCAGCATCCCTCGTTACCTTAATAATATTCGATGAGAAAGTATCGTATCCGAAATAAGAAAAGATATTAGGAAGGCAAAATCGAATAATGTCTTCGAGCAGGATAATATAAGAGCCTTCCGCAGTTGATGGAAGGATTACAAACCGTGGCAATCTTGATGGAACTGAAACCAAAGCAAATCGCTGAGGAATGCTTTCATCTTTAGCGGAAAGTTTGCAGGCAAGGTAAATTGATTTGTCGTTAAGTGTTGGAAACGCCTGGATGTTTTCAATCATCAATGGCACAATATTGCTTCTTACATTTTCATTGAAATAATTAAGTACAAACTTTTGTTGTTCCCGGTTAATATGTCTTTCAGTAACTAAAAATATTTTCTGGTTCTTCAGTTCGCTGATAATATTGGCCCATGTGCGGTTAAACTGGTTTTGCTGAATAGTAACTTTCTCATTAATCTCGTCAAGAATTTTTTCGGGCGTTTGCTCAAGGTGCATGTTTGCTTTACTTCCAAACTCTATCATACGCCTTAATGTAGCAACTCTAACCCTGAAGAACTCATCGAGGTTACTCGAAAATATACCAAGGAATCGTATTCTCTCACGAAGCGGAACAGTCTCGTCACCGGCTTCCTGCAACACTCTTGCGTTAAATGCAAGCCAGCTTATATCTCTTACAATTATTCTGCGTTTGTCCATAACTGTTATCAGACTATATCTTTTTCATTTTTTCAATAATGCCTGTGGTGGAGAAGCCTTCTTCTAATGGAATAATTTCTACACGGCCACCATTTGCAATTACTTCGTCAGCGCCTACTACTGTGTCCGAAGTATAATCCCCGCCTTTTATTAATACGTCGGGCATAATATTTTTAATAAGATTAAGAGGAGTGTCTTCATTAAATATTATAACAGCATCTGTCATAATTAAAGAGGCAAGAATTAGCGCACGGGAATATTGATTATTAATGGGCCGGTCGTTTCCTTTTAGTCTTTTTACAGACGCATCGCTATTTACCCCGATGATTAAAACATCGGCAAATGCGGCAGCTTGTGATAATATTTTAATATGCCCTTCGTGCAGAATATCAAATACTCCGTTGGTAAAAGCAATTGTTTTATTAATTAATCGCCACCATTTTATTTGCGATAGCAACCGCTCATTGGTAAATATTCTTTCATTTATTTTATTGCTTTGCTTCATAATTTTTTTTATTAAAATAAATTAATAAACCAAAACTTATTAAACCTCCTACAATAATAATACCTGTTGATACGCTCCACATTAACCATCCAAAAGATATATTGTCTATTGCGTAAATGAGCAGTACCTGCTGCACTGCGACCGGAAAAGCGCCTATGCCTCCCGGCGCCACAATAAACGCAAGGGTTGCCAGCGAAAGTACGCTAAAGGCAGCTCCAATTCCCAGTCCTGACGTGGCCGAAAGAGCCTGGAACCCGATATAAATTTCCATAAGATACAAAGTCCAGATAAATATAGAATGCATGATAAATGCTCTCCTTTTTTTTAATCGCAAGATAGAGGTGAATCCTTCTTTCAGCCCGATGTGAACTCCCTTTAGCTTTAGAATGTGCCGGTGTGTTGGATATCTTTTAAAAATCCATCTGATTAAAACGAAAAATATTACTGCAGCGATAGAAACTACTAGCAATGTTTGCCACCAGGGAAAATCTGCATTTTTATTTGATATCTGCAGTATCTTATCTTTTATAAAACTACTTACGGTTTTTATTTGTATAACAATAGTGATGATAATAACAAGGAAATAGCAAAAGAGATCAAACACCCTTTCCGTTAAAATGGTTCCTATCAATTTATTTATGGGTATTTTTTCATAACGGCCGAGAAGCGTGCACCTTAAAATTTCGCCGGCACGTGGTATAAATGTATTCGCAAAATATCCGCACATCGTTGCATAAAAAGTATTGGATGTAGAAGGATGATAACCCATGGGCTCAATCATAATCTTCCATCGCACTGCCCTGCTTAAATGGCTTAAGAGTGCAATGATAGCAACGGGAATAATAATTAAGTAATTAGCATGCAGTAAAGATTCCCTGAACTGCACCCGCTCTATCGGCGTCATTTTACTAAATTGCCACCAGGTAAGAAAAATACCTATTCCTAAAAAAACAAGATATTGTAAAACAGCAAATATTTTTTTTCTCATAAATAGGGTTACAAGATAATGAACAGTATTAACATTAATCTTTTATCAAAATGTTATCGATCAATCTTACATTATTTAAAAAAGCTGCAGTCAAAATTATAACACCTTTAGGTTTGTCAATGTCATCAATTATTGTAAGATTTTTGCTTTTTGCCAGCTCAAGATAATCTACTTTGAATCCTTTTTTTTCGAGTTTATTAATTGCTTCTGTTTTTAATTGAGGGAAATTTCTTATTCCTAAATTTTCTTTGATGTACATTAATGTCTTGTATAAGGCCGCGGCAATCTGTTTTTGTTCTTCATTTAGTCTAAGATTGCGGCTGCTCATGGCAAGTCCATTTTTTTCGCGAAGGATGGGACATACGACTACCTTAACTTTTTTGTCCATTTGCTTAACCAGGCTTTTTATAACCAGGCATTGCTGGTAGTCTTTCTGTCCAAGAAATAAATAATCCGGTTCAACAATATTCAGCAATCTTTCAACAACAAGGCATACACCCTGGAAATGGCCGGGCCTAAATTCGCCTTCTAAAATTTTTTCGAGGTGCCCAAGTTCGTAATGTTTATTTTTTGAAGCCGCATCCGGGTAAACTTCATTTGCCGTCGGAATAAATAAGATATCGCACCCGGACTCTTCGAGTAACAAAATATCATTTTCAATAGACGAGGGATATTTGTCAAAATCTTCCTTGTTATTAAACTGAACGGCATTCACAAAAATGCTGCATATCGTGATATCAGCGTCCTTTTTACTTTTAGCAATTAATGACAAATGGCCTTTGTGCAAGGCGCCCATCGTGGGTACAAAGCCTGTTGAAAGGCCTTGATGTCTGGCCTTATTAATATGCGACCGTAAATCTTTAGAACGTTTAAATATTATCATTACTGCGTTGGAATATCGTTCAACGTTGGACTCAACGTCTATTAACAAAAAAATTATTGTAACTTCGCCGCCTGCTAAAAAAACTGTTAAAGCTAATTTAACTATTCGCAAATGTCAACAAAGAAAAGAATTTTATTTATTGCAAACGAAATGTCACCTTACCTCGAAATGACCGAATTTGCGGAAATCGTGAACAGGCTTGCAGTAAAGTCGAATGAAAGCGGTATGGAAGTTCGCTGTATTATGCCACGGTTTGGCATTATTAACGAACGCAGGCATCGCCTTCATGAAGTTGTCAGGCTCTCTGGTATTAATGTTTCGATAGATGGGGATGATTACCCACTTGTAATTAAAGTTGCGTCTTTGCCGAATGCGCGGTTACAGATTTACTTTCTAGATAATGAGGACCTGTTTAAAAGAAAGACATTATTTCACGATGACAGTGAGAAGTGGTTTAGTGATAATGCATTGAGAACTGTATTATTTTGTAAGGGTGCTCTTGAAACGGTGAAGAAATTTGGCTGGCCTCCTGATATAATCCACTGCAGTGGCTGGATGACCGGATTGATCCCGATGTATATAAAAACCGCTTATAAAAAGGAGCCAGTGTTTAGCAACTGTAAAATTATTTATACGATTGGACAGAATACCTTTAAAGAAAAGATCGGCCATGACTTTCTAAAACTGGCAGTTATCAATGCAAACGTTAAGGAAAAAGATCTCGAATCTTTTAAAGACGCTAACAATACTGCCATGTTTAGAGGTGGTGCCACCTTTGCCGACGCTATCACCTTTGGCGCGGATAAAGTTGATAAAAAGCTCACAGAAGAATTTAGTAAAGTAAGAGGAAAGAAAGTTCTTAAATATAATCCAGAATCGGACCTCTCGGAATATTTACAATTGTACAGTGACCTTTCTGACAAATAAACTTAATGCCACTATTATAAAAATATCTTCCACTGTCTCATGAAATTCAACGCTGACGGCTTGTTTCTTTGCGGTAATCATCCTTTAAAAAATTCAAACTCACCAGGCGTAAATTCCATTTTGTTCAATCATTGTGAATCTATATTTTTGCGGCTCTTAATAAAATAATAATATGCCCTATTTATTTACGTCTGAATCAGTGAGTGAAGGCCATCCTGATAAAGTAGCTGACCAGATCAGCGATGCATTGATTGATAATTTCCTGGCTTTCGACCCTCAAAGTAAAGTGGCCTGCGAAACCTTAGTAACTACAGGCCAGGTGGTCCTTGCCGGCGAAGTAAAATCCAAAGCATATCTGGATGTACAGGAAATTGCGAGAGAAGTAATACGCAGAATAGGCTACACGAAAAGTGAGTACATGTTTGAAGCGAATTCGTGCGGAATCTTTTCAGCTATTCATGAGCAATCTGCTGATATAAACCAGGGGGTAGATAGAAAGAAGAAAGAGGAGCAAGGCGCCGGTGACCAGGGAATGATGTTTGGCTATGCAACCAATGAAACTGAAAATTACATGCCTCTTGCTCTTGATATTGCACATAGCATCTTAATTGAACTTGCGGCCTTAAGAAGAGAGAACAAAGAAATCAAATACTTACGTCCTGATGCTAAAAGCCAGGTTACACTTGAATATGGCGATGATAATAAACCACAACGCATAGACGCAATTGTGGTTTCCACCCAGCACGATGATTTTGCTGATGAAGATAAAATGCTGAAAAAAATATCAGATGATATTAAGAAGATATTAATTCCAAGGATGAAGAAAAAATATCCGCAGTATGCTCATTTCTTCAACGATAAAATAAAATATCATATTAACCCAACCGGCAAATTTGTAATAGGAGGGCCGCACGGAGATACAGGACTTACAGGAAGAAAAATAATTGTAGATACCTACGGCGGTAAAGGCGCTCACGGTGGCGGGGCATTTAGTGGAAAAGACCCAAGCAAGGTTGATAGAAGCGCTGCTTATGCAACAAGGCATATCGCAAAAAATCTGGTTGCAGCCGGTGTTTGTGATGAAGTTCTGGTGCAGGTTTCTTATGCAATAGGGGTAGCCCAACCCACAAGCATAAACGTAAATACTTATGGCACCTCTAAAGTTAAAATGACTGATGGAGAGATTGCCAATAAATTAGCATTCCTATTTGATATGCGCCCTTATTTTATTGAACAAAGGCTTAAGCTTCGCAATCCTATTTACCAGGAAACTGCATCTTATGGTCACATGGGCCGTAAAAATGAAACTGTAGAGAAAACTTTTAATTTGCCCAATGGTGCTCCTAAAAAAATTAAGGTGGAATTATTTACCTGGGAAAAATTAGACTATGTAGAAAAAGTAAAAAAGGCTTTCGGTATAAAGTAATTTCAATAAGAACATTTGAAGCCCTCATTTCTGGGGGCTTTTTGTTTTCAGTTAATTAATCAGGTAAATTTGAAAAGTGAGACCGCATAATAAACCTTTTGTTCAACAACATCGTCCCAAAAAAAATCTTTTAATTGCGGGCATTCCTGCAATAATTGAAGCCATGAATAATGGCCAGCAATTGGAAAGAATATATTTACAGTCAACATCACAATCACCGGAAGCAGAAGAATTAAAATTGGTTGCTGAAAAATTTAGGGTTCCTATTAATAAAGTTCCTTTTGAAAAGATCAGGAATTTTAATATAGAGAACCATCATGGGTGTATAGCAGTTAAGTCTAAAATACATTACCAGGATTTGCAGGATGTTATTTCCTTAATTGTTGAGAATGGAGAAACGCCTATGCTGTTATTGCTGGACGGTATTACCGATATCAGGAACATCGGCGCCATAGCCAGGAGCGCCTACTGCTGCGGCGTTCATGCAATTGTTATCCCCGAAAAAGGGGTGGGGGCCTTGAACGAAGATGCAATAGCTACTTCTGCAGGCGCTCTTGAGACACTCCCTGTATGCAGGGTTAAAAGTCTTACAAATGCTATTGATGAAATGCATTTAAATGGCATAAAAGTTTTTGCCAGCGACATGAAAGCTGATGTAAATATTTTTAATATTGATTTTAAAGAACCTTGCGCCATTATTATGGGAAGTGAGGACAAAGGAATACAACATGTTCTTTATAAACTCTGCGATGAGCGTTTTAAAATTCCTATGAAACAAGATTTTGAATCTTTAAATGTTTCAGTTGCTGCGGGAATGATTTTGTATGAAGCGATGAAACAAAGAATGATGTAGATTTAGCACACATTTTACTATTGCCGATATTTATTTCCCTGTTGGTGTTATCAATTTTTTTTATAATTTTTACGTTGCTTCTGTTACTGCTTGTCACTTTCTTTAAAACTTGTTTATGGATTCAACAGGAGCGCAACAGATTTTTTTTAATCACATCAAAGGCTTACTTCCACCTCACATTTCTTTTGTCGATGAAATAGCACAGATATTAGACATAAGCAATGACAGTGCGTATCGCAGAATTCGGGGAGAAAAGCCAATTGCATTGGAGGAGATTAAAAAGCTTTGTGTAAAATTCAATATTTCTCTCGACCAGTTGTTACATCTGGATTCTCATTCAATGGTTTTTTCAGGTAGGCTTGCAAGTCCTCAGACTTTTAATTTTGAAAGTTACCTGGACGATTTTTTGCAACAAATGCTGTTTATAGAATCTTTTGAACAAAAAGAATTGCTGATTCTTCCAAAAGATGTGCCCGTATACCATTATTATAATTTTCCTGAATTGGCTGCATTTAAATATTTCTTTTGGATGAAGACTATCCTTTGTTATCCCGAATACAGCAAAACCATATTTAACCCTTCGGCCATGGCAGAAAATTTAATGAAGACTGCCGAAAAAATTCTGACGAGCTATAATAAGATCCCTTCAACTGAAATATGGAACGTAGAGAATATAAATACAACTTTACGGCAGATCGAATATTATCGGGAAACCGGTGTGTTTGCATCCGACGATGATGTACAGAAAATTTATGACTGCCTCGAAAAATCAATTGATTTTGTGGAGCTGCAGGCAGAAACAGGATATAAAATAAATCAGCCAGGCAAAGGACAACACCAGGGAGCACCTTTTAATATATACATCAATGATTTTATACTTGGCGATAATACCTATCTTCCCATACTTAACGGGAAAAAAATAGTCTTCCTTATTCATACTCATTTAAACTACATGCATACAAAAGATGCTGCCATGGCTGAATACACCTACAATCATTTTCAAAATATTTTACATAAATCTACCCTCATAAGTGTTGTAGGAGAAAAGGAAAGACGAAGGTTTTTTAACCGGATCAGACTAAACATCGATGCAAGAAAAATTGGTATTTTACATTAGGATATTGCCATTTTGCCCGCTCCAAAAAGTATTGAATTATCCAAAAAAACAATACTTTGCAATCCTTGTTATATATTTTTCAATTCAACTTTCTGAAAGAATTTCAATTTATATGAATGCCTGAAAAGGAAACAAATATCAAATTAATTGAATGCCCGCGTGATGCCATGCAGGGATGGAAGAATTTTATTCCAACAAAAAAAAAGATTGCATACATTAACCAATTACTTCAAGTTGGGTTTGATACTATTGACTTTGGAAGCTTTGTTTCCGCGAAAGCGATTCCTCAAATGGCCGATACAAAAGAAGTCATTGGCCAATTGTCAATAGGTAATTCGAAAACAAAGTTATTGGCCATCATCGCCAATGTAAGAGGTGCTAAAGAAGCAGCTGAATTTGATACCATACATTATTTAGGATTTCCTTTTTCTATTTCACCAACGTTTCAAATGCGCAATACAAACAGTACTATTGAACAATCTTTCGATCATGTAAGGGAAATAAGAAGTATTTGCGATAAAAGTAAAAAGGAATTAGTAATTTATATTTCAATGGCCTTTGGTAATCCTTATAAAGATGATTATAATGAGGAAATTGTTTTAGAATGGATTAATAAATTAGTGGGAGAAGGGGTCGGAATTATTTCGCTCGCGGATACGGTTGGAGTAGCTGAACCTTCGCAGGTTTTATCAGTCACCAAAGAAGTTATGGAAGCATTCATCCAAACAGAGATTGGTGTTCATCTTCATTCAACACACACAAACTGGAGACAGAAGATTGATTCAGCATTGGAAGCAGGCTGTAAACGTTTTGACGGAGCTTTGAAAGGTATCGGTGGCTGCCCAATGGCGAATAATGAACTTGTTGGGAATATGGATTCTGAATTGATGATATCATACTTCAAAGAAATTGGCTATTGCAAAGAAATTAACAACGAAGCATTAGCTGAAAGCATCAGAATGGCTGGTGAAATATTTGTTTAAGCCTTTTTCTTTCTACCTTAAGTTTTATTATGGAATTGCTTTTACCATTTCGGATTATACCTTCTGCTTATAAGATTTCTTATACAGACAAAATACTTTTTATAGGTTCCTGCTTTACTGAAGAAATTGGTAAAATGATGAAGGAATTAAAGTTTGATGTATTGCAGAATCCAAATGGAATTTTATATGATCCGCTTAGTATCAGCTCTGCATTAAATTCTTACATTGAAAATAAGCAGTATAAAGAGGACGATCTTTTTTTATTGAATGAATTGTGGCATAGCTGGCAACATCATTCGGCATTTTC
>Ga0105241_10003182_pt1 | contig 12218 bp, 12 predicted proteins | sample KBSC64metaG_FD_80422 | JGI IMG/M metagenome (GOLD analysis project Ga0105241, IMG submission 80422) | Corn rhizosphere microbial communities from Kellogg Biological Station, Michigan, USA - KBS C6-4 metaG | ecosystem: Host-associated > Plants > Roots > Rhizosphere > Soil | place: Michigan, USA... | reverse complement strand
GGCAAGTCGCGACAAAAATCGCCCAGGTTCGGTGGCGGTTGCCAAACTTTTGCGACCACCGCTTGCGCGCGATCACTCGGGAACGCGGGGCTTCCAGTCAGGCACTCGAAGAGCACGCAGCCGAGCGCATAGACGTCGACGCGTGCGCCGAGCTCGGCGCTCCCCATGGCCTGTTCGGGCGACATGTAGGCCCAAGTTCCGCCCGCGAAGCTCGCGTGTGCGCTGAGGCCACGTGTGGCTTCGCGCCGCGCAATCCCGAAATCGAGTAGTTTAGTGCGTGCTGGCGAGCCATCGCACAAAATCAAGTTCGTCGGCTTCACGTCGCGGTGCACGATTTTCGCGCGGTGCACGGCGGACAAGGCCTCGGCCGCGCGGCGTGCCACCGTCACCGCCTCTTGCACGCTCAATCGGCCGGCGACGAGGCGTTCGGCGAGCGTGGCGCCCGACAACCACTCCATCACGAGGTGCGCGTCATCGAAGTCTTTTCCGCCGCTGCTATAGGCGCGCACGATCGCGGGGTGGTCGAGCTCGCTCAATATTTTCGCTTCTTCGAAGAAGCGCGCGAGGCTCGCGTCATCGCCGCGGGCCGGCCGCTTGATGGCCACGACTTCTTGCGTTTCGAGATCGATGGCTCGAAACACGCGCGCCATGCCACCGCTGTGCACGTGCTCGTCCAGCACGTAGCGGCCTTGGAAGGGCGTGGGGTGTTGGGGAGGGCCGCCGGACATTTCGCGTCAGCGGGCTCGTGGAGCACCGGCGGCAGGGCGCAGATCGGCGGCGCCGCCCAAGTCCGGAGAAGGGCCGGTCGAGGCCTCACCGAATGGGATCGTGATCGAAAACGTGGTGCCACGCCCGGGCGCGCTGCTCACCGTCATGCGGCCTCCGTGCCGCTTGATGATGCCATCGACGATGGCCAACCCCAATCCCGTGCCACGGAGCTTGGTCGTGTACAGCGGCTCGAAGATACGGGCGCGCACTTCTTCGGTCATGCCCTTACCGTTGTCGGCGACGAGGAGCGTGAGCTCTGCGCCGTTTTCGCTGGCTCGCACCTCGACTCGGCCCGTCTCGGCATCCACGGCTTCCACGGCATTTTGCAGCAAATTGACCAACACTTGCCGAAACTGGTCCGCGTCGACGTTGGGCACGGGCAACTCACCCGAGACACGATTGACGAGCGCGATGGCCTCCGCGGGCTTCACCACGACTTCGATGGCGCTTTGGACCAGCTCGTGCGCCGGCATCGGCACGCGATAGATCGCGCGTTCGCGCGAGAAGTCCAACAGCTCGCCGATGATTTTGGCACAGCGATCGATTTCGTTCGTGATGACTTGCGAGAATTGCTGCACGCGCTTGTCGTTCTGAGCTTCGGGTGCCTGCGCGATCCGGCGATCGAGGTAGAACCACGCGTTGCGGATCGCGGCCAGCGGATTTCGGAGCTCGTGCCCAATGCTGGCTGCGAGCCGGCCGATGGCGGCGAGCTTCTCGGTGCGGACCAGCGCCTCTTGAGCCTCGCGCATGCGGTCTTCCGCATCTTTGATGTCGGTGATGTCGAAGGCGACACCTTGGATGAACAGCGGGCGGCCCTCCGCATCGCGGACCACGCGGGCCTCGCCATGCACCCAGACGGTGCGGCCGTCCCGCGAGAAAAAGCGGCAATCGGCGCGAAATGGGCCGCCGACGGCGCAGCCGCGCGCGAACTCGGCATTCCATCGTTCTTGATCGTCCGGGTGCATGCGGTGAAACCACAGCACCGGATCGTCGAGCCACTCTTTTTGGGTGTAGCCGAGCAGGCTCTCGATCTGGGGGCCAATGTAGATTTCGTTGTCCCCCTCTTCCAGCGAGGCCATGAAGGTGACCGCGGGGATCTGTTCGACGAGCGTGCGGTAGCGGGCTTCGGCGCGCTTCGAGGCTAGCGCTCGGGCGCGTTCGTTCGTGAGATCTTGGAGGGAGAAGATCGTGAGATCCGTGTCCTTCACGGCGGAAACGGTGACTGCTAAGTCGAACGCAGCTCCGCCGCGCTTGACGCCCACTGCCTCACCGGACAGAGCGGGAGCACCCCCGACGAAGTAGCGCGCGATGGGGCTGCCCAATAGCTCGGCATCCGAGTAGCCGAGCATGCGGCCTGCGGCTCCGCCGATGCTCTGCACGATGCCGCGCGCATCGCTCACCAGCACCCCGGCTTCGGCTGGCGCTTCGCGGGGTTCCGAGTCGAGCGCTTCGCTGTCGAGCAGGCGGCCTTTGCGGGTGCGGGCGCGCGCGCCGCGCACCTCGGGATTGGCGCGAAATGCTTCATTCGACGAGAAAAATGCGTTCGCCAAATGGTGCAGGATGGCTTCAGCCTCGGTCGTGCTCCACTGCTCGTCGGCGCCCTCGGTGGCGACGGTTTGCGAGCGAATGCCGCGATCGGTGCGTTCAGTGGTCGTGCTCACGGGTGAGCTCCGCGCGCGGCTGGCTCGCTCTCGCGCGCGCCGAGTGGAGGCACCGAGCGAAGCCAGCTGCACAGCTCGGCAAGCCCGTCACCGCGCGTGGCCGAAACTTGGAACGGGACGAGCTCGGGGTTTTGCTCTTTGGCGTAAGCGAGTGCGCGCGATACGTCGAAGTTCACATAGGGCAGCAGATCGATCTTGTTCAAGATCAACGCCTGGCAGGAGCGGAACATGTGGGGATACTTGAGTGGTTTGTCATCCCCCTCCGTCACCGAGAGCACTACGATACGCGCGGACTCACCCAGATCGAAGAGGGCCGGACACACCAAATTTCCGACGTTTTCGAACACGATCCGAGAGCCGGGCTCTGGAGCCAGCGCTTCGAGGCCGTGCGCCACAGCGTGTGCTTCCAAGTGGCAGCCGGTACCCGTGTTGATCTGAATGGCGCGGCAGCCGGCTTGCCGAATGCGTTCGGCGTCCCGCTCCGTGGCTTGGTCGCCTTCTACGACGAGGAGCGAGAGATCCGGTGCGTGGCGCGCCAAGCCTTCGAGCACGGCGGTTTTTCCGGCGCCCGGAGAGCCCATCATGTTGAAGGCGACGCTTTGACGCGCGGCGAGCCAAGCGCGATTGGCGTCGGCCAAGCGTTGGTTCTTTGCGAGCAATGAGCGCTCGAAGCGGAGGGTTTCGACGCGCGCTGACGTGCCGCGGACCAGCGGGTGCGAATGGCCGTGCGAGTGCGAATGATCGTGACCGTGCGCCTGATCCTGGCCGTGCGCGTGGCTGTGTGTGTGATCCGGTTCGGAGACGGAGCAGCCGCAAGTTACGCACATGACATCACCTCGACCTCTTTCAAGCGCAGCTCCTCGCCGCATAAGAATTGCAGCGCTCCGGAGCCGCACGCGCAGCGCCCAAACGGGGAATCGAGTGCGATTTCTGCCTCGCAGTCGCGGCAACGGGCGCGGCCCGGTAACTCCAATATCTCCAATGCCGCGCCCTCGACCAGCGTGCCCTCGGTGCACAAATCGAAGCAGAAGCGGAAGGCATCGGGCACCACGGCCGAAAGCTTTCCTACCTCGAGCACCACGCGCGTGACGCGTCGACCGGCGCAATTTTCCGCGATCAGGCTGACCAAATCCTGCGTGAGCGACATCTCGTGCATGGCTAATTGCTGAGCTCCCGCGCGAGTTCGACGACGAGCGGCACTGCCCGAGCGACCGCGTCGCGCACGGGCGCGCTGAGCTCGAGCATCGGTTCCTCGTCGCTGCCGAAAGAGAGCGGCTCGCAGCCGACCAAGCGTGTGGCGGGGATCGTGCCGCCGAGCGCAGTGACCAAGCCGAACACGCGGCAGGGGTCCACACTGTGTGCCGGGCTCAGGAGTTCTTCCGTGGGCTCACTCGGGATGAAGTCCGGCTCGATGACGGTGAGGGTTCCCGGTGAGTAGCCGCGCTGGACGGTGTCGACGAGCAGCAATGCATCGAAACCGTCGGCCAAGGTGTAGGCCAATTCCAGGCCGCGAATGCCGAAATCACGCACCGTGATCTGCGGCATGGCCGGGGCGCGGAGCAGCTCCCGCACGACTTCGACTCCGAAGGCGTCGTCACCCAAGAACACGTTGCCGATACCGGCGATGAGGACACGCTTCATGGCTGGGCTCCTTCGTTCGTGCGCTCGATCTCGTCCAAGAAGAAGTAGAAACGGTGACCCGGCAGGCCGAGTTCGCCGAGATCTGCCCCCGGGTCGTCGTCCACGGTGACGCTCAAATGGACGCGATCTTCGAAGTCACGTTCCACGCTGCGCACGGTGGCAGTGCGGCCGACCAGCGCGATGTCGAAAATGTCGGCGCGCGCCTTGGGTCGCAAGACGACGCGCTCGCCGACGCGAATGGCTCGTTCGGGTTTTTCGAGACGCCCATGCAAGCGCAGCAGCTCCTCGGCGGACAACGCTTCGGCGCGGGCCAAAATGGCGCGCGCTCGAGGCTCCCCCGTACGCAACTCCTGCTTTTCGGTGTCACTCAGAGTGAGCACGCGCAGCAGCAAAATTTCGTCGATCTCGGTGCCATCACAGCAGTCCGCGCTGCTCTCCGGCGCGATGCGGGGGTAGTCATAGAGGATGATGGGGCTTGCCAGCACGCGATCGGTGCTGCCCTCGGGGCCCGCGAGCACCGGCCACAGTCCGCGTTGTTCGCAAGCACGCGCGTGTTCAGCGAGCGCGGCCGGCGGGTCCAGCTGCGAGATGAATTCACCCGCATTCACGGCCAGCAGTAAATGCGCGGCGACGAGCGTTTCGGGCAAAGCGTGCGCGCGTTCGAGCGCCGGACAATTGCTCTCGTTGCTGAGCGTTACCCGCACTCGAAACAGCTCCGTGGAAAGCCGAGTCACGCGCACCGCGAGCTCGGCGTGGAGCCTGCCTGCGCTGTATTCACGCTGCACGGCGGTGTTGGTCAGCGCTGCTAGTGGGCCGAAATCGACGCGAAATGAGCGCGGTGTGGCGGCATCGGCTCCGAGCTCTGCGGCTCCGTTCCCGAGCTCCAAAAAGCGCGCCGTGATCACGAGCCTCGCGTCCGCTCCGCGCACCAGGCATTCCGTCCCCACTTCGCACTGGTCGTTGCCCGTTTGAGCGTGACTATAGGTGCGCGGGTACACCCCGCCGAACGTCCATCGAACGCGGTTTTTCTGCGAACTCGCGCGATACGGGTAGAGAACGTAGCCCTCGTACAACACCGCGTCGGCGATCGGTAAGATCGCATCGAACTCGAAGGCTTCACCCTCGGCGGCCCGCGCGTTCATTGGCTGCCTGCTCGTTCTCGTGCGCGCTCGGCGCTGCTGCGAATGCGCAGCGGGATCAGCGCTGGCGGCGGGCTGATGAACTCTACCAGCAACGCTGCCACGTCCGGCGCAGCCGAGAGCAAGGACTCTTCGATGTCTTTCTGAATGGCCGCGCGCGTCGACTGACAGGCGCTGGCTTCCGGAAGCACGCGGACTAGCACTTCGCCGGCCTCGGTGACGTCACTTTCGATGCGCGTCACTTTGCTGCTGTAACGCTGCGTCAACTGATTCAGCGTGCGCGATACCCGATCGATGAGTGGCGAAGGGTGGAGTCCGTGCAGCAACAACATTGCGCTCACCCGTGGTTCGGCGAGCAGCGAGCTTTGTCGCACCTGCGCGCTGCCCATCACATCGAGCAGGCGTTCGAGTCCGCGACGGTGAAGTTCCAGCACCGTGGCCACGATTTCACGGGCGGCCCGCTCGATACCGGGATCCGGGGCGCGGGCGAGCTCCGCCAGCAGCACTTCGACGTGCGCAAAACGTTGCTCGAACGCGGCGTCCGAGGTCGCCGCGGCGCTGGCTTTCGTGCCATTTTCGGCGATCATTTGTGGGCCCCGAACGTGGGCGCGTGCCTCACCAAGAGCTCCTTCCCGCCGCCCAAATACATGTGCACGCCGCACGGCAGGCACGGATCGAAGCTGCGCACGGTGCGCATGATGTCCACGCCCTTGAACTTGTCACGGCCGTTCTCTTCGAAGAGCGGCATGTTTTGCACGGCATCCTCGTAGGGGCCGGGTGTGCCGTAGGAGTCGCGCGGGCTCGCGTTCCAGGGGGTGGGCGGGTAGGGGTGGTAGTTTGCGATCTTGCCGCCGCGGATCACCATGTGATGCGAAAGAACGCCGCGCACTGCTTCGTGGAAGCCGCAGCCGATGCCTTCGTCCGGCACTTTGAAATCGTGCCAGGTGGTGGTGCGCCCAGCGTACAGCTCCTCCATCGCCCGCTCGCAGAAGTAGAGCGCGGCCGCCGCGGCGTAGGCCTGAAAGTACGTGCGTGCGCGATTGCGCTCGAGCGCGTTGCTCCATTGCGGGATGCGCCATTCGAGCTCGGTCTCCGGCAGGTTCGCCGTCTTCGGCAGGTAAATCTTCAGGCTGTGCCCGGTGGCTTTGACGTAGCCAAAATCGACCACGCCGGCGAGCGCGGTCACCCAGCAGCGCGCGAGCGCTCCGCCTCCGGTATCGAGCGCCAAATGCTCGCCGGTGCGCTCGTCGTACCAGCGCGGCGCCATGACCCAGGTGTACTTGTCGTTGAAGTCACGCTTTTGCGGGCGCGGCGTGGTCGTCTGATTCCAGGGATGGCGCGGATCGACTGGATTTCCTAGGGGATCGTGGCTGACGAACAGCTCGCCGCCGACCCAATCATCGTAAAATGAACTGCCGAGCAGGATGCGCATGCCCAGGTTGATCTCGACCAAATCGGTGGTGACGAGTTTGCCGTCGACCACGATGCCGGGAGTGACGAACATCTTGCGCCCGAAGTTCGTCATGTTGTCGTAGCGGAAGTCGCACACGCTCGGGTCTTGGAAGGCGCCCCAACAGCCGAGCAGTACGCGCCGTCGACCGACTTCTTCGTAGCCGGGGAGGGCGTCGTAGAAGAAGTCGAACAAGTCGTCGTGCAGCGGGACGACGCGCTTCATGAACTCGACGTACTTCATCAGCCGCACCTGGTAGTCGGTGAACAGCTGCTGCGTCGGGACGGTTCCGACGCCGCCTGGATACAAAGTGGAAGGGTGTACGTGACGGCCTTCCATCAAGCAAAACATTTCGCGCGCCACGCGGCTCATGTGCAGCGCTTCTTTGTAGAACGAACCCTCGAATGGATTCAGTGAACGCATGATGTCGGCGATGGTTTGAAAGCCGTGCAGCTTGGCGCCACGCGCTTCGGTGCGCTCGGCGAGTTCGAGCACGCCCGGGTTGGTCTCCCGCACCATCTTTTCGCAGAAATCCACCCCCACCAGGTTGTCCTGGAAAATGTTGTGATCGAACATGTATTCGGCAGCTTCACCGAGGTTCACGATCCACTCGGCCATGGCCGGCGGCTTGACCCCAAAGGCCATGTTTTGTGCGTAATTGGCGCACGTAGCGTGGTTGTCCCCGCAGATGCCGCAGATGCGGCTGGTGATGAAATGCGCGTCGCGGGGATCTTTCCCCTTCATGAACACGCTGTAGCCGCGAAAAATCGAAGACGTAGAGTGGCACTCGACGACCCTCCGCTCGCTGAAGTCGATCTTGGTGTAGATGCCGAGGCTGCCCACGATGCGCGTGATGGGGTCCCACGACATCTCCACCAATTCTTTGCCGTTGCTCGTGCTCATTTCGATCCTTCACTGCCGTAGGTGGTGGGCTGATAGCCGCTCTTCAACTCGGGTCCGGGAGCTCGCCAATCCGGTTCGCGATTCAGGGACATGCGCGTGAACGAACGCAGTGCGCGAACGGTTCGGCCATACATGCCGACGGCAGACGAGGACATGATCGCGCCCGGTGGCTCGTTCATGAAGGGCATGAACTTGTCGGGGAAGCCCGGCATCGTGCAGCCGATGCACACGCCGCCCACGTTCGGGCAGCCGCCGATCCCCGCCATCCAGCCGCGCTTGGGCACGTTGCATTGTACGACTGGACCCCAGCAGCCGAGTTTCACGATGCACTTGGGAGAGCCATATTCTTCGGCGAAATCAGCTTGTTCGTAGTAGCCGCCGCGATCGCAACCTTCGTGCACCGTGGCATTGAACAACCACGTGGGCCGGCCCTCGGCGTCGAGTGGAATCATTGGTGCCCGCCCGGCTAGCTGCTGAAGCAGGTAGAGCAGGGTCTCCATGAACGCGTCCGGTTGCACGGGGCAGCCCGGCATGTTCACGATTGGGATTTGCGCGTGGGACGTCCAGTCGCGTCCCAAGTAGTCGCGCAGGCCCATGGCGCCGGTGGGATTGCCGGCCATGGCGTGGATGCCGCCGTAGGCCGCGCAAGTACCGATGGCGATGAGCGCAGTGGCGCCGGGAGCCAAGTCGTCGATCCATTTGCAGGTGGTGATCGGTTGCCCGTCCTCGCCTTGGCCGAAGGCTGCCCAATAGCCTTCGCTCTTGATCTTCTCGTTCGGGATCGAACCTTCGATGACCACGACGTACGGTCCGAGTTCGCCGCGGATGGCCTTGCGAAACGCCGCCAAAAAGTCTTCACCGCCTTGTTCGTAGGCGAGCACGGGGTGAAACAAGTTGACCTTGGGGAGGCCGGGAATCGCGCCCAAAACGATGTCTTCCAGGCTTGGTTGGGTGGCAGCGGTGATGGCCACGCTGTCGCCATCGCAGCCGAGCCCCTGGGTGATCCAGAGCACGTTGATCTCCGGAATTGCGGGTTCTCGCTGCGTCGATCTGCCGTACGGGACTGCTGGCTCGGCTGGCATGGTCTTGAACTCCGATGGGCAAAGGGTCAGCAAATTCTGGGTAACTGTTCGCCGGACAATTGGGGGACGACGCGCTCTCCGCCGATGCGCGAGTGCATGCGGACGACGCCGGGGTCTTCGCTCAGCACGCGGCCGATGATCGCCGCTTCCTGGCCGAGCGGGTGGGCACGGAGCGTTCGCAAAACACGTTCGGCGTCTTCTGCGGCGACGACGGCCACGAGCCGTCCTTCGCACGCGATGTACAGCGGATCGAGGCCGAGGAGATCCGATGCCGCGCGCACTTCTGGGCGGATCGGAACGAGCGCTTCATCGATGCTGATGCCCACCTTCGAGCGCGTGGCGATATCTTGCAGCACGCCCGAGAGGCCACCGCGCGTGGGATCGCGGAGGCAGCGGACTTGGGGTGAAATTTCGAACATCGCGCGTGTCAAACTGGTGAGCGGCGCGCAGTCGCTCTGGAGCTCGGTCTCGAAATCGATGCCTTCGCGCACGCTCAAGATGGCGACGCCATGGTCGCCAATGGGCCCCGAAACCAAGATCGCGTCACCCGGGCGAGCCGCGGCGATGGACAAACGTCGAGCTCGGGGCACGATCCCCACCCCCGACGGCGTGTTCATCACCACGTCGGGGGTGGGGATCGTGCCCCGAGCTCGACGACCTTGGTGTCCCCCGTCACGATCTCGACGCCCGCCTCGAGGCAAGTGGCAGCCATGGAGGCGGCGATGCGGTCGAGCACTTCGAGCGGTAAGCCCTCTTCCAACACGAATGCCGCCGACAAATAGCGCGGGATGGCCCCGCCCATGCACAGATCGTTGACGGTGCCGCACACCGCGAGCCGACCGATATCACCGCCCGGGAAAAACAAGGGGCTGACCACGAACGAATCGGTGGTGAAGGCGAGGCGCGCACCGGGCTCCGTGGGCACGGCGAGCTCGGCTTGGTCTTCCAGTTCGCGCAGGGTGGCACCCGTGAAGTGCCTCAAAAATACCTGTTCCAGTAGATCTTGGCTGAGCCGGCCACCGCTGCCGTGGCCGAGCACGATCTGCGAGTAACGGCTGTTCGGGATGGGGCACGCGGCGGTCATCCGAGTACGTCCTCCGCGCCGAGCGCGACATGCACCAGATCCCAAAGCACGTGGATCAAGGTCTCGTGCACTTCTTGAATGCGATGGATGCTGAAGCTCGGCACGGTGAAGCAGTAATCGCACAGCGGAGCCAAGCGGCCGCCGTCGCGACCGGAAAAACCGATGGTCAACATGTCGCGTTCGCGTGCGGCGGCCATGCCGCGCAGCACGTTGGCCGCTTGCCCACTGGTCGACAAACCGACGGCGATGTCACCCGCGCGCCCGAGGCGGGAGAGCTGGCTCGCAAAAACGAGCGAGAAGTCTTGGTCGTTACCGACTGCGCTCAAGAACGCGCTGCTCGTGCTGAGAGAGCTCGCCGGCAAGGCCGGGCGCTTCTCCACCACGGGGTGCATGAACTCGAGTGCGAAGTGCTCGGCGTCACACGCGCTGCCGCCGTTGCCGAACGTGTACAGCCGCGCGCCGCGCGTGAACGCCTCGGCCAGGCGCTGGGCACAACTGGCGATTTGCGGTGCTTCGGCCTCGAAAAACGCCAATTTCGTGCGCGCGCTCTCTTCCGCTTTCCTCCGCACCGCGCGTTCCCATTCTGGCTTCATGCGGCGCCTCCTGCGGCGCCGTCCGCGCCGCGGGCTAGCCGTTCCGCGGGAATGCGAGCTCTGCCGTAGGCGTGGTAGGCGGCGCACGCGCCCTCGCTCGACACCATCGTCGCCCCGAGTGGGTGCTCTGGGTTGCAGGTGGTTCCGAAGGCGCTGCAATCGGTCGGCTTCTTGATGCCGCGCAGCACTTGACCACTGATGCAAGCGGCGGGCTCTTGCGTGGCGATGTCTTCGACTTCGAAGACGCGCATGGCGTCGTGTTCGCGGTATTCGTACTTGAGCCGCAGCCCGCTCTTGGGCAAAAGCCCAATGCCGCGCCATTTGCGGTCGCAGACTTCGAAGACCCGTTCGAGCAGAGCTTGCGAGGCAGGGTTGCCCTTTGCGTCGACCACTCGGCTGTATTGGTTGTCGACTTCGTGTTTGCCGGCTTCCAATTGCACGACCGCGCGCCACACGCCTTCCAAGAGATCGAGCGGTTCGAAACCACTGACGACGATCGGGACGCGGTAGCGCGCCGCGATCGGCTCGTACTCGCGAGTGCCCATCACGCTGCACACGTGGCCGGGCCCGAGAAAGGCCTGCACTTGCTGCGCTGGGTCTTGCAAGATGGCGGTGATGGCGGGCGGAGTCAGCACGTGCGAGACGAGCGCACTGAAATTCCGAAGGCCGCGGCGCTTGGCTTGGTGCACGGCCATGGCATTGGCGGGCGCGGTGGTCTCGAAACCGATGGCGAAGAAAACCACCGATTTGTCGGGGTTTTTCTGGGCGATGCTGAGCGCGTCGAGGGGTGAATAGAGCACGCGCACGTCTGCGCCTTGGGCTTTGGCTTGCAACAGATCGCCGTCGCTGCCGGGCACGCGCAGCATGTCGCCGAAGGAGCAGAAGATGACGTTCGGACGCGCCGCGATCGAAAGCGCACGATCGACCATCTCGAGCGGCGTGACGCACACCGGGCAGCCGGGGCCGTGCAAGAGTTCGATCTGCGGGGGCAGCAGTTGGTCGATGCCGAATTTGACGATGGCTTGGGTCTGCCCGCCGCAGATCTCCATGATGCGCCAGGGACGCGTGCTGATGCGCGCGATTTCGCTAGCCCAATGGCGAGCCAGGCGACGCCCTTCGGAGGCACTCGGCCGCTTCACGAGGGCACCCCCCTAAAAGACAAAGGCTCGACCGCTTCGTCCAGCTCGCCGAGTTGATCGAGCTCGCGCAGGAGATCGAAGATCTTTTGGGCTTCGACAGGATCGATCTTCGATAATGCAAACCCGACGTGAACCAAGACATAATCGCCAATGGCCACGTCGGGCACGTGGTCGAGGCAAACTTTCCGCGAGACGCCGCCGAAGTCGACGCGGCCCATCAGTAAATCGTCCTCTTGGTCACGTGAAACCACGCGACCCGGGATGCCGAGGCACATCAGGCGGCTCCTTGGTCGCGGGCGGCGGCGACGGCCAATTGCCCGAGGCTGAGGCCGCCATCCCCGCTCGGAAATTCGTGGGCGCGGAAGACGCTGAAATCATCGGATAAAAGCTGCATTTCTGCGCGGTTCACGAGCTCGCTGTTGGCAAAGACGCCACCGGCGAGCACCACGCGATCGAGCGCGTGGGCGCTGCGGAGCCGCAGGCACACGTCACTCGAGGCATCGGCCAAAGTGAGGTGGAAACTGCGCGCGACCCGCCCCACGCCGACACCCGCTCGCAGGTCGCTCACGATCGCGCGGATCAGTGGGCGCGTATCGATGACCCAAACGCCGGCGCTACTCTGAACCAGATCGTACGGATACGCGTGGCAGGCGGCGGGGGCGCGGAGTGCGGCCCACTCGAGTTCGATGGCGGCTTGGCCCTCGTAGTGAGCTTCGTAGGCGATGCCGCACAGTGCGGCGACGGCGTCGAACAAGCGG
>Ga0105241_10003178_pt1 | contig 12227 bp, 10 predicted proteins | sample KBSC64metaG_FD_80422 | JGI IMG/M metagenome (GOLD analysis project Ga0105241, IMG submission 80422) | Corn rhizosphere microbial communities from Kellogg Biological Station, Michigan, USA - KBS C6-4 metaG | ecosystem: Host-associated > Plants > Roots > Rhizosphere > Soil | place: Michigan, USA... | reverse complement strand
CCTCGTGGCGCGGCGAGTTGGGCGAGCGCCTGAGTCGTGTGGACGACTGGCGGATGGACGAGGCAGTCGAAGGTGCTGGGCATGACCAAGCCGATAGCGTGGCCCGTCGAGCCCGCCAGTTGTTTGGCGGCCCAGTTGGGAGAGTAGTTGTGCTCGTTGGCTGCCAGCCGCACGCGCACGCGAGTGGCCTCGGAAACCTTCGGACTATCGCGCAGCGCGAGGGACACGCTGGATTTATCCATACCCAGCAGACGCGCCAAGTCAGCGATCGTCACGCGTTTCGGGATCGCCACCGCTTCTGCGTTGGCGGTGCCGCGCTTCTGGGTTGGCGAGGCGCTTCTGTCGGATTTCCGGCCTGCGCTGCCTCGAGCTTCTTTTGTGGGGCTAGACATTTCTCTTGACGTAATCCACTGAAAATAGGCAAATACAACCGGTTGAATTGTTGCTTCGCGGTCCGGTTGCTGGCGCTGGTCCGCATTTTCACCATGAAACCCGCGCGCGAGCCAGGGATTCATGCGGAAAAGCCTCGGCCGCAGGCGGACGGCCCCATCTATGGTGAACCCTCGACCCATCGAGCGCACGAGCTTCGGCGTTGCCGGTGGGCAAGAGACGCATCTTTACACGCTCACCAGCGCGGGCGGCCTGGTCGCCAAAGTCACGAACTTCGGCGCCACCCTGACTGAGCTCCACGTGCCCGATCGCTCGGGTGAAGTCGCGGATGTGGTGCTCGGCTTCGACTCGGCCGAAAAATACCTGACGAGCCGCTCGTATTTCGGAGCGATTGTCGGTCGAGTCGCCAATCGCATCGAGCAGGGGCGCTTCGAGCTGGAGGGCAAAGCCTACGAGCTGGCGCGGAACGACCCGCCGCACCACTTGCATGGTGGAACCAAGGGGTTCGGGCAAGTCGTGTGGGCCGCTGCGCCGAAGTCGCTGCCGAGCGGGCCAGTGCTGGAGCTCGTCTACGTGTCGCCGTCGGGGCAGGAGGGCTATCCCGGTACACTCACGACCCGCGTGACTTACCAACTGACCGACGACGCCGAACTCCGTATCGACATGCGCGCCGTCTCGGACGCGACGACGCTCGTGAACCTCGCGCATCACAGCTATTTCAACCTCGGCGGCCATGGTTCTGGCTCGATCCTCGAGCAGGAGTTGTGGCTCGCGGCGAGCGAATACACGACCGAAGATCCGGACCCGGGCGTCACTCGCCCCGTGGAAGGATCGCCTTTCGATTTTCGTGAATTCAAGCCGATTGGCCGCGATCTCGCGCGCCTCTCGAACCGGCCACTCGGTTACGATCACAACTTCATCGTCGATGATTTCGGTGATGGGCTGCGCAAAGTGGCGGTGCTGTTCGACCCTCGCTCAGGCAGGCGCCTCGCCCTCGAGACCGACCAGCCTGGCTTGCAATGTTATTGCGGCTCGTTCCTCGACGGCAGCGAACACGGGAAGGGGGCACGCTACGAGCAATATGCGGGGTTGTGTCTCGAATCGCAAAAATTCCCCTATGCTATCAACGTGCCCTCATGGCGAGAGCAAGTGATTCTGGAAGCCGGCGAGACCTATCGACATCGGATGGTGTATCGCTTCTCTGCCCTGTGAGCGGAGCGACCATGCAAGCGAGCCGCGATGGTTGATGTACAGCGCCTCCGCGCGCGCTTCGAAGCCTGGCAGGGCGGCGCGGCCCGGGTGTTTTCGGCGCCCGGGCGAGTCAACTTGATCGGCGAGCACACCGATTACAACGATGGCTTCGTGTTGCCGATGGCGATCGAGCGGCGGACCTACGTGGCGTGCGCACCGCGCCCGGATCGGCGAGTCGTCGTGCGCTCGCTCAGCAGCGAAAATACCCTCGAATTCGAGCTCGATCAGCCTGGCGCTCGCCGCCGCGGCCTCTGGCTGGACTATGTCGAGGGGACGGCGCAAGCCTTGCTGACTCGCGGTTTTCCGCTGGTGGGAGCGAGTTTGCTGATCGATAGCGACGTTCCTGTGGGGGCAGGGCTGTCATCGTCCGCAGCGCTCGAACTCGCGGTCGCCCAAGCGTTGGTCACGCTCGGCGGCAGCCCAGCGCCGGATCGCATCGCGCTCGCGCTTGCCGGGCAAGCCGCCGAACACGAGTACGTCGGCACGCAGTGCGGGATCATGGACCAATTCATTGCGGCGCTCGGTCGAGCCGAGCAGGCGCTGCTCATCGATTGCCGCTCGCTCACTCCCACGCCAGTCCCGCTGCGGCTCGGAACGGCTTGCATTTTGGTGTGCGATACGGCGGTCAAGCACGAGCTTTCGTCCTCCGCCTACAACGAACGGCGCCGCGAGTGCAGAGACGGCGTTGCGTGGCTCGCGCGTGAACGTCTGGGGCTCGCCTCTCTGCGCGACATCGAGGAGCGCGACTTCGAGTCATTGGCAGAACGGATGCCAGAGCCGATCAAGCGGCGCTGTCGACACGTGGTGACTGAAAATGCGCGAACGCTGGCAGCCGCGCGCTGTCTCGCTTCCGGCCAACTCACGGAATTGGGCGCGCTCATGTCCGCCTCGCATGAATCCTTGCGCACTGACTACGAGGTGAGTTGTCCCGAGCTGGACGTTGCCGTCGCCGCGGCCGCACGTGAGCCCGGCGTTTACGGCGCGCGGATGACAGGCGGTGGCTTCGGTGGTTGCACCGTCACTTTGCTCGATCAGAGCGCCGTGCCCCGCGTTTGCGAGGCGATTGGCCGCGCGTGGCCGGCCCCGTTTCGCTCAGAGCCCAAATTCTTCGCTACCGGCGCGGCTGAAGGGGTGCGCGAAGAATCCTGAACCGCGCGCGTGCACGAAGTAAAACGGCCGGCTCAATGAGCAGAAGTGCGCGGACGCCTGGGAAGGGCGAGGGGTATGAGATTGCTCGTCGCAGGGATCCCGTCCAATGCTCTTCAACGATTGCGTGCTCAAGTTGTTCCCATCGCGAGGTCGCGCTCTCAGACTCCAGGCGCTGCTGACGCTGATGTTACTGGCGCTGCTGTGTGGCGGCGTCAGTGCTTGTTCGAGCGATGCTCCGCGTGATCCGGCGCAAGCCCTCGGGGGCGGCGGTGCGGGCGGCGCGGGCGGAGGCAGCGTGGCTGGCGGAGCCGGCGCCGGGGGCCTCGCCACGGGCGGCTCATCGTCTACCTTGAAGACACGCGTCGTCGTGTACTTGCCCAGCTACCGCGGTTCCCTCGCGACGTGGGCGACCCGGCTCGACTTCACGAAGGTCACGCACGTCGATCTCTCGTTCGCCACCATCGCAGCCGATGGCACGCTCGCTTACCCCGATGCCTCGCTCGCCAGCTTCGTCAGCGCGGCGCATGCGGCGGGCGTGCGAGTCAGCGTCGTGATCGGCGGCTCCGACACCATCGCCAATGGCCTTGGGGCGGCGACCGAGGCGTTGATTGCGCCAGCCGGGCGCGGCGCCTTCATTCAGAAAATCTCGAGCTATTTGGACAGCAATGCGCTCGACGGCATCGACATCGATTTCGAAGGCAGCAAGGCTGTCAACGCCGACTACGAAGGCTTCGTGACAGCCCTCGCGACCGAGCTCCGCCGCAAAGGAAAGCTGACCACGGCGGCTCTCGCGCGCTGGTTCGAGGGCAGCGTCAGCACGGCGGCGTTGCAGGCCTTCGATTTCGTGAACGTCATGGTCTACTACCAGAGCGATCCGGATAACTCGCTCTCTCCTGTCCCGGCAGATGCACTCGCCGACGATCAAGCCGCGCTCGATTTTTGGGTGGGCCGCGGTTTGAGCAAGGACAAAGCCGTGTTCGGCGTCCCCTTTTACGGCTACTTCTGGAAGAACGCCGGCAGCGCGTTACCGATGCAGCTGAGCTATGCCGATATTCTAGCCAAATACGGCGCAGCGGCGAAAAACGACGTCATCAACAGCGGTACGGACGCGCTGCTCTTGAATGGCCCGCTGACGATCGCTGCCAAAGCCAAACTTTCCGAGCAGTATGGCGGCATCATGGCGTGGGAGGTGGGGCAGGATAGCGTTGGCGAAGGCTCGTTGTTGAACGCCATCTCGCAAGGGCTCTAGCTGCGACGCGGCGGCGTCGCGGGTTGCCAAGCGCAGCTCCGCGTGTTCGCCTCCTCGGGATGAAGGTCATCATCACGGGTTCCACCGGTATGGTCGGGGAGGGCGTGCTGCTCGAGTGTCTGGACAACCCAGCCGTGACGCGGGTGCTCTCGGTCGCGCGGCGCAACTCCGGTCACGTTCACCCGAAGTTGAGTGAATTGTTGGTGCCTGATTTTCGTGAACTGGCGAGCGTGGAGTCCGAGCTCACCGGGTACGACGCGTGCTTCTACTGTGCTGGAGTCAGTTCGGTGGGCTTGAAGGAACCCGAATACGCGCGGATCACCTACGATACGCCGGTACACTTCGCCGAGACGTTGGTGCGCTTGAACCCGAACATGGTGCTGGTGCACATCTCCGGCGCCCACACCGATGGCACCGAGCAGGGCAAGGTGATGTGGGCACGCGTGAAGGGCAAAGCCGAGAACGCGCTCGCCAAGCTGCCATTCAAAGCGGTGTACAACTTTCGCCCGTCGCTCATGAAGCCGGTGCCGGGCCAGCGTCACATCAAAGGCGGCTACCAGCTCATTCGCGTACTCTATCCGCTACTGAACCTGATCTTTCCAGGGCTCGAGTTGCGCGAGGTCGCGCGCGCCATGATCCGGTGCGTGCGAGAAGGCGCGCCCAAGTCCGTGCTCGAGGTCAATGACATCCGGGCGCTCACCCACGCCGCAAGCTGACGCGCCTGTTTGGCCCCGAGATCGAGCGCTGGCCTATTCGTCTTTGTGAACGAGATGCAGCGGCCCGCTCGAGGACAAAATGCGGTCATTGCTGATCATGAGGGCGGCCGAGTGAGCGTCGCGCAAGTGTCGAACGACGCTGAAGCGAGAATCATTGCGGTAACCCGCGGTGCCGCAGATCCGCAGCGCCTGCGTCACGATGTCGACGACCAAGCGTGACGAGCTCACTTTGAGGTTGTTCATCTTGAGCGCGAAGCCTACCGACGAAAGCTCGTCTCGACCGTGGTCGGGTGTTGTGTCGAGTCCGTCGAAGTCTTGCGCGAGCGCGTGAACTTGAAGCCGCATTAGCTGAAGTTGGGGGCTGACCTCGGCCAGGCGCAGCGCGGAGGGGGGAGTCGATCCGGGCGTCTTTCGTGCGGTGTCTCGCACGAAGGAGCGGGCGCGCGCGACGGCGTCCGTGGCGATGCCGAGCCAGCTTGCGCCCCACAATAGATGCGCAAAAGGCACCATGGTCTGCGCCGAAATGTCGGCGAACGGCGCGGGGACGATCTGCTCCTCCGCGAAGTTCGCCGTGACCACATAGCCGAGGCTACAGGTGCCACGCATGCCCATGGTGTCCCACGTTGCCGTCTTGTCTAGCGTGCACTGGGCTTTCTGCACGAGCACGAGCGCTTGGTCGCTTGCCGGAGCATCGGGCGCCCGCCGGACGGTGATCAGCAAATCGTCCGCCGCCTCGCCGTAAGAGACGACCGTCCCGTCCTTCTGTAGTCGACAGCGCCCATCGGCACTGCGTTCGATGGGCGCGATGCTGGTTCGCGTCGAGCCTCCGATGCCCGCCTCGGAGGTGACGGAAGCGATCAACCGCTGCTCGCTGACGATCTGCTCGATATAGTCACGAAAGAAGGCCACGCCGCGTCCGTGCCGCACGACGCAGGCGACCTGGATCTGATGCATGGCAAAGATCATCGCCGTCGAGGCGCAGCGTTGACCGAGCAGCTCGCAGTGGGCTGCAAGCTCACTCATCGTGGCTCCCGAACCGCCGTTTTCGCTCGGAACGTAGGCGGACAATAGGCGCGCCTCCTTCAGCGCGGCGAACGATTCAGTGGGGAAACGCGCTTGCTCATCCACTTGCAAGGCGCGCGGTCCGACCACGTCGTCGGCGATGCGCCGCGTCTGTTCGAGCCTGAGCGCTGCCGTCGTTCGTGACTGATTCATGGACAAATCCTCGGCTCGGGGGGATGCGGGCGTGCCGCAGTCAGCCGCCCGAGCAGGTTTCGTGCCGAATGAGAAACGCGCGCGTTCGCAGTCGTCCCCGCGCGAACTTTGCGTGTCCGGCGCAAGTCTTGCGCGCCCTCGCTAGCGCTCGAGCTGGAAACGCGGCGGTGAGATGCGTTCGCTTTTGCAGCGCGGGCAACGTGATGGGCGCTTGTGGCGCTCCCGTGCCTCGAACACGAACCCGCACGGGACGCAGTGCGCCGCCAAGGTCTGCAGTCGCTCATCGCCGTGGGCGAGCGAATGTTCGATGTGTCGCAGATGCTCGGCAACATCACGCTCGGGTACGGACGCGCGCTGAGAAATCTCGCGCGCCGTCAGGGGGGAATCGCGCAGCGCCTGCAGAATGCGCGCCCGCACGGTGACCAGGCTCTCGGATGCCGATGGCGGGGGCTTACTGCTCTGGGCCACGACGCGATGATAGAGCGACTGAGCCGCGAATGCAGGCAGCCCGCGGGATCGCCCGTATCGACGCGCCTTTTGGGGCATTGGGGGAACGCTGCTCGCCCCGACACACAAATCGACGAGGGGGGTGCCTGAAGCGCGTGGGGCAACGTTACCTACCGACCAGGGACCGGGGAAACCTGGCAAAAACTTTGGCGGTGGTGCGTGCTTGCTCATTCCGTTGACTCTTCGAGAGACACCGAGCGGGCGGAAGAATTTCCGCGTCTCGTGCCCGACGTCGGCCGCTCATTTCGGCCGACCAAACCTGATTTGCCGCAGCTTTACGCGCGCTACCGAAGTTCGCTCGTGGCCCATTGTGCGCGCTTCCTCCGTGATTCGGCGCTAGCGGAAGATGCGACGCACGAGGTGTTTCTGCGCGTCCAACGCCACGCGGGCGAACTGCCCGATGCGTCTCTCATTCGGCCCTGGCTATTTCGCGTTGCGACCAATTACTGCCTCAACGAGCTGCGCAGCCGCGATGTGCGCGACCGCTTTGCGGCTGCGGGTTTCGGTGTGCAGCCTCAGTCCGTCGACGAAGCCCTGCTTTCGCGTAACGACGCCAAGCGCTTTCTGGAGCGGCTTCACCCACGAGCCCGCGCGGTGGCGTGGCTCACGTACGTCGACGGAATGCTGCAACGAGAAGTCGCCGCGACGCTGGGGGTTTCCCGGCGTACGGTCGTCAATCACCTGAGCGAGGTGCGCGCGCGAATGGAGGAAACGAGCGCGGAAAGCAGCCGATGAATCGGTAGGAGGGGAGCCGAGGACGCGACCCGCGCGCCCCGATCCATGCCGACGGTGGAGGGCGCCCACAACGCCTCGGGCGCATGATTGTCAGCCAAATCCTGCGCTTAGACGCGCCCGTTGGCGCGAAGCGTGCCCCCTGTGCAACACTCTTTGCCTGCGTCGCCTCGTCTTAGCCAACCTCCCGCCGTGACCAAACGCGCCTCCTCCCGCCCCTCCGCGCGTCCCCGGCAGGCGTCGATCGAGCCGCCGGTGGTGTCGCGTCGCCCGACGGCTCCGAAGTTGCCGAGTCGGCCCGCGCCTCCAGCTGCGGCGCGCGCGGAGGAGCCTGCGCCGTTCAGTCGGCCCAAACTGACGCAGCACGAGTTCGCTGCGGTCTCGACGCGTGTCGAAGCGACGTTTTGCTTCGTCGACCTGGTCGGCTTTACGGCGCTGACCGAAGCGCACGGGGATGAAGACGCAGCGCAGCTGGCAACGCGCTTCGCGGAGCTCACGCGCCGTTCGTTGCGGCGCGGCGATCGCCTGGTGAAAACGATCGGCGACGCCGTGCTCGTCACGTCCCCGAATGCCGATCAGGGCCTGGCCCTGGCCGAGCGCTTGATCACGACCGCCGCGCAAGATCCGAACTTCCCGCTCTTGCGCGCAGGGCTTCATCACGGTGAAGCGGTGGGTCGTGCGAACGACGTCTTCGGCGCGGCGGTCAACCTTGCGGCTCGCGTCGCTAGCGAAGCGTACGCCGGCGAGGTGCTCGGCACCGCGCCCATCGCGGAGGCCGCGCGTCGCGCAAACATCGCCGTGGCCGACCTTGGGGCGGTGCCGCTAAAAAACGTACGCGAAGCGATCCCGCTGTTCTCGATCGCGCTCGTGCTCGGTGGCGCCGAAACGCCGATTGATCCCGTGTGTCAAAGCCCGGTCGACCGCCGCGCGGCAGTCGGCCGCCTACGCTTTCACGGCGTCGAGTACTGCTTTTGCTCACTCACTTGCGCGGCCGCCTTCGCCAGCAACCCGAGCTGGCACGCCGCCCACGCGCCCGAAGAGAAGTAGTTCTGCTGCGGGTGTGTGCGGAGCTCACACTACGGTTGGGCCAATCCGGGCCGCGTCGCAGGGCGACCGATTCAGCGGAGCAGCAGCGAAATCGCGTGCGTTTCTCGCGCGCCCAGGGAATCGAACTGCACGCCGAAGCCGTCCTTTTTTACCCAGCGAACGATGCCCGGCAAGCGCAGCTCGGCGGTGGTGCCCGGCAACCGGCCGACGACGACCACCGCAGAGCCGAACGGTGGCGGCGGCGCGCTCGACTCGATGAAGATACCGCCGAGGCCGATGTCTCGCGCGGCCGCGACCAGCGCGGGCTCACCGGCTCGCTCGCAGGAGACAGTCATCTCGACGGCAATGCGCGGGTACGATCGCCGCTCGCGTGATATTCGCGCGAGCATTACAGAACCCCACGATCCGAAGCTTGGGCGCTATTGGGCATGTTGCTCCACTCAACAGTTTCGTGGCACGCCGCGCGCGAATTTATGAATGCGTTAGCCTTTGTGGGTTGAAAAGAGATTTGCACGCTATCGCGTGCGCCTCGACGGCGGCTACCGCTGACACCTCGCCACGCACGCGCACACACGAGCCGCATTCTGCCGACAAGGGACACGAACGCTCGCGGCGTCACGGCGGCCCGTTTAGTCTCTAGCTCGCGGACGAGAGCGACCATCGCCTTCCACCGGCAGCGTGTTGCAACACGGGTGATCGCCGTGGAATCCGCCTATCCCTCGGAAGATCTCGATTGCGGGTTTACGAAAATCGGAGGCCCGTCCTATTCTGCTCCGCTCAACTCGGCATGAATATTTGAGGAGCAGGATGAAATATCGGGCATTTTGTGGCGTGGGGATCTTGGCGGTGTTTGCGGGCGCGTGCGTCGTGGCCTGCAGCAGCAACTCCAGCGACGACAAGGCAGCCGGTGGAACGTCAGCCGGTGGCGCGAACACGGGCGGTAGCGGCGGGACCACCAGCGGTGGAAAGGGCGGCTCGGGTAACGCGGGTGCGGACACCGGCGGCGACGCGGGCAACGGGAACGGTGGCGACACTGGCGCGGGCGCCGAGGGTGGCGAGGCCGGCACGGCGAACGGCGCAGCTGGTGGTGGCAACACCGGAGGCACGGATGCCACCGGAGGCAGCGGAGGCAGCGGAGGCAGCGGTACCTGCACCGCAGACACTCAGACCGACGCGAAGAACTGCGGCCACTGCGGCAAAGTCTGTGAGAGCAACGAGTGCGATAGCGGCGAATGCACCCCCGTCGTGGTGCTCTACCCGGTGGCTGGCGAAACCGTCGACAGCACGATCGGGAACAACATGATGACCACCAACCTCACCGCGGGGAACGTGTACGAGTGGGAGCTCGTCGACAACGGAACGCAATACTATCGCACTCTGCGTGCCTCGAGCACGCCGGTCACGCCGGCTGCGGCAGGCGCCGTGGTCGCCCAAGTGGCGCGACACAACCCCGCCCCGCAAATCGGTGCCGTCACATTCGACGCCACGAACATCTATCAATGCAGCACGGATGGCGTGACGCGAACACTTCTCAGTGCAACGAACGCGACGCCTACTAAGATCGTCGCGGCGCCCACGGTGGCGGATGGCTTCGCGTGCAACGCGATCGCAGTCACTGCCACGACCATTTTCGTGGTCGACGACGACGTGAGCACCGGCAAAGACTCCATCTATTCCATCCCGGTGGCCAGTGCGAACGGGACCAACAAGCCGACGCTCGTGCCGAACATCGGCGAACGCGACCGGAACATCACGAACCTCACCGTGATTGGGACGAACCTCTTTTGGTTCGATCGCGACGTGGCGGGTGATTCGCAAGCGCAACTGATGACCGCGCCCGTGACCGGCGGCGTGCCGAAGGTCATCGACCATTCGCTTGGTTCGAGCGGCGGGCTCGGTTTTGGTACGGACGGCGTGTACATCTACTACACAGCCAACATCGGTAATGTCGGTGAGGTCCGCCGCGCCCCGCTCGCGACGCTGAAGCCGGACGCCACCGCGGTTGCGAGCAACATCGACACGTTCAAGGGCCTCGTGGTGAACGGCGGCTACCTGTACTTCATGGAAGGCCAATCGCGCGAAGTCTTCCGCGCGAAGAGCGACGGCTCGACTGGCGCCGAGGGGCTCGGCGTGGCGTTCGTTCAAACCGCGGACAACGTCCAGCATGAGGGCTTCAACATGACCGGCGTCGACAGCAAGTTCGTATACTTCATGCTCAACGACGGCCTGATCGCCCGCCTACCCAGCACACCCTGAGCTCGCTCTCGAGCCATGGCCGCTCGCGCACGCCGCAATGGCACGTGCGAGCGGCCGCGATTGTCGATGGTCGCTCGCGTGGCGCGTGCTCTCGCCAAACGGAATGGGGACCGGATAGCGCCGCCGCGAGAGCTTTGAGTCTGGTACCAGTTCCGTTCCAAGCTGGGATCGGTTCCAGTTCGAGCCCATGCGCCTCACTCCCCGATCCCGCTCAGTTGCACTCGGTGGGATCGTTAGCCCTGTAACCGCAGCCGCCTTGGCAGCGCACGATGCTGGCAACGTCGGCGGTGCAGTTGATGGCGAACAGACCCTTACTGAGGAGGCTGTTCGGCTGATCGGTGAGCTCGAGGCAGTAGTTGCCGGTGCCGTCGGGTGCGCAGAAGTTGGTCGAGGCGCCGACGGGTCCGTCGTACACATCGCTGCACGGGGTGTCGGACCAAAGTCTCTGGTTGTCACAAATCTGAATGGGGCACTTGCGGCCGAAGCAGCTCCCAACAAAGCCTGTGGGTTTCTCAGTCATGCCGCCACTGCCGCCTGTTCCCGCCGCGCTGCCCCCCGTGCCAAGGCTGCCGCCGCTGCTGTGTCCGGCGCTACTTCCAGCCGTCCCCGCGTCGCCGGAGCTCCCGCCATGATTGCCAATACCAGCGCTGCCTGCCGTGTTGGACGCCCCGCCGCTTGGCGGCATGCCAGCGACGTTCGAGCCACCTACGCCGCCGCTGCTCACTCCGCCACCGCCCTGGTTGTCCGAGCTACCCGCGCCGCCGCAGGCAACGACGAGTAACGGGAATGCGGCGACCGACCATTGACACTTCATGATCATCTTCATTCTCTCCACCGATCGACCTGACCCGTGCGACGAGCGGAGCTCTTCTCGGTCGCACGCAGTCTATCGCATCAACAGCGCCTCGTCTCGATTTGTCGACTCGTGATCATCGTGATCACGAACTCCGGTATGAAAGCATGGGCGTTAGGTAAGTTTCTTAACGCGACTGGCAAAACGCCGAATTGCCGCGTGGACCGCGGCGCACGGCTGCGCGGCAAGCCTCATGGTTCGAGTTGAACCTCAGTGAACGCGAGTGCCCCGGGGGTTTCACGCGGGGTCACTCTCAGCAGGCGAATCGCCGTCCGATCGAAGCCGGGCTGCGCCGCGAAGCAGGACAGCGGAATGCGCACGCTGCCAAGCACGGTCTTTTCTAACGTGTCCACTTTGCAGTTGTCGTAGGGGTCCTTGGCTGGAGGGCGGCGATAGACCGGCGGCAGATGAGCAAGGGCCCAGTCGGACTTCGCTGTAGCCTTCTTGCCGGTCGCGTCGGTGAGCTCGACGTCGACATTCATGAACCGGGTAACGTCGTTTCGTGGGTCAGACACTTGCGCGACGCGAAAGGCGATCGCTTGAGGCGCAGTCGGTGAGGCGTCGACCGGCACGCTGAACGCCCCCGGCGTGCCCTGCCAGACCCCAACGTAGCCGCTCGTCTCGTGGAAGAAGCTTCGATTGTAAGCCGCCGCCGCTTGCGTGAACGGGAAGAATCCGAGCTCTGCAAAGCCCGCTGGCTCTGGGGCATTCGGCAGCGCAACCCAAGGTGCGGCGCCTTGTAACGAGGCGGTCACGATGGCTTCTTGTTCAGAAATGACCGAGTTCCCGGCCAGTGCTCGCAAGGCAGCCGGGTTCGCGCGCAACGCGGCATCCAAGAAGACGCGGGTCACGGCCTGCAAGT
>Ga0105241_10003174_pt1 | contig 12231 bp, 10 predicted proteins | sample KBSC64metaG_FD_80422 | JGI IMG/M metagenome (GOLD analysis project Ga0105241, IMG submission 80422) | Corn rhizosphere microbial communities from Kellogg Biological Station, Michigan, USA - KBS C6-4 metaG | ecosystem: Host-associated > Plants > Roots > Rhizosphere > Soil | place: Michigan, USA... | reverse complement strand
GTGTAGTTCGGTTCGTCGTAGCCGAAGAAGTTCCAGATGGGAGGGAAGGCACGTGTGACCTTGGAAGAATCAACTTGAATCTCGACCCTGCGCGCCTCTTGAGCGAGCGCACAGGGAAGCACGAGTAACAAAATCGCTGCGCAGAATAGTCGATGTCTTCTCATTTCGAACGCTTGATTTGAATAACAGAACCGTCTTTCCCGATCATTGCCATCTCCGCCATTCCAATAAACAAGCCGTGTTCCACCACGCCGGGCATGTTGCACAACTTCTGGGCGAGAGCGGTCGGGTCGGCGATCTCGCCGAAGGTGCAATCGAGAATATGATGGCCCTCGTCGGTCACATACGGATTGCCATAGGCGTATTCGCGAAGCGCAACGTTTGCGCCCAATGCTTCAACCTGAGGCTTGATCAACGATTGGGCGAAGGGAATCACTTCCACCGGCAGAGGGAATTTTCCCAGGCGAGAGACTTGCTTCGCTGAATCTCCGATTACAACAAATCTTCTCGATACAGAAGCGACAATTTTCTCGCGTAAAAACGCGCCACCGCCGCCCTTAATCAAATTCAGCTGCGGATCGATTTCGTCGGCGCCGTCTATGTCAATATCGATCACCGGATGCTCGTCCAGCGTGGTCAGCGGAATGCCGAGTTGCTCGGCCAGATGTTGCGTCTGAAGCGAGGTTGGAATCCCAACGATCTTCAGTCCTTCACGAACGCGCTCGGCAAGAAAGCGAACTGCGAATGCCGAGGTCGAACCCGACCCCAATCCAACGACGCTGCCGGATTCAACCAGTTGAACTGCCGCACGGGCCGCAGTCTGTTTTTCCTGGTCGCGAGCTGTGAGGTCCATTGACTTTGAGTTCATTCCGCCTTTGGAGAATGCTTACGGAGGGAGTGAAGGATAATTGCGCTGCTGAGCGCGAAACTGCTTACCGCACCCAGAGCCAACGGTTGCGCGAAACGCAATCCCAAATGGAACACGGCAGGGAACAGCGCGGCAAGCGACAGCAAAATGCCGAGGATGTTCAGCCACAGCGGCGGACGCACTGAACGCGTCTGATCGCCGTTGCGAAGCCTCAACTGCACAAGCACGGCTGCGGTTCCGATCAGCGCCATCACCACTACGGCAGCAGGGCTGCGAAACGCCGACGGACTGGTAAACAGGACAACCAGAATCAGCGCGCAGCAAAGCAACCCGGAAGCGACCACAGTCCTACGATGCCCGGAGACGGTCATGGCTCGACTGACATTGTAAGTCAGAACCGCGACCGCCAGCGATCATCTCCAATGTCGCGAATGCGCTACGCGGTCGCCGCCCACGCAGACGCTTGTGGAACGCCGTGATGAAATGCATAGAGCACGAGTTCCACACGGTTAGAAATGCCGAGCTTGTCGAATATCCTGAACAGATATTTCTTGACGGTATGCTCACTCAACCCCAGTTCAGCCGCGACGTCACGGTTACTCAGGCCGTCCGCGACCAGCGCGACCACCTGCTCTTCTCGATAGGTCAGTAGGTTTTGCCCGCCTGCCCCTAGCACCCGCATGGCCGGAATCTGGCAGATCGATTCGAGTAGATAATTGAGGTGCTGGGTGCTGGCTGAAATATCACCACCGTGCACCCTTCGGATGCACTCGCACAGCAACTGGAAGGAAGAGGCCGCCAGGCAGAGAATTCCCCGCGCTCCCGAGCGAAATGCCTGCACCACGATTTCGCGATCGTCAGTTTCGATGAGTGCAATTTTGGGAACTTGAGGATTTGCAGTCTGTAACATCCGGAGCGTGGCCATCTCGGCCGGGCCGGAATTTCCTCCGCTACAGCTGACAAGGATTACATCAATTGAAGAGCTTTGCAGTGTGCTCAGGATCGAGTCCGGATCGGCGTCACTTGAAACCACCTCAAACCCATGGTGCCGCAGAGCCCCGGCCAGAAGCTGATTTTCTATTGGTTTTGAATCCGCCAGAAATAGCCGGACTCGCGATGACGGAACGGCGCAATCGTTGTTCATAAACCTGCCCATGCGAAGAATAGTTGCCAGATGAGAATGAATTTAGCGCGGGCGGACTGAATACTTCTGTGACCGCAGAACACAAAAGAACTCTGGCCTGTGGAAAATTCCATAATGGAACTGACTGTTTGGTAAATCGAAATTAATGGGAACCAGGTTGCATCGCATATTTGCTCCTTTCGACCGGAAAACGCGCCTTCGCTGCAGCGACTTGTGAAGTATTTACAACAGAAGTTGTAGTCACCAGCGCCGGAAACTTTCGTCCACCCAACTTTTACTCACTTGTTGTCTGTCGCGTCCAGCGTTAGTTTTCGCCTGCGGCACAGAGTTCGCCGCACTGGTCTTATGCGAGGAGCGACACTAATCTTCGTGCTTGCGGCGGGAGTTTCAGTTCTCCCCCCCTGTCTTGCTCAAGTGCGAGATATCTCTCCCGCAACGGCCCCGGCTTCCAGTATCGCGGACGGCAATGAAAAACATCTCATTGAGAATCCAGCCCTGACGGGGGTACGCCGTCCGCTTTACCGGTTGCGAAAGAGCGATGTTGTCGAAATCCACTTCACGCTTTCCCCGGAGTTCGATCAGACTCTGACCATTCAACCGGACGGCTATATTGCCCTCAAGCATGCAGGCGATTTGTTTGCCGAAGGGCTTACCATGCCGGACCTGCGCCAATCGGTGGTCGCCCTATACGGCGTGTTCCTGCACGATCCCGAAGTCAGCATCATCCTGAAGGATTTTGAAAAACCATTTTTTCTTGCAGGCGGGCAAGTCGCCCGTCCCGGCAAGTATGAATTGCGATCGCCTACCACGGTGGCTGAAGCTGTAGCCATCGCGGGTGGGTTCACTGAGCAGGCGAAGCACTCCCAGGTGGTGCTGTTTCGCAAGCTGCTGGACGGAGTCGTGGAGACTCATGTGCTGAACGTTAAGTCCATGCTGGCCTCGCGGAATCTTGAAGAAGATGTGGACCTCAAACCTGGAGACATGCTGTTCGTGCCGCAAAATCGAATTTCGAAGATTAGAAAATACCTGCCTGCCTCCAGCCTGAGCACCTTTTTCACGCCAGCGCAATTTTGACTATATGAGTGAACCTTTGCAGCTCGGGCTTGAACGCGAAAACGATCCCAGTCTTCGTGATCTCGCGGCGGTTTTCTTTCGGCACATCTGGCTATTAAAGGTGTCATTCCTGTTGGTGTTCGCGGCGGGGATGGTCTATTCGATTATCTCGCCCTCGTACGAGGCGAAAATGAAAGTTCTAGTCCAGCGAGGACGGATCGACCCTGTCATAACTTCCACCCAATCGGTAACGCCCTTGGTGCAACAAGAGGTTTCGGAAGAAGAATTGAATTCGCAGGTGGAACTGCTTCATGACGACGACGTCCTCAGGAAAGTAGTTATTGACGCCGGCCTTGCAGATCGAACTTCATGGGTCGCCTGGCTGACTGGTGAGGGCCACGACGAGAGAGTTGCTCGCGCCGTAAAGCGCCTTGCGGGCAAACTTGATGTCGTGCCCATCCGGAAATCTCAGATCATTTCGATCTCATACAAATCATCCGAACCGCGTCTTAGCGCAATTGTCTTGCGCTCACTGGCTGACGCTTACCTGACAAAACAGGTGGAGATCAGGCGTCGAACCGGTCAGCAAACATTTTTTGATGAACAAATGAATCAGTCTCGCACCGGATTAGATGCAGCCCAGCAATCGCTATTGCAATTTTTGCAAACTCATCAGGTCGCCTCGGCGCCACTGGAGCGCGACCTCGCTTTGCAACGCCTGAGCGAAGCAGAGACCGCGGACATGGGGTTGCGCGGGGCCATCGCAGAATCGGCCGAAAGAGTACGCTCGCTGGAAGGCAAGCTCCAGGAGCTTCCCGAACGACGGGTGGCCCAAACCAGGAGCTCCGACAACCCTCAATTGCAGGAGAAGCTCAAGTCGAAGTTGCTCGAGCTGGAGCTGAAGCGAACGGAGTTACTCACCAAATTTCAGCCATCATACCGGCTGGTTACTGAGATCGAGGAGCAGATTGCACAGGCGAAGTCTGCAATTCATGCCGAGGAGACTCGTCCCTTGCGCGATGAAACTACCCAGGAAGACCCTGATCACGAATGGGCAAATTCGGAACGCATCAAGAATCTTGTAGAGATGCAGGGGTTGTTGACACGGCAGACAGTGACCGAACAGGAGATCATTCAAAACCGGCGTGCTGCTCAAACCCTCGCGCAGAACGTGGTCCAGCAAGGTGAGCTCGAACGACAGGTCAAGGCCGCCGAAGACAAATACCTGCTCTATGCCAACAAGCACGAGGAAGCACGCATAAGTGACGCACTCGATCAGAGCGGAATAGTGAACGTGATAGTCGCTGATCAGCCCCGAGTTCCTGCTCTGCCGGCCTCGCCGCTCTGGCTGACATCCTGCCTTTCGCTGGCGGCCGCGTGCGTCGCCAGCACCGGTCTTGTTTTTGTCGCCGATTACATTGATCCCTCAATCAGGACGCCCGGTGAGGCCGTCAGGGTATTGGGAACTCCGGTGCTGGTTTCATTTCCCGCTAAGCTCCAAACGCCTCCATCGTTAAAGGGGAATGCATGAACACTGTCGTGGAAAACTGGAAGCACACTACGAAAACGGTGCGTGCCCGAGTCGCGCCCCAGCGGGCCACTACTGGCGAAGTCCCTTTCGAAATTTCCCACGCTGCTCTTTCCCTCGCACGACAGGTCTTTTCTGCGGGAAGTGCGGTCAAACGCCGTCGAGTTCTGCTCGTGGGTGCCGATGCCGAGACGAAGGCTTCGGCCTTGGGAGAAGACCTAGCCAGGGCAGTTGCCGCGATGCAAGTGACTGTTGCACTCGTCGATTCTCAAATCCCCCAATCGCCTCCCGTGACGCTCAAGAAGCCCGCCGGCTCGGTCCGCGGAACTGATTCGTGGTCGAGTTTTCAGATATCAGAACGGTTGTGGAATATACCGTTGGCGAACTTTCTGGAAATTGACCATCCGGTTGCACGAGACGCAGCCGACTTCTCCGCGCCGTTTGATTGCGTCGTATTCACAAGCGTAATCAGCGACAGTGCGACGCCTCTGTTCTGCGGCTTATGCGATGCGGCCGTATTGCTGCTCACCGCCGGGCGAACCCGCCGGAATGTGGCCTTGCGCGCAAAGCAGATTCTGGAGCGGGTCGATGTCAAACTGCTGGGAACAGTGCTGGTCGATCGGACGTTTCCCATTCCTGAGTCTGTCTATCGGCGACTTTGAGCGCACATGGACCAGCGCATTAACATCTTCGGGCTCGGCGAATTGCGACAGGTGCCCAGTCGAAATGTGCCAGCACCTCATGAGCGTTCAGTCGAAACAGCGCGACAGGTGCCGGGCAGCCACGCTGGAGCTTCCCGTTTGGTAAAAAGAGATGCGCGACCGATCGGATCAAATGACTTCTTTTCTAAAGTGGCGAGTCAGTTAGTCACGAAATCATTCCCGTTGCTGCCGGAGTTGCTAAAGAACCTTGAGCCGGTGATGATGCTGGTCCTGGCCGCAGACCTGGCCTGGATGAGCTCTCTGTTTTTTGCCGGATCTCAAATCATCGGACATTCGCTGAATTGGACAACGCTAGCGTTCTACTTTTTGGTTTTCTTACTCTGCGCTGACCATGCAAACTTATATGGCCACCGCAGGCCGCATGATCCGGGGCCGCAAGTCCTGTTAGCCAAGGTTCTGTTTGGGACGACCCTGCTGGTCGCAATTGCTCTCAAGTGCACAACCCAAAACGTGACTCTGCTGCCGCTGTTTGCCTGGAGCATTGCGAACTGGCTGGTACTTTCCGCTCGCCGACAAATACGCCGATACTTTGTCAGCTCGGGGTCCGGCTGGCGGCGCAACGTGATGATCATTGGCAATGCATCATTTGGCGTGCCAGTGGCCGAAGCGCTCCGCCGCGACACCAATTCGCCTCGTGCCGTTCGGGAATTCATTCTGGACCGCTCGCTTCGGGAGCCGCTTGGCGCCGCCATGTTGGCGCGGGTGGCCAGACGGGAATGCATTGATGAAATCGTAATTGCCACGAGCGATTCGAAGGCCGTTCAAATTGCCGTGCGTGAGGCGCAACGGAATCAATGGGACGTACTTCTGGTGCCCGACCTGCACGGGGCATCGGCTTTTGAGTTCGACAGCGTTGGTGGTCTCCCCGTATTGAAGCTTCGTGAACAGAGCTTTCCAGAATACGCGCTCGCGCTAAAGCGGGTCGTAGATTTAATTTTGTCATCCGTCGGATTGATCGCACTCGGACCACTGCTGCTATTAATTGCAGCCCTTATCAAGCTGGAGTCGCCCGGGCCGGCACTGTACCGCGCCGCCCGGATCGGGCGCAGGGCCACTCGGTTCAATTGTTACAAGTTCCGAACCATGGTCCCGCAGGCCGATCAGATGAAGAATGAACTCCGATCGCGCAACCAGCGAGTAGGCGCATTCTTCAAGATTCAAGACGACCCGCGCGTCACGCGCTTTGGACGTTTCCTGCGGCGCTACAGCCTGGATGAGTTACCGCAGCTGTGGAACGTTTTGGTTGGCGACATGAGTCTGGTAGGGCCCCGTCCTCACCCCGTAGATGATGTGGACAATTACAGCGTAGAGGATTTGCGGCGTCTCGACTTTGTCCCCGGCATGACCGGGCTTTGGCAGGTAACCGCGCGCCAGGACCCATCGTTCAAACGCTGCGTTGAACTGGACATTGAATACATCACCCATTGGAATGTAATGCTCGACATAAAAATCCTGTGTCGAACCATTACTGCCGTTTTGCAGGGGAGCGGCGCATGAGCGCCGCTGCCAACGGTTTGCCGATCACGAATAACCAAATTACTTCCAACGCGGCGGTATTAACGCTGAAGGTTTTGCACGCCGTCATCAAGTTTCCGGAAGTCGTTTTCCTGGGCACACTGACGGCCATGCTGTTTCGACCGCCAGACCTGAAAGCCCTCCCGATAGACCGGGTCGTTTTTATTTTGCTTCTTGGATCAATGGTTCTTCGTCAGGTCACTACCCGCGATCATATGCGCACCTACCCGGCGACATGGCCTATGCTTGCCCTGTTGCTGCTGTCATTGCGGGGAGTTCTCGCGCAATCCTATCAAGCTCAAGCCTGGAGCCTGTTCGCAGCAAAATGGCTGGTGCCGTTTGCGCTTTTCCACGCCGCCGGGACGGCATTCAGAAGCCAAAGGTCCTTACGAAAATTAGAGACATTCTCAATCGTTGTGCTCCTCTATCTGGTAGCGGTGTCAGTCCTGTTCTTCTTCGACTTCAAGCCTCTTATCTTTCCGAAGTTCATTCTCGATGAAGGCATCGGCATCCATACCGATCGCGCCCGCGGACCTTTTTTGCAGGCAGTTGCAAATGGGGTAAGCATCACCGTACTCGGATTGCTCGCCCTGCACTCATTCGAAAGGGGTCGCTTACGCCGCGTTTTTGCGACTGCGCTGTTTGTGTGTACGCCCCTGGCCCTGCTTGCAACTCGGACGCGCGCGGTTTGGTTTGCAGCCGCCGTTTCGGTCGTACTCCTCACGTTCTTTGGTAGCAGTCGGAGTTTGCGCCGGGCCGGCATGGCATTCAGCGTTCTTACTGGGATTGGGCTCTGTCTAATGGTGATGTATCGCGCTGATTCGGACGCATTCAGTGAACGGCTGCAAGATCGCTCTCCGGTGGACTTTCGTCTCGACATGTATCAGGCCGGGTGGCAAATGTTCACTGAAAAGCCGCTCAAAGGCTGGGGAAGTGAAGGCCGAATTCAGCCGGAGATCGCGCGCCGTATCAGTAACTTTCATCCCGAGTACTTCTTGTTTCACAACACTTATCTCGAACTGGCGGTCGAGCGCGGAATCGTGGGGTTATTTTTTTACGCTTGGCTGATGGTCTGTCTTTTTCGATTGGCGAGATCTCCCGCGCTTGAGTATGAAGGCGAGCGGGATTTCCTGGGTCGAGGTTTTCGGAAAATCTGGCCGCTACTTCTGATTGTCTATTTTCTGAACGCGAGCGCGGTGGTAATGAATTACCAGTTCGTGAACGGATTCTTGTTCACACTGGCTGGAATTCTCTCGGCCCAGAATTACCGAGCGCTACGCAACCTCCAGCAGCATGCTGCGTAGTTCGGGAACGGAGCTATCGATGGCGATCCTTTATCTGACAAATAGTTTTCCCGAGGCGGTGGAATCGTACGTCTGGGAAGAGATTCGGGAGCTGCGCAGCCACGGTGCGACCGTCATTTCTTGTAGCATTCGCCGCCCGGCACATCCGCCCTGTGAGGGTGCGAACTTCGCGCGCGAGACCCGGTACATATTTCCATTGGAGCCATGGATCTGCCTGAAGGCGACCGGGGTTCTGTTAAGCCGCCTATGGGGAATTCGAGACCTGATCAGGCACGCAATTCTAGGGCCTGAATCGTGGTCGCGGAAAATTCGGACACTGGTGCATACCTGGTTTGGAGCTTATCTCGCAGTCCTCCTTACCGGAAGAAATGTCGAGCACATTCATGTTCACCATGGATATTTTTCTTCATGGATTGGAATGATCGCGGCGCGTATTCGTGGCGCGAGCTTCAGCATAACCTTGCACGGCTCAGATCTGCTGGTACGAGGCGACTATATAGACGTCAAGTTGGCCGAATGCTGTTTCTGCTTCACCATCTCTGATTTCAACCGGCGATACATTCTGTCCCACTATCAATCGGTTGCTTCGTCAAAAGTGCTGGTGCAGCATTTGGGAATCGATGCCGCGTTCTGGAGAAATGAACGACCATGCACGAGCCAGGAAGCGTTCTCAATTTTGAGCGTCGGGCGGTTGCACGCAGTTAAAAATCATGGATTTCTGCTCCTGGCGTGCCACGCTCTCAAGAACGCCGGCGTGCAGTTTCGGTGTGCGATCGCGGGAGATGGCGAGGAGCGCGGTCAACTTCAGCAGCTTATAACAACTTTAGGGCTCCAAGAGAATGTCACTCTACTTGGGCACGTTCCGCGTCGCCACCTTCCGGACCTTTACGCTTCAGCAGATGTCGTCGTGCTGACCAGCCACAGCGAAGGTGTGCCGGTCACCTTGATGGAGGCCATGGCGATGGAGCGGCTCGTCATAGCTCCAAATATCTCCGGGGTTCCCGAAGTGGTCACCAATGGCGCGAATGGGTTTTTATATGACCCAAATTCCATGGACGATTTTCTGGACAAGCTGCAAATGGTAATGCGCGGCGGCCCTTCGATGAACAAAGTTCGACTTGCCGCCCGGCGGCGGATTATATCTCGCTTCAACTCCACCACCAATCTGGCAGATTTCGCTTCGAGATTCCTGGAAGTTCTTGCAACACCGCAAACGGCGAAAAACCACACAGAAACCGATCTCCATGAGAATCCTGTACTGCAACAAATATAACTACCGGTTCAGCGGCACCGAGTCTTACTTGTTTGACGCAATGGAAGGCATGCGAGCCTGCGGGCATCAAGTCGTGCTGTTCTCGATGTCTGATCCAAGAGGTCCAGCGACTGAGTACGACCAGCACCTGGTGCCGCCGACAAATTTCAAATCTGCGCGTGGCGTAATTACAAAGGCCCGGCTCGCTGCCCAAGCCATTTACTCGGTTACCGCTCGAACGAAGATGCGCGCGATGATCAAGGAATTTCGTCCCGATGTTGCCCATCTGCGCAACATCTACCACCATCTTTCACCGTCAATTCTGTGGGAACTAAAGGCCCATGGCGTCCCCATTCTTCTCCACGTCAACGATTTCAAGATCTTATGCCCGACCTACAACATGGTGAATGCCTCTGGCGAGGCTTGTGAGCGTTGCGCCGGGGGAAACTTTAAGAGCGCAGTTATTGACGGGTGCTATTTCGGAGGACGTGCGGCAGGTTCCGTGCTGGCCGTCGAAGCCTATCTGCACCGGTGGTTCAAGACGTATGAGAAATGCGTGGATATGCTACTGGCGCCAAGTCAGTTTGTGATGAACAAATTTGTTCAAAGCGGTTGGCATCCATCAAGGATTCAAGTCTTACAACACTTTCAGGATCTGCCCGCCCGGATGCAAACCCATCCCGGCCGACGTGCGCCCATACTTTATCTCGGGCGGCTTTCACCGGAGAAGGGCGTGAGCGATCTGGTCTCGGCGATGGCACAACTCCCTCACGTGCAGCTTGTAATAGCCGGCGAAGGGCCTCAGAGGCGGGATCTTGAGCGCGTGGCTTCTTCGAGCGGTTTGCGAAATATCACCTTTGCCGGTCAACTCTCCGGAGAGGAATTGCAGCGCCTGATAGCCACTTCGCAATTCACAGTTTTCCCCTCACGCGCGTACGAAACCTTCGGAAAAAGTATTTTGGAATCCTATGCGCAAGCACGCGCGGTGGTCGCGTCCGACATGGGCTCACGCAGAGAACTGGTGCGCGAGGCCGAGACCGGCATTCTATACAAACCCGGAAATGTGGACGAACTTGCCGCAACCATCCGCCTCTTGCATGACCGCCCTGAACTTTCAAAGCGCATGGGCGAGGCCGGATGGGAACTGGTTCGGGATGAACACTCTCAGGTAAAACACTTTCTGGCGCTACAGCAGATTTACCAGCACCTCACCGAGAAATCCCCCTCTAAAGCGATGCCGCGCACAAAACCGCTGCGTGTTGCCTTCATTGGCGGACGCGGTGTCGTCAGCAAATATAGTGGGGTTGAAACCTGCAACGAACAGACCGGCGCCCGGTTAGCCGCCAAAGGTCACGAAATCACCGTTTACTGCCGAAGTTATTTCACGCCCAGGATGGCTGAGCACAATGCGATGCGAATTGTTCGTCTGACCACGATTCGAACTAAACATCTGGATACTTTTGTGCACACATTACTCAGTACAGCTCATGTGTGCTTCAGTGACTGCGAGATCGTGCACTACCAGACCCTCGGGCCTTCATTGTTCTCATTTGTTCCGCGATTGTTTGGGAAAAAAACCGTGGTGACAGTCCAAGCCCTCGATTGGCAAAGGAAGAAATGGTCGTGGCCCGCACGATTGCTGCTGAAACTCGGCGAATGGGCGGCCGCCCGGTTGCCCGACGAAACGATTGTCGTGTCGCGGGTGCTGGAAGAGCATTTTCATTTGCGCCACAATAAGAAAACTGTGTACATACCCAACGGAACCGATCTTCGGGAACGCTTGTCCGGGACTTATTTGGAGCAATTTGGCCTCGCCCAAGGAGGATATGTGCTCTTCGCCGGGCGGCTTTCACCGGAAAAGAACTGCGATCTCCTGATCGATGCATTCGAAACTCTCGACACAGAAATGAAACTCGTCTTTGCGGGTGGTTCAAGCCATCCGGATGCCTACGCAGCCGGGCTGCGCAACCGGCAAAGCGATCGGATCGTGTTCCTGGATTGGCTCGCTGGGAATGCGCTGACAGAAGTGCTGACCAACGCCGCTATCTTTGTTATGCCTTCAGATATCGAAGGTATGTCACTTGCGGTACTGGAGGCGATGGGCGCGGGGGTGTGCGTCCTGGCCAGCGATATTCCAGAAAACCGTGAGGTGATTGGCGATGCGGGATTTGTTTTCCGTCGTGCCGACCGGCTGGACCTGCAACGGATGCTCGCGCTCCTGCTATCTGACGGGAGACTCCGGGCGTTATCCGGAGTGAGAGGGAAGCAGCGAGCGCGAGAAAATTATCTTTGGGACGATGTCACAGAGCGCATGGAGAAGGTCTATCGGGGCCTGAACGGCGGAGCCGCTGTCGAGGCCGGTTCGGTACCCCGAGTTGCCGCGGGAACCAAGGTCGCGTAACTTCGAGGACCTTATGCGGGTTCTAATCGCGCGGTGAAGTGCCGAAGAAACGGCGCCTGATATAGCAAGTTTAACCCGCGAATTGAATTACGATTTTTCCAGACCTCCAAAATCACTTCTACCACATAGTCAATGTGGCTTTGGGTGTAGACGCGGCGCGGAATCGCCAGCCTCACCAGATCCATTTTCGCTGCCGCGCCGAACATCAGCGTGCCGATCTCAACCGACCGAATTCCTCCCGCGAGGTAGAGTTCGGCTGCGAGGGCAACGCCGGGAAACTGCTCCGAAGGAATGTGAGATAAAAACGCTCGCGCATCAATATAGATCGCGTGCCCACCGGGCGGCTGCACAATCGGTACGCCTTCGGCCGCAATGTGATTTCCCAAATAGCCGGTCGAAGCAATCCGATATCGCAGGTAATCTTCTTCGAGCGCCTCCTGCAGG
>Ga0105241_10003172_pt1 | contig 12240 bp, 7 predicted proteins | sample KBSC64metaG_FD_80422 | JGI IMG/M metagenome (GOLD analysis project Ga0105241, IMG submission 80422) | Corn rhizosphere microbial communities from Kellogg Biological Station, Michigan, USA - KBS C6-4 metaG | ecosystem: Host-associated > Plants > Roots > Rhizosphere > Soil | place: Michigan, USA... | reverse complement strand
GTAAGGAATAAAAATGGCGGAACTGTCGAGATGGTCTACCGGGATATCAAAATAGCCCTGGATCTGCGGAGCATGCAGGTCCATAGTAATAACGCGATCGGCGCCGGCAGCCACTAACATGTTGGCAACCAGCTTAGAACCAATGGCTACGCGGGGCTTATCCTTTCTATCCTGCCGCGCGTAGCCATAATATGGTATTACCGCCACTACTTTATAGGCCGAAGCCCGTCGGGCGGCGTCGATCATTAACAATAATTCAAGCAGGTTTTCGGCAGGCGCAAAGGTACTTTGCACCAGAAAAACCATATCGCCACGAATGCTTTCCTGGAAAATAGGCTGAATTTCCCCGTCGCTAAAGCGGGAAATAGTAATTTTTCCAAGCGTGGCTCCAAATTTCTGAGCTATTTTCTCGGCCAGGTACTGTGACCCGGTGCCGGAGAATATCTTGATAGACATTTGCATACCGCAGTAAAATGTGCGGCGAAGATAACGTTAAGGATGGGATTGCCCGACAACCGCTGTACAAAAAATTTATTTCGCCTTCGGGAGGGAGAATAGTATTTCGATGGTTACTGATTAATCGGTGCTTCCCCTTACTTATCTTACTTTGTTACCGTCAACAGCATACGCGACCCCGGAACGGTCATTGTAGTTTTATGCTCCGTTTCGGTAGCTTTTGCGACCTTTTTGGGATAAAACGCGTAAAAAACGGCTGAACAGATAAAAATTGAAAAGAAAAGGGCAACAAAGTACATGCCTACGCAAAAAAGAAAAGGTTGATAACCTCCAATAGCTGCTAATGTAGTTTTCCGATTCATAGGGGATAGATTAAGTTTTCAAATAAGATGTGGATTTATACTTTCAATAACGCACAAAATAGTACATAAATTACATCTTGTGGTCATAGTATTTGTGCGAAAATTAGTAGAAAACTTTGAATTATGCAAGACACCAGAATTTCAATAAAAGACTGGGCTAAAGACGACCGTCCCCGTGAAAAGCTACTTAGTAAAAATCCGTCGGTTTTAAGCGATTCAGAACTGCTGGCGATCCTTATCCAGCATGGCAGCGCTGAAAAGAATGCGATTGAACTGGCCAAAGAGGTGTTACGCCTTGGAAAAAATAATCTGAACGAACTGGGAAAAATTCCGGTGCAGGAAATGATGCGTATAAAGGGTATCGGTGAAGCCAAGGCCATAAAAATTGCGGCTGCGCTTGAACTGGGTCGCCGCCGTCAGGCTGCCCTACCAGATAAGCCTGTGGTCAAAGGCAGTAAAGATGTTGCCGCTTACCTGCAAGGCCTGCTGCGTGATCTTTCGTATGAAGTGTTTGCCGTGGTTTTTCTGAACCGGGCCAACCGTATCAACCATTTTGAGGTAATAAGCGAAGGCGGCATTACCGGCACTATTGCCGACCCGCGGGTAATATTAAAAAGAGCCTTACAGGAAGATGCCGTTAGTCTGATCCTGTGCCATAATCATCCCTCGGGCAGCCTTGAGCCCAGCCGTGCCGATGAAGAGTTAACCCGTAAAATAAAGGAAGCGGCCCAATACCTCGATATTTCCATCCTTGACCATATTATAGTAAGTGAAAGCGGGTATTTTAGTTTTGCCGACGAGGGATTGTTATAATCTATTATTCCTTTATTATTGCCCTACCGGCGCTATGCAGTTATTATGTTGACCTATCAGTTTAAAACGCATTCATCCAGATTGAATACATACTATTACGGGCTGGATACATACCACTTCTCATTGGATATATATCATTCCACGTTGTATACATATCATTCCATCCCGGATACATATCATTCCACGTTGAACACATATCACTCCTGGTTGGATATATACTATTCCAGCCTGGATATATACCATTTCATCTTCGACGCATATACATCCAACTTGGACAGGCTCATTTCCAACATGAACTAAGCGTGTTCAAATTAGAACAGAACGATTTCAAACTGAAATGAACGATTTCAAGTTTGAACAGGCTGGGTCTGATTTGAAACGAACAATTTTATCTTGTATAAGAAAAAGATGTAACACCAACACTACGCCTGGGCTGTAGGTCCGCCGAAATTCATAGGAATCTGAACTTCTTCCAGATCCTGTATTTTCCCATTGGCAGCTTCAAAACGCTGAATATTTTCGGTGAGGGCCTTCATAAAGCGCTTGGCATGCTGCGGAGTTAATATAATGCGCGATTTTACCTTGCTTTTGGGGGTGCCGGGCATCACATTCACAAAATCAATCACAAATTCGGCATGGGAATGTGTAATGATGGCCAGATTGGCATATTCACCTTCTGCTACTTCCTCAGAAATTTCGATATTAAGCTGGTTGGGCTGTTGATTTTTATCTTCCATCATTAAAAATTTATGTCCCAAATGTAAGAAACCGGGTCGGTTGGTAAAAAATAAAAAGCCCCCACCTGTTACGGCAGAGGCTTTCCTTACAAGTACTCACTGTTCAATTTTCAATGCTCAATTTTCATTTGCGCTCAATAATCACCTTGCACTTACATACGTGAACTTCTCATAAAAATATGTTCTCGGTGTATACCCGGCACCCTGCGCCATAATATAGTTTACTTCAATGTATTTAACAGAACCATCAGCATTAAAGGTTATTTTATTGGTTCCCGAATTTAATACACTGGACCTTAAACTGCCACCGGATTGCTGTCCGTAATAATTGGTAGTACTGCTTATATTACCACTATTATCAAAAAAGAAAACGGGACTAAAGCTGCCATAGTATGAACCGGAGCCTCCGTTTTTAATACAATGCCCAAAGGTTTTTGCATAAACCGGGTCGTACATGGCAACAGATTTATCAGTATAAGTTCTAAGCTCTACATTGTTGGGATACCAGCCGGAAAGTCCGGGATTAACAACATCCGACATGGGGGCCGTTGCTTCCATTAAATAAATACCATCATATTTATTGCGGGCAGTAAAGGAATACACCGCTTTGCCGAAATTTGAGCTTACAGTACCATAAGATGCCTGTGCAATTTTTATCGGTATCGCATAATTAACGCCAAAATTATAATCGCTGTTAACGTTTACAGTTATCTGCCCCTGCGCCATATGCGATCCTTTACTGATAACCAAAGATGTCGGGAATTTCATAACAGTACCGGGTGGCACTGCATAACTGGTACCGTTTTCGGTATTAAACTGCGAAAGCGCAGCCGTATCCAATGCCAGATTCACCGTAATATCCTGCGGCGCCACATTATCGGCACCGGAATAGCTTACGTTCAGATTGAATTTATAAGAACCTCCTAATGCAACTACACCCATATCGGTTGCAAAACGCGGATAAAAGGATGTAGCGGCTGCTACATTATCACCGGTATTGGCAAACTCTACAACATTCTTTGTACCGGAATCGGGATCAATATTCATTGCGTCCTTTTTTAAGCAGGACGATGCCCCAACCAGCAGCGCAGTAAACAACAATATATTTATTTGTACTTGTTTCATAATTGCGATTTTTTTTAACAGACTATAATGCCCAGAAAATTAATGATGTAAATACCCCTATATTTTTAGGTACGTTCGAAGAGTTAAATGCTCCTTCAGATGATGGATACAAGATCCTCGTAGGTAACCTGTCGGGCCTGGTTGATTCAGAAACAGTAGATGCAAAGGTTTGTGATCCTGAAGCAGAGGGAGTGTTCACCAGTGTGGGATAATGTGTGCGACGGTATTCATTCCATGCTTCGTCGCTGTTCACCATATTCAGGGCAATATACTTTTGCGTTATAATGGCTTCAATTTTCTGAGCCGTGCTGGTGGCCAGCGAAAGATCGGTAAGGTAAGTGCCATCCGTTGCAATATAAGTTGCTGCATCATTAGTTGGTGATGCTACTACGGTGCCATCAGGCTTTGAATAAATATATTTGAAAGAAGCTGTTATACCATTCTTAAATAATGTTGATGCATTTCCTGTAGGCAGGATTCCTCTTACCACCGCTTCGGACTGCATAAAATAACTTTCTGCAGCAGTGATTACGGGCATGCCGGCATCGGGTCCTTTTAAGGTACCGGTTGTATCGTTACCCGTTGTTCCGCCTCTTACAGTAGCCGCATACCAGAAAGTGCCCTCGGGGCAGGATGCCACGCTGTTTGCTTCATAACCTAATCGGTTAGTTGGTGTTTTGGGAAACTGATAATAAGTAGCTTTTCCTCTGAAAGTATCCAACAATTTTGTACCATTATAAAACGACATGATAAAAGTTGTGGGCATCCACGCTTTATTACTGGCGGCGCCGGTATTTGAAAATGCCCAGGTAGACCACTCAGGGTTTTGGCGGCCATTATCTCGCACATAGCCTGGGTTTATTAATGCATCACTGGTTAAAAATCCGTCGCTGCTGAATGTAGTGTTTGCAAACGTTACTTTACCACTGCTATGTAAGATCAAACGCAATTTGAGGGTATTGGCCAGTTGTTTCCAAAGACTAACATCGCCTTTGAATAATACATCGTATGTTCCCAGGCCTTTGATACCTATTACGCTGCTGCCTGAATTGATAACACTTATTGCGGTATCGATCTGGCTGGCCAGATCTTTGTAAATTGTTTTCGCATCGTCATAAGTGGGCGATAATTTCGAAACGCCATGCAATGCGGCTGTGTAAGGAACATCGTTATATGCATCTACCAGCATCTGAAAATCGAGCACTTTCATAATTCTTGCTACTGCACTGTAATAAGTATACGTGGGATCAACAGCTGCTTTATCCATGATGGTCTGATAATCTTCCAGATTGTCGTATACACCACTCCAGAGACCGGTCCAGTTAGTGGTAGTAAAATTATACGTGATAGCAACCCCAAAGCCACCATAACCGCCGGCATTGGCCATATAACCACCTATCTGAGCACCGTATGTATTAAAAGCACTCATATTGGCGGCAGTTGCCGTAAGCGCCTGCGGCAATATGTTTTCAGGAGAAGCAGACGTGGCAGCGTTCGGATTTGTATTTATATCAAAATATTTTTTACAGGATGTTGTACCCAGTATCATTAATCCTATAAAAATTATTGTTTGTATTTTTTTCATAAAAGATGTTTTAAAATTTAACGGTAATAGTGCCTCCGTAGTAACGTGATGGGGGCGCCTGATCAATACTGTTCAAACCGATACCATTGCTATCGGCGCCGCCTGCACTAAATTCAGGATCGGTATAGTAATTGTCTTTCGACAACCACATTAACAAATTGCGCCCCTGTGCGCTGATGGTAACACCTTTAATGTATTTGGTTTTTTGAAGGAGAGAAGATGGGAAATCATATGCCAGTGTAACTTCTCTTAACTTCCAGAATTTGCCGGAAGTAACATAGTTGGAAGTAACATCGCGGTTGATGCCATCTGTCCAGAACCCATTGTTTCCATTACCATTTTTAATACTAACACTTGTATTCGGCGTATACTTGCCGGGGTTGTTAGGATCGGCAATAACTGAATTGGGAAAAACAAAACGCTGGCGATTATAAACAGCGGTACGATAACCGGTTCCCGACCAGTCGAGTTCAGTACCAATACCATTGAAGACCTGGTATCCGCCGCGGTATTCAAAGAGGAATGAGAAACGGAAATTTTTAAACCTGATCGTTCCATCAAGGCCCAACCGGTTTTTAGGTTGTGCATTTCCCAGAATAGATATTGTATCTGATTTGGTAGGCAAACCGGTAACACCGTCAACGATCACGTGCCCTTGCGGATCGCGGTTGTAATCAAATCCCATAATTACAGGGAAAGCTTTACCTGCAACAGCATATGAATTGCCTGAGCCACTCGAAGCCAGATTAAGTTTTGGTAAATCGGTGCTGATAAAATTCACATTATTATCCAGATGGGTATAGTTACCGCCAATGGTTACTTCGAAATTTTTTGTTCTATACGCCGTTACGTGCGCAGTTACTTCAAGGCCGCGACTTTGGGTTTGACCTGTATTGGTCAACAGACTGGTAAAGCCGGTAGCATTCGATACGCTTGTTGTTACTGTTTGATCGTCGGTTTTGGTATTATAATAAGTAACGGTAGACTGAAAACGGTCGTTAAACATATTAAGATCAAAACCTGCTTCATATCCTTTGGTAATTTCAGGTTTCAGGTTGTTTGATACAAGTTGATTGCCCACGGTAAAGCCAGGCAATGCCCCATATGGAAAACCGCTGGCCTGATAATAGGTAGGAAGCAAACTGTAGGCGCCAAATGTAAAGCTGTTACCCAGATTTACCTGCCCTACCTTCGACCAGCCCGCTCTGAATTTCAAATAAGTAACCGGCGTTTTTTCCATAATGAAGGGAATAGCGTCGGTAGCTATAAATGACAGGTCGGCAGAAGGATAGAAAAATGAGCGGTTTTGCGGCGCTAAGATCGATACCCAGTCGTTACGGCCTGTTGCATGCAGGAACAGGTAATCGCGAAAGCCTATGCGAAAATCACCATATGCGCCGACCTGGCGGGCTTTGTAACTTGCTTCACCGGCACCGGGTGTACCTACCCCATTGTTTACATTGAATAAGCCTGGTACTGCCAGGGCATTTGCTGAAACAGAAACCGTTTTGGATTGATCCTGCCGCCACTGCCCGCCGGCGATTAATTTGAAATCAAATGCACCTTTTTTGGTGTTGTATTGAGCAAAGGCATCGCTCAATAATTCCGTTATATATGCGCTAAAGTCACTAACAGACGCAGGGATATCAGATTTTGAACTGGCATCAGTATGTTTTGCAAAGTCTGTATAGGTAAATGCACCTATCGTATTCTTGCCTGAGTAGTTCTTTGTTACTATGCCTTGCCGGGCAATAAGATCAAGGCCGTTCATTGGTGTAAATTTCACTTCTACGTTGCCTGTCAGATAATCATTTCTGCTGGTTGATCTGTAATTATCTGCTGTGAAATAAGGGTTCTGGTACCAGGGATTGTAAAATCCATTGGGGTTTGCAAACTTATTATTTCGCCAGTCTTTATATTGAGTGATATCAACGTTTGAGGGCATGTTGAGCAGATTCACATACATGCTTCCGGTAGCTGAGGTGATATCGTACCGGTTTTGTATGTACGATGTACTATACGTAGCGGTGATTGAATTTCCCAAACGGCGGGAACCATTCACGCGAAGAGATGTTTTATTAAACTTATCGCCGGGTGTAGTACCTTTTGTAGTGGCATACTGGCCGGAGAGGAAAAATGTAGATTTTTCATCGCCATTCTGCAATGAAAAGTCAGACTGATTGGTTACGCCCGTCATCCAGAATTTTAAATGACCGGGGTTATACGAATAAATGGCTGAATCCTGCGAACCATCTTCGAGTGCAGGACCCAGTGGTTGTTTAGAGCCATCAAATTCAGGTCCGTACGATTGGTTTTCAAGGTAAGAAAACAAAGGTTTTCCATCCACATCTGTGCCATACGCTGAACCGCCAGGTCCAAACTTTTTCTGCAGCTTTGGAAAATAAGCCAGGGTTTGAAACATGGTAGTATTCGAAAAAGAAACTTCCGTTACACCCTTCTTTCCTTTTTTGGTAGTGATAACAACAGCGCCGTTAGAAGCCTGTGAACCATACAGAGCTGCTGCACCGGCGCCATTTAATACTACAAGTTCTTCCACATCTTCGGGATTCAGGTTACCCAATACATCGTTGGGTACAATTACATTATCCAGTACCACCAGGGCCTGGTTGTTACCTGTAAGCGATCTTTGTCCGCGTAATGTAAGGCGGAATGTGGGGTTTACACCACCTGATGTTCCGCTGATCTGCAGACCGGCTACCTTACCCTGCAGGCCACCTGCAATACTGTTCGATTTGCCGGCGATGAGTTGTTCGGCTTTAATAACAGTATTGGCCGTACCGATCTCTTTTCTTTTCTGTTTGATACCGCCGGCAGTAACAATTACTTCATTCATCAGATTATCGGCGCCTTCCAGCGTTATGATCATGGATCCCGCCTGCGATCTGATGTTAAATGGTTTGTACGAAACAGCCGATACCGTCAGCATCGTACCTGGATTCACCTTCATGGAGAAGTTTCCATTAGCATCGGCTACTGTTGCCGATTTGGTGCCTTTAATTGAAATAGAAGCGTTGGGAATGGGTGCGCCGCCTTTGTCGACGATTCTGCCTGAAATTGTTGGGGTTTGGGCAGATACCCGAATTGCAATGCATACCAGCACCGCAAGCAGTGGTAGTAATTTTCTCATGTGCGTTAATTTTGGTTTGTAGTATTTAACCGAAGGAACTAGCAGCTAATACGGTTCAATACTTGATTCAATGGCAATTTATCATGATAAGTTCTAATTCATGAAAATTTGACCAATTATATATTAACAATTACTTATTAAATATTAACCTGGTGGTATCAGTGACCCGTATATGCAAATAATTCTTAATCACTAACTTAAATGCACGTTTGAAAACATATCAATTATTTTAAATATCATTTTTATCAAATAATCTATCCTGACTGCAGAAAAACGTTTAGCAAAAGCAAACATTTTATATATGTCCAGGCTTTAGGGCACACCGTCGGGCATAAAAAAAACCGCCCTTTCGGGCGGTTTTCGCTATTCTAACATGACTTAAAATACTAAAACTTATCAAACCACAATTTGGTAGTTACTTTATCGCCACCTATAGCTGAAGCGGCAGCAGTGTAATTGTCGAAATTTACGTTCTGTTCATCTACAGAGTAAGTATATCTTACAGGTGTAGCTGTTAACGGAGCATCGGGAGCAGGCAATGCAGGATAATCAAGTCTTCTCCATTCAATCCATGCATCCCAACCGCGATTATACAAAGCGATCCATTTTTGCATTCCTATTTTTTGTTTATAGGTGCCGGTTGCTGTAGTATAATTTACAGAAGGCTGGGCGAGGTAAGCAACTGCATCAGCATCTGAACCGCCCCAGTATTTAATTGAAGCGGTAACAGCATTGTTATAGTGCGTTTGAGCTGTGCCACCTACATTAAATCCTCTTTCAACAGCTTCTGCCAGTAAAAACTCAACTTCTGAATAGTCAAGTATATCGCCGGGAAAGTCGGGGCTGGTGAGTTTAACTGCAGGTTTTGAGAAAGTAGCATAGTTGTTACTTGCACCAGGTTTTCCTCCTGAATAAGTGCTATTAGCATCCTGTGTAAGGAACAGTGATAAACGGGGATCGTTTAAAGTTGTTAACTGATTTACAAAAGTATTAGTAGTAACAAAATCTTTACGTCCGCTTTGTACCAGGTCAACCCATACCGGATTTGTATTTGGTGGGTTGGCGGTATAGTCATACACTGCATTATCAGCATTGGAAGTGAAAACGCCTGCTGCTACTGCACTTTCAACGGTAGATTTTGCTTTCGTTGCATTGGCGTCTGCAATGGTCATACCCATTTTCAGTTTGAGTGAATTGGCAAACTTTTTCCATGATGGAATGTCACCTCCATATATACGTCTGCAGATCCCCAATTGCTGGCGTTGGCATCCAGTTTGCCGATGGCTGCATCGAGACGAGCAAGCAGGTCATTATAAATTGTAGCTGCATCATCGTATGCAGGGAATGGATTATTAATATCCAAAGCCTGGCTATAAGGAATGTTACCATAGGTTGTTACCAGATAATACCATGTATACACTTCCATGATCTCAGTCATAGCGAGATCGTTCGCCTGTGCTTTTGGATCCAGCACATCAGTAGGAATTAATGTTTTGGCGCGTTCAAAATCTTCCAGTACATCGCGATACATTGCATTCCATATTCCACGGGGAATACTGCGTGTGTTCAGGTCATAGTTACTTTCATCTGTATACGTAGTTTCTGTCCAGTACTGAACGATCAGCCTGTAAATATTCAGGTTTACGTTAGATGATGTTGTAGTATTTACCAGTACACGTTCTGCATTCGTGAACAGCGAATTGGAAGGAACTATCCCTGCTTTTTTGGGATCCACATTTATGTCTGTCAGGTTCCTTCGGCAGGAAACTGTGAGCAAAAGTGGCAATGATAATATTATTATACTTAACTTTTTCATATTGTAGTAGTCGCTTGTGTTAGAAATTTAATTTAACGTTAAATGTAACAGTTCTTACAGAAGGATAAGCACCACTCTGATAACCTTGCAGGTTTCCGGAACTGATTGTTTCTTCAGGATCGGCATACGGCAGGTTCTTGTGAATTATCCATAAGTTTCTACCAATAAGCGAAAAGTCGATACCCTTAAATGGCGCCAGTTTAGACATGATATTTGAAGGCAGTGAGTAGCTTAATAATACTTCACGCAGTTTCAAATAGCTGGCATCATAAATAAAGCGGGCATTGGGGCTGTAACGGTAACCATATTGACCGAAGTTGGTATTGCTTACACGAATAGTATTCGCTTTACCATCCTCCGTAACGCCAGGCAGAATAATACCGCCACCATTGGCAATAGTATTACGTGAAGGATTGCCCAGATCGTTCAGGCCGGATGTTTCAGGAGTTATACCTGTAGCCAGACCATAATACAAGTCTAACGAGAACAACTGACCGCCCTGGCGCATATCAAGCAACCAGCTCAACGTCCAGTTCTTATATTTCAGGGTGTTATTCAAACCAGCGATCCAATCAGGATTGGGATTGCCAATTACTTCGTTGGCAGTATTTGTAATCTTATAACGACCATTGGCGCCTACAGTAGGCTGACCATTGGTATATACAAAGTTTGAACCCCTGATAGTACCAAAAGGCTCATTCAGTGAGGCATTCAAAGAAATACCACCCTGGAAAGTAGCCAGTTGCAGGTTTTGAGAGCCCTGGAAAAGTGTGAGCACTTTATTTCTGTTGCGGGTCCAGTTCAGGTTAAGTGTCCAGGAGAAATCCTTTGTTTTAACCGGTGTACCGTACAGTGACAGTTCAACACCTTTGTTTTGCATGGTACCGGCATTCAGGAACTTAGAGTTAAAACCCGTAGCAGTAGAAACAGCAACCGGAATAATCTGGTCGAAAGTTTTGGCGTCATAATAAGTCACATCAAAACCTAAACGGTTTTTAATGAACTGCATTTCCAAACCAACTTCCGTGCTTTTTGTTCTTTCAGGTCGCAGGCTCGAATTGTTTTTAGTTCCGTTTACTGAAGCCTGGGGATTACCATTGATAGGTGTTACCGCATCATACACATCGGTTGTGCTGTAAAACGGAGCATCAGAACCCACCTGTGCATAGTTTGCTCTTATTTTACCATAGCTTAACCACGTAGCAGTGGGAACCAGTTGCGAGAACACAAAGCCAATTGAACCTGAGGGATAATAATAAACATTATTTCCTTTGGGCAGTGTAGAAGAAGCATCACGGCGAATGGTTCCATCTAAAGTAACCATATCTCTCCAAACAAATGTAGCACCGGCAAACACACCATCTACTTCACCAATCTGGTTAACTTCTGTTGGAGCGTCCAGAGGGCTGAGTGAGTTAGATAATGCATACACTTTCGGAACTATCAAACCACCGTTTGTTGAAGCAAGGATACTTTGGTTATGTATTTTACGAATGTTGGTACCCAACAAACCTTTAAAATTAATATCCTTGGTAATTTCTTTATCTACAGTAGCCAGGAAGTCGAAGTTGGTTTCATTGAACGTGTGGTTAAATCTTTTATAGAAGGAAGTAGCCACACTACCTACGGCTTGTCTTTCTTCCTGTAATTCATCATAATTATCTACAGAAACACGTCCCATAAGGTTCAACCAGGGAAGCACTTTATAGTTCAGCATTACGTTTCCGAAATAACGGTTACGTGCGTCTGACTCATAATTTTCATACCGGGAGAAATAAACGTTATCCCAGTAAATAGGAGTTAAATCGCTGGGATCGGCCCAGTTCCATGTAACGTTTTTACCTGTGCGGAAATAAGCATCTTTCTGCTCTTTTACATCAACGTTTGTTTCCCACCACTGACGGAAGTTGGTCATCATGTTCTTATCATTATAACCTGTTCCGAATCTTCCTTTACCGGTAATACCATTGTAATTCAGCATGCCGGTAGCAGAAAGTTTGTCAGTGATATTATAAGTTGCCTGAAAGTTAGCCATGTTCTTTGAGATGCGGCTATTAGGCAAAATACCTTTATCATCGGTACGGGTATAACCTAATTTATAAGTTCCTTTATCACTACCTCCGGTTATAAAAACGCTGTTGTTGGTATTAAGAGCAGTTTCAAAAAACTTGGTAGGGTCATTTGAAGCACCTACCCAG
>Ga0105241_10003171_pt1 | contig 12241 bp, 11 predicted proteins | sample KBSC64metaG_FD_80422 | JGI IMG/M metagenome (GOLD analysis project Ga0105241, IMG submission 80422) | Corn rhizosphere microbial communities from Kellogg Biological Station, Michigan, USA - KBS C6-4 metaG | ecosystem: Host-associated > Plants > Roots > Rhizosphere > Soil | place: Michigan, USA... | reverse complement strand
GTGGCGACGCTCGACACCGCGACCGGCGCGCATCTCTCGGACCAGACGCTGGGCCTGACTCTGGCGGACTGCCGGGTCGTCCAGGCGGTGGCCCTGCGGCCGGGGCTGGCAATCGCGTGCTCGGCATTGTCCGGTATCGGCGCCGCGCCGCTGGATGCAAACGGCAATCCGGTCTTGTCCTCAGGCGCTTCCCTGAAGACCAATATGTCTCAGATGCCATGGTTGGGCCGCACTGCAGGCTATATTGGACAGTTCGACGGCAGTGGTGGGCGGCTGATCGCCAATATCGGCCAGCTTGACAAATTCTGGCCGGAAGACGGTACGGAATCCAGTTTTGTCACAGTCTTCGAAACCAGCGGCAGCGCGGCCCTGGTGGATAGCGAACCGGTCCTGCTGGCGCGCATTGCCCCGTTCGTGAACGTGCAGGCGTCGGTCAAGTTGGGTAATCGTTTGCTGCTGATCGGTAGCGACAGTGCGGGCTATATCAACACGACGGTCGTCTGGTTACCCAACTAGCACGGGCTTGCAACATTAAATTTCTGTAATGAAGGTGAAATAATTGTCAACTAATCTCCGGGTCATTCCGCGCCACAAGCGCGTCCCGTGAATGAATCTGGAGAGTTGACGCATGAATCAAAACACCGACCTTTCCCGCCGCCGCCTGCTTCGCCTGATGGGCGCCACCCCGATGCTGCCGCTGGGCGCCGGCGGTGTCGCTGCCCTGCTGGCCGGTTGCGGCGGCGCCAACGATACCCCGACGAGTACCGCGGCGACGCCGGCCGTGACCCTCGCGAGCGTCTCGTTCGGGTCGATGACGGCGCCGTCGCTGGCCGCCGCGGCCGCGATGGCCACGACGTCGGTCGGCTCGACGATGACCGTGAACTTCAGCGACAGCAGCAAGCTCGATTTCAAGCTGTCCTATCAACCGTTCTTCATCACGGGCGACATGGTCCCGAACGGCAGCGGCGGCACCATCCTCGCCGGCGGCTACTACGACATCAACAACCAGCCGATCGTCGACACGACCGTCGCCGGTAAAGAGCGCCAGTTCTTCTCCGACTCGCCGGACGGCACGTCGCTGCTGACGGTGCCGAACGCGAACGTCGCCGGCGTGAAGGGCAACCCGGTGTTCGCCGTCGTGCAGTTCGAGTACACGACGTGGGCGCAGGACGGCAAGACCGACATGTACGGCAGGCTGCCGTCGCCGATCGCCGTGCTGTCCCTCGACCAGGACAAGACCACCGGCAAGCTGACCCTGGTGAAGTACCACAACGTCGACACCTCCAGCGTGAATGGCCTGTGGATCACGTGCGGCGCCAGCCTGTCGCCGTGGGGCACGCATCTGTCGAGCGAGGAATACGAGCCGAACGCCTACCTCGCCGCCACCGACGCGCAATTCAAGGCCTTCAGCAAGAACCTGTACGGCGACGAGACGAAGGCGAACCCGTACAACTACGGCCACCTGCCGGAAGTGACGGTCAACCCGGACGGCACCGCATCGATCAAGAAGCACTACTGCCTGGGCCGCATCTCGCACGAGCTGGTGCAGGTGATGCCGGACAACCGGACCGTGATCATGGGCGACGACGCCACCAACAGCGGCTACTTCGTGTTCGTCGCCGACAAGGAGAAGGACCTGTCGGCGGGCACGCTGTACGTGGCCAGGGTCGGCGCCGGTTTCTCGCTGGATCCGGCCGCCACCGCCGCACCGCTCACGTGGATCGAGCTGGGTGCCGCCACGAGCGCCGAGATCCGCTCGCTGGCCGCGTCGCTGAAACCGGCCGACATCATGGACGTCAAGACCACCGACCCGGCGGACGCCAGCTACACGAAGGTCACCGCCAACGGCCGCATCGAGTGGATCAAACTGAACGCCGGCATGGAGAAGGCGGCCGCGTTCCTGGAGACGCACCGCTACGCCGCCCTCGTCGGCGCGTCGATGGGCTTCACGAAGATGGAAGGCACCACCGTCAACATCAAGGACAAGATCGCCTACTCGGCCCTGCAGAACTGCCAGGGCTCGATGGTGGCGGGGAATACGCTGAACGTGCCGGGCAACGGCATCTCGATCCCGAAGGCTCTCGTCGCCGGCGCCGTCATGATGCTGAACCTGAAGGGGGGCCAGAAGGACACGGCGGGCAATGCGATCGACAGCGAGTGGATGCCGGCCGACACGAAGGCCCTGCTGGTGGGCGAGGACATCGCGGCCGACGCGCTCGGCAACACGGCGAACCCGGACAAGGTGGCCAACCCGGACAACCTGAAGTTCTCGGAAAAGATGCGCACGCTGTTCATCGGCGAGGACAGCAGCCAGCACGTGAACAACTTCCTGTGGGCGTACAACGTCGACACGAAGCAGCTGTCGCGTCTCCTGTCCGTGCCGGCCGGCGGCGAGTCGACTGGGCTGCACGCCGTCGACGACGTCAATGGCTGGACCTACATCATGAGCAACTTCCAGCATCCGGGCGACTGGGGTGGCATCCACGCCAACGTCAAGGGGACGCTCGATCCGCTCATCAAGGCCAATTACAAGGACAAGTTCGGGGCGGCGGTGGGGTACCTGACCGGCGAGCTGGCGCAGTTCAAGCTCGCCAAGGCGTAACGCACACGCATGGTGGACACCGGGTGTCCACCATCGCGCATCATCAAAATAATCCGACGAACTCCCGCGCCGCCGAATACGGATCCGGCGCCTGTACCACGCTGGTGATCGCCGCCACCATGTCGGCCCCGCGCGATACGAGCGGCCGCGCGTTCTCCGTCGTCATCCCGCCGATCACCACCACCGGCACGCACAGCGTGGCCTTCGCCTCGAGCACGATGTCCGGCGGGGTCGTCACCGCATATTTCTTCACGGTCGACGGATAGAAGCCGCCGAACGCGACATAGCTCGCGCCCGCGTCCTGCGCCTGGCGTGCCAGTTCCAGGTCGCCGTAGCACGACGCGCCCACGATCTTGTCCGGGCCGACGACGCCGCGCACGGCGGCCAGCGGTGCGTCCGTCCCGCCCACGTGCACGCCGTCGGCATCGAGCTCGGTGCACAACAGCACGTGGTCGTTGATGATGAGCGGACGGCCGTGGCGCCGGCACAGCGCGAGCAGGGCGGATGCCTGTTCGCGGCGCAGTTCCGGGCCCGCGTCCTTGTGGCGGTACTGGACCAGCGCGGCGCCGGCGCGCAGCGCCTGTTCCGTCACGTTCAGCAAACGGTCGGTGTCGTCCCAGTTCGGGGTCACCAGGTACAAACCTCGCATGGGGTCTCCTGTCATGGTTGGATGCGGCGCGGGATGCGCTGGCCCGGCGCGATCGCGTAGGCGTGCGCGAGCGTCCGGTCGCAATAGCGCTGGCCCAGTTCAAGGGCCTGCGCCATCGTGTCGCCCAGCGCCAGCCGGGCCGCGATGCTGGAGGCCAGCGTGCAGCCGCTGCCGTGGAATTCGCCGCGCAGGCGCGGCCAGCGCCATTCGCGCGTGCCGGTGGCGCTCAGCCAGCGGTTGACGACGTCGGGGCTGTCCGCATGGCCGCCCGTGACCAGCACGTGCGGGCAGGGCAGTTCGGCACCCGCCGGGCCGATGCCCAGCGCGGTGGCTTCCGGCAGGTTCGGCACGAGCAGCGTGGCGACGGCCAGCAGCGGCGCCAGCGCGGCCAGCGCATCGCCGCGGGCGAGACTGTCGCCGCGGCCGCTGGACAGCACCGGGTCGAGCACGACGGGCAGCCCGGGCCGCTGCGTGCGCAGGATCCGCACGATGGCGGCGATGGCCTCGGCGTTCTCGCGGCTGCCGGGGATGCCGATCTTGACCGCGCGGATCGGCATGGTTTCGGCCAGCACGGCGGCCTGGCGCAGCAGCAGGCCGCCATCGACGGGCACCACCTCGCGCACGCCGTTGTTGTCCTGGACCGTCAGCGCCGTCACCAGCGGCAGCGCGTGCGCGCCGTGGGCGGCGATGGCTTCGATGTCGGCCTGGATGCCGGCGCCGCCCGACGGATCGAGTCCGGCGCATACGAGCACGCAGGGACGCAGGCCGCCGGCCATCAGACGCGGCCCGCCATCGGCGACGATGGCGACGCCGCGAAACGACGCGCCATGCGGCCCGCCAGATACGCTTCGCGTCCCGCTTCCACCGCGAGGCGCATCGCGCCGGCCATGCGCACGGGGTCTTTCGCGCCGGCGATGGCGCTGTTCATCAGCACACCGTCGCAGCCCAGCTCCATCGCAATGGCCGCGTCGGACGCCGTGCCGACGCCGGCGTCCACGATCACCGGCACCTTCGTCTGCTCGATGATCAGCGAGAGGTTCCACGGATTCAGGATGCCCATGCCGGAACCGATCAGCGACGCGAGCGGCATGATCGCGGCGCAGCCGATGTCTTCCAGCATGCGCGCCTGGATCGGGTCGTCGCTGCAATAGACCATCACGTCGAAGCCGTCGCGCACCAGTTCACGCGCGGCGATGAGCGTCTCCGGCATGTTCGGGAACAGCGTCTTCTCGTCGCCCAGCACTTCCAGCTTGACGAGCTTGTGGCCGTTCAGCAGCTCGCGCGCCAGCTGCAGCGTGTACACGGCGTCCTTCGCGTTGTAGCAGCCGGCCGTGTTGGGCAGGATCGTGTAGCGCGACGGCGGCACCACGTCCAGCAGGTTCGGTTCGTTGGCGTGCTGGCCGATGTTCACGCGCCGGATCGCCACCGTGATGATGTCGGCGCCCGACGCTTCCGTCGCTGCGCGCGTCTGCTCCAGGTCGCGGTATTTGCCGCTGCCCACCAGCAGGCGCGAGTTGTATTCCTTGCCGGCGATGGTGAGCGGCCGGTCCGCAGGGGTTGTATTCGTCATGTCTTGCTCCGTATGGGTTCAAGGGTCAGCCGCCGCCGATGGCGCGCACCACGTCCACGCGGTCGCGCGCCTGCAGGGGCGTCTCGCGCCAGCGCTCGCGCGGGACGACCTGGCGGTTCACTGCCAGCGCGAGCTTCTGGCCCGCGAGGCCCAGCGATTCGACGAGGTCGTGCAGGCTGGTCGCTTCCGGCAGCGCGTGCGCGGCGCCGTTCAGTTCGATTTCCAGCACGGCGTCACTCCTTGTGATACAGCTCGGCGCCGCGCTTCATGAACTCGACGGCCTTCACCTGCATGCCCTGCTGCAGCGCGGCGCTTTCCGCGATGCCCTGGCCCGCGGCGTAGTCGCGCACTTCCTGCGTGATCTTCATCGAGCAGAAATGCGGGCCGCACATCGAGCAGAAGTGCGCCACCTTGGCGGAATCCTTCGGCAGGGTCTCGTCGTGGAAGGCGCGTGCCTTGTCCGGGTCGAGGCCGAGGTTGAACTGGTCTTCCCAGCGGAATTCGAAGCGCGCCTTCGACAGCGCGTTGTCGCGGATCTGCGCGCCCGGATGACCCTTGGCCAGGTCGGCCGCATGTGCCGCGATCTTGTACGTGATGATGCCGTCCTTGACGTCGTTCTTGTCGGGCAGGCCCAGGTGTTCCTTCGGCGTCACGTAGCACAGCATCGCGGTGCCGTACCAGCCGATGTTGGCGGCGCCGATGCCGGACGTGATGTGGTCGTAGCCGGGCGCGATGTCGGTCGTCAGCGGTCCGAGCGTGTAGAACGGCGCCTCGTGGCATTGCTCCAGCTGCAGGTCCATGTTTTCCTTGATCAGCTGCAGCGGCACGTGGCCCGGCCCTTCGATCATCACCTGCACGTCGTGCTTCCACGCGATCTGCGTCAGTTCGCCGAGCGTCTTCAGTTCGGACAGCTGGGCTTCGTCGTTGGCGTCGTAGATCGAGCCGGGACGCAGGCCGTCGCCGAGGCTGAACGCGACGTCGTACGCTTTCATGATCTCGCAGATCTCTTCGAAATGCGTGTACAGGAACGATTCCTTGTGGTGGGCGAGGCACCACTTGGCCATGATCGAGCCGCCGCGCGAGACGATGCCGGTGAGGCGGCTCGCGGTCATCGGCACGTAGGCCAGGCGCACGCCGGCGTGGACGGTGAAGTAGTCGACGCCTTGCTCCGCCTGCTCGATCAGCGTGTCGCGGTAGATTTCCCACGTCAGGTCTTCGGCCTTGCCGTGCACCTTTTCCAGCGCCTGGTACAGCGGCACCGTGCCGATCGGGACGGGGCTGTTGCGGATGATCCATTCGCGCGTCTCGTGGATATGCTTGCCGGTGGAGAGATCCATCACGGTGTCGCCGCCCCAGCGCGTGGCCCACGTCATCTTCTCGACTTCCTCGCCGATCGACGACGTCACGGCCGAGTTGCCGATGTTGGCGTTGATCTTCACGAGGAAGTTGCGGCCGATGATCATCGGTTCCGATTCCGGGTGGTTGATGTTGTTCGGCAGGATCGCGCGGCCTTTCGCGATCTCGTCGCGCACGAATTCAGGCGTGATCTCACGCGGGATTGCGGCGCCGAACGTCTGGCCCGGATGCTGGCGGCCGATCATCTGCGCCATGCGCTTGCCGGTGGGGCCGGCGGCTTCCAGCGTGGCGAGGTATTCCTGGCGGCGCAGGTTTTCGCGGATGGCCACGTATTCCATCTCGGGCGTGATGATCCCCTGGCGCGCGTAATGCATCTGCGTGACGTTGCGGCCGGCGAGCGCGCGGCGCGGCTTGCGCTGCAGGTGGAAGCGCAGCTCGGCCAGTTTCGGGTCGTTCAGGCGTTCGACGCCGTAGTGCGACGTCGGGCCGGACAGCTCTTCCGTGTCGCCGCGTTCGCGGATCCAGCCGGCGCGCATCGGGTCGAGGCCGGAGCGGATGTCGATGCGGGCGTCCGGATCGGTGTACGGGCCCGAGGTATCGTAGACCCAGATGGGCGGATTCGGTTCATGGCCGAACGACGCCGGGGTGTCGGACTGGCGGATCTCGCGCATGGGCACGCGGATGTCCGGGCGGCTGCCCGTCACGTAGACCTTGCGGGAATTGGGAAGCGGCGCGACAGCGGCGGCATCGACGGTGGCGCTGGCGGAGAGGAATTTCGGATCGGCGTTCAAGTGCACTCCTTGTTGGTCACTAAGGGGCGCTTCAAAACCGTCGCGAGCGGCAGCAGTTTTGGAAGTGCCCCGAGAGATCGGCGATCCAGCTGGAGGAGAGGCGGAGAAACGGGCAGGCGAACGTGCACGCGGAACTCTGTAGCTTCCCTTCGCTGGCATTATCCAGATCAGGTTCGGAGGGTATTTCTCACCCACGCCGTCGACGACGGCGCAGGACCCCTAGCATGGTTGCCGCGGCCGGTGGCCGGGCGACGGGACGGAGTGTACGCAGGTTTTTTGGAATTGGCAAACGGGAAAGCGGCTGGGGTTTGGTGCATACTATCGGCTTGCATCCAGAATTCCACTCCGCCGAACCGATCCATGGCCAAACTCACACACCTGCTTATCTACCCGATCAAGTCCTGCGCCGGCATCGCCGTCCGGTCCGCCACCGTGTTCGAATCCGGCCTGTCCGCGCTGGGCGTGCACGACCGGGAGTGGATGCTCGTGACGGAAGACGGCCGGTTCCTCACGCAGCGCGAGCATCCGCGCATGGCGCTGATCCGCCCGCTGCCGGATGAAGGCCGGTTGCATGTGCGCGCACCCGGCATGGACGAATTGACGCTACCGCTCGCATGGGATGAGACTGCGGCCAGGCGTGCGGTGACGATCTGGGACGACACGGTCGACGCCGCCGATTGCGGCGACTTTGCTGCCGCCTGGTTCTCGGCCGTGCTCGGCACGCCGTGCCGCCTCGTGCGCTTCCACCGCGACGTCGTGCGTCCGACCAGCACCAAGTGGACGAACGGCGTGCCGGCGCAGACGCGCTTCGCCGACGGCTATCCACTGCTGCTGATCGGCCAGGCGTCGCTGGACGACCTCAACGCGCGCCTCGTCGCGGCCGGTCGCCAGGCGCTGCAGATGGACCGCTTCCGCCCGAACCTCGTCGTCGACGGCATCGACGCCTGCGAAGAGGATTTCCTGGCCACGCTGACCGTAGGCGGCGTCGAGATCCGGCCGGTGAAGCCGTGCGCGCGTTGCCCGATCCCATCCATCGACCAGGCGACCGGGGTGCCCGGACCGGATCCGCTCGATATCCTGCAGACCTACCGCGCGAATCCGCGCATGGAAGGCGCCGTGTGCCTGGGCATGAATTGCATCGTGACGGCGGGGGCGGGGCGTGAGTTGCATCTCGGGCAGGAGCTGGAAACGGAAATCGCGTTCTAGCCATCAGGTTTCCGAAGTCCGCCTGCCCCCTGCAGCGGAATCTACCTGAATCGAGGTAGGGATATCCCTATATTGCTTCCGTCATATTATTGCTAATATTTAATTTCTATTTGGCAAATATGCAGGCTGGGTCTGGCATTGGCCTGATGAGGGAGCGGACGGATGAACAAAATACTGGGCAAGCAAGCGACCATCGGCAAACGCCTGGCGCTCGGCTTTGGTCTCGTCGTGTCGTTGCTGGCTGGCGTAGCCATTCTCAGCGTCATGCGCTTGAGCGACGGCGCCAGGATGACCGACGAAATCGTGAACGACCGGCACGTCAAGACGGTGTTGGCGCTCCAGATCAAGAGCGATGTCGATGCCTTGGCACGCAACCTGCGCAATGCCGCATTGGCCCGGATACCGGAAGACCGGCAGATGTTTATCCGCAGGATGGACGAAGCCGCCAGGAATTCTTTCGAGCGGATTCGCCAGCTCGACAAGATGATCAACAACGTGGGCGGCAGGGCCATCTTCACGCAGATGATGACGGCGCGTGACGCCAACGTCGAGGTGCGCGAACGGATCAGGAAGCTGATCGAGGCAGGCGAGCAAAAGCAGGCGGTCGACTTATTGTTCAGCGAAGGGATCCCGAAGCAGCAGGCCTATTTCGCCGAGCTCGAAAAGATGGTCAGCTTCCAGCAGAACCTGATGGCGAGCATCGGCAAGAGTTCGATCGACCGGGCAGGTTCTGCCGCCACGTTCGTGACTGCCCTGTCCGTCGCCGCCGTGCTGCTGGCCATCGGCGCGGGCGTCGTCATCATTCGTGGACTGTTGAAAGAACTGGGCGGCGAGCCGGCTTATGCCGCCGATATCGTGAAAAGCATCGCCGCCCGCGATCTTGCCGTGGCGGTTGAAACCCGGCCAAATGACCACGACAGCATGCTGGCCGCGGTGCGGTGCATGCGCGACGACCTGGCCGGCGCCGTCGCCGAGATACGCAGCGGCACCGAGGTCATCGCCTCCGCCTCCCGGCAAATCGCGTCCGGCAATGCCGACCTGTCCGCTCGCACGGAGGAGCAGGCCAGCTCGCTCGAGGAAACCGCGTCGTCGATGGAGGAATTGACCTCGGCCGTCAGGCAGAATGCCGACAATGCGCGGCAAGCCAACCAGCTGGCGCTGGCCGCTTCCGACATCGCCCTGAAAGGCGGCGCGGCGGTCGCCGACGTGGTGCATACGATGGGGTCCATCAACAACTCGGCCAAGCAGATCGCCGACATCATCGGGGTCATCGACGGCATCGCTTTCCAGACCAATATTCTCGCGCTGAACGCGGCCGTGGAGGCCGCGCGCGCCGGCGAGCAGGGGCGCGGCTTTGCCGTGGTGGCGACGGAGGTGCGCAATCTGGCGCAGCGCAGCGCGGCGGCCGCCAGGGAAATCAAGACCTTGATCGACAATTCGGTGGGAGAAATCGAGGTCGGCAGCAGACTGGTGGAGCAGGCCGGCACGACGACGCGGGAAGTGGTCGAGGCCATCCAGCGTGTCACGAGTCTCATGGGCGAGATCAGTGCCGCCAGCCAGGAGCAGACGGCCGGCATCGACCAGGTCAATCGCGCGATCTCGCAAATGGACCAGGTCACGCAGCAAAACGCCGCCCTGGTCGAAGAGGCCGCAGCCGCGTCCGAGTCGCTGCAGGAACAGGCCGAAAAGCTGGCGCTGGTCGTGGCCCGGTTCAAACTCCCGGGTCAACGCCCGGCGGTGTCGATCGTGCCGCCCGCCGGCGCATGGCCGCGCCCGTCCCTCGTTCCGTCGCTCATGTCGTAACCAGCGCCGCCAGCATCTCGTATGGGTAGATGCCCCGCCGGTGCCCATCGCTGAACGCCAGGTTCAGCGCATACGCCCCCACCGGCTCGATCGCCGCCAGCCGCACGGCGTCATCCGCTTCCACCGTGGCCCCGGCCCGACGCTGCGCCCGGCATTCCGAGCACGGGCAGGCGGCGCGCAGCCGCGCGTGCGTGAGCGCTGCCATCCTGCCGTCCGGCCAGCGCAGCGCCAGCACGCCCCGTGCCGCGTGGTTCTCGATCGTTTCCGGCAGCGCCGTCATGCCGCGGCCTCGATCTGCTGGATCGCGAGCCGCACGGACTTGCGCACTTCCGGATCCGGATCGTTCTCCGCCTCGCGCAGCGCGGGCAGCGCGGCGGGTGCGCCGATCTCGCCCAGCGCCAGCGCCGCTTCCTTTCTCAGGTTGCTGATCGTGTGCGTGAGCGTCGCCACCAGGCCGGCCAGCGCATCGCGGCTGCGCAGGCGGCCCAGGCTGCGCGCGGCACGCAGGCGCACTTGCCAGTAAGCGTCATCCAGCGCGACGATGAGGGCCGGGGAGGCGTCGGTGAGGCGCAGCTTGCCGAGCGTCGTCGCCGCTTCTTCGCGCACTTGCCAGGCGGGGTCGGACAGGGCCGCCAGCAGGGCGGCCAGCACTTTCGGCGCCTGTTCGGCAAAACCCAGTGCGCCGGCCGCCGCGCGCCGCACGTCCGGTACCGGATCGTGGATCGCCAGCCGCGTCAGCGCATCGACCGCATCCAGCTGTTTCAGGTAGCCCAGCACGGCAACGGCTTCGCGCCGCACGAGCGGATCGGCATCGTCCAGCGCCGCCAGCGCAGGGTCGAAACTGCCCGCCACGCGCAGCTCGCGCACGCCGCGCAGCGCGGCCGCGCGCACGAACGGATCGTTCGTGTCGATGAAGGGCAGCAGCTCGCGCGCCGACGCGGGCAGCTTCAGTTCCGACAGGCTTTGTGCCGCGGCGGCCCGCACGTCGGCATCCGCGTCCGACAGCAGGCGCGCGAGGCCGCGCACGGCGGCCGGCGACTCGAAGGCTTCCAGCGCGCGCGCCGCTTCCGCGCGCACGGCGGCGGCTTCGTCGTCGAGCGCGGCCAGCAGCAGCGGCACGTGGGCCTCGCCGTCCAGGTCGGCCAGGTCGAGCAGGGCGATGCGGCGCACGGTGGCGTCATCGTCCTGCAGGCGTATGGCCAGGGCGGCGAGTTCGGGGTCGTCGTAAAAATCGGAAGTCACGGTATGTCCTTGCAGGTTCAGAGAGGCCCCAGTGGGCTCAGGCGCGCCAGCGGCGTCACGCTGGCCTGCGGATGCAGCAGGTCCAGGCAATGGCGCTTCAGGCGCGTGAAGTGGCTCGACGTCATGACGTCCGGATGGCGCGGACGCGGGAAATCGAGGCGGATCTCGTCGATGATGCGGCCCGGCCGGGGGCTCATCACGAGGATGCGGTCGGCGAGGAACAGCGCTTCGTCGATGTCGTGCGTGATGAAGATGATGGTCGTGTTCACGCGCGCCCACACCTCCAGCAGCAGTTCCTGCATCTTCAGGCGCGTCTGGGCGTCGAGGGCGCCGAACGGCTCGTCCATCAGCATCACGCGCGGATGGTTGATGAGCACGCGCGCGATCTCCACGCGCTGCTGCATGCCGCCCGACAGCTGGACCGGATAGCGGTCTTCGAAACCGGCCAGGCCCACGAGCCCGAGCAGTTCGCGCGCCCGTTCGCGCCGCTCCTTGCGGCCGATGCCCTGCATCTTGAGACCGAAGGCGACGTTGTCGAGCACCTTCTTCCAGGGGAATAGCGTGTGCTGCTGGAACACGAGGCCGCGGTCCGGATGCGGCCCGGACACAGGCGCGTCATCCACGCGGATGCTGCCGCGGCTGGGCGTCCAGTGGCCGGCCAGCGCACCGAGCAACGTGGACTTGCCGCAGCCGGACGGTCCCAGCACGCAGACGAATTCGCCGGGCGCGATGGACAGCGAGACGTCCTGCACGGCGTCGAACGCCTGCGCTCCTTCGCCGAGGCGGATGTGGAGGTTGTCGATCTCGATGGCGCCGCCCTGTGCCAGCCGCGCGCTTTCGACCGAGGTGGTCTGGTTCATCGCTTCTTCCTTTGCATGTGGTACCAGGGCATGGCGAGGTCGCCGAGCTTCTTCACGAGCGCGCTGCTGCCCATGCCGATGACGCCGATGAACAGCATGCCGACGACGATGTCCGGGTAGTTCTGGATCGTGTACGCGGCCCACGTGTAGTAGCCGATGCCG
>Ga0105241_10003167_pt1 | contig 12248 bp, 23 predicted proteins | sample KBSC64metaG_FD_80422 | JGI IMG/M metagenome (GOLD analysis project Ga0105241, IMG submission 80422) | Corn rhizosphere microbial communities from Kellogg Biological Station, Michigan, USA - KBS C6-4 metaG | ecosystem: Host-associated > Plants > Roots > Rhizosphere > Soil | place: Michigan, USA... | reverse complement strand
TTCGAGGATGATCGCGTGTCGCCTCAGAACGCGCCGTTCGGTGCCTTCCGATGCTTGAAGTCGACGGCCAGACACTTGCTCAGTCTAATGCCATCAATTGTCTTCTTTTCTCGTCACGAATGACGTCGGCCGAAGCCCTTAACCAGGCGCTTTGCCCAAAGGGTTGCAGAAAGATACTTTCTCCCGAGGGCTCACAGGAGGCTAGTATGGCGAGTGTGACAAAAGCGGAACCGCTCGAGACAGCATCAATGAAGTTGGCGGAGGTTGTTCAGCTGTTGATGGAGGCGGGTGAGAAGCGGATGACTCGCGAAGCAGAAGAACTGGTGCAGCAGGTGGAGGCCAGCGCGCTGACTTCTCAAATCACCATCTCCACATCGCATTAAGCGGCGCGCTGACGCCAAAGTCTCGTCTGCAATTCCAGATGGCATGTCGACCAAAACGCGCCTAGAGCCGCAACCTCCCGATCTGCAGCCGCCCTGGCGAACCGCCGCGCGCGTCGAACTGCAGCTTGAGGCCCGCGCCTTTGCCCAGGATATCGTGCTCCCAATTGCTGACGAGCTTGATCCCAAGAAGGGGGAGATGCCGCGGAGTCTTATCGATCAGATGGCCGCGAAGGGCTGGTTCGGCATTACCATTCCAGCCCAGCACGGCGGTATGGGGCTTGGTGTATTCGAATACTGCCTTGTCTCGGAGGAACTCGCCCGCGCTTGGCTTTCGGTCGGCAGCATCTTGGCACGGGGACAGGGACTCGGCACGCAAACGATCAATGATGACCGCCGGCTCGGACTGCTCCGCCGCTCAGCCCAGGGCAAATGGATTGGGGCCATCGCGCTATCTGAACCCACCGCAGGCTCGGACCTCGCGGCCGTTCAAACCAGAGCCACCCGCGAAGATGGCTATTGGCTCCTCTCGGGAACAAAGCGATGGGCGGGCTTTGCGCTCGCCGCCGACTTTATTGAGGTGCTCGCTAGAACACGCGAACCTAAGGATGGCGAATCCAGCTCGGCCGGGCTTGAAACATTCCTGGTGGTCAAACAGCCAGGCATTTTCCCTGAAGGCATGACTGGGCGCGTAATTGACAAGATTGGCTATCACGGCTTCCTCACTTGGCACCTCGAACTCGATCGAGTGCGCGTTCCGGAAAATGACCGCCTCACAGGTCTCTACGGCGACGAAGGGGCTGATGCGGATTCGGGGGGATTTGCCGCCGTCCAGAAGAGGCTTGAACATCGCTCGCGTACATACTGCGGCGCGCGCCGTCGGCGTCGCCCGCGCAGCCCTAGAGGACACGTGGGCATATCTCCAGGAGCGCGAGCAGTTCGGTCATCCGATCGGTGAGTTTCAAGCTCTGCGCTTTGCGCTGGCCGACATGGCCGCTGAGGTTGCCCAAGCTCGAGTCTTCTGGCAGCAGGTTGCGCATTTGTTGGACGAGGGCCAGCCGGCGGAAAGCGAGTCCGCGCAGGTAAAGCTGCTCGCGACCGAAATGGCAGTGCGGGTAACCAATCAGGCCATGCAGCTCCATGGCGGCAGTGGCTACACCACCGAGCGTCGGATAGAACGCTACTGGCGCGACGCAAGGCTGACGACGATCTTTGAAGGCACAAGCGAAATACAGCGGCGCATCATCAGCGATCGCATGCTTCCGAGAGCTTAAAGGCTTTCGCCAGTGAACGCCCCTAGCGTTCCGGATGAGCCTTTTAGGCGCGGTCGATTAGATAGAGCAGCCTAGGAAAGAGAGAGCTCCGTCTATTCGGCCCTTAGCTTCCACGACGGCGTCGTCCTGGTCATGGGCATATATCTCACTGCGGCCGAGAATAGGCAGATCGGCTGTTTTCGGGTGAACTCCTACGCGCCAACCCGAGACTGCGCGCGTCACATCGAGATCGTAACCGCGATACACGACTGTGAATTGGGCTTTACCAACCGAGTTCGAATAGAGTGGCAACATGGCAGCACCTCCTTGTTGCCACGAGCGTCGCGCTGCTGCTCTTTAAAATTGGTTTCAAAACAGGTGAAAGGCGAGTCGAGGTTAATACTTGACCAACCCTTCTGCCGCCCGCAGCCAACTGCGGCGACGTGGCAAGCGGTTTCAATGTCGGAGCTTTTTGGCAGTTGCCCCGAGGGTCGCGACGACTAAGAGCACTCCACGATGGGTCTTCGCGAGGAATTAGTCGCAACTCTCTCGACATCAGCTGCTAAGCGCGACTTGATGTGAACGCCTCAATTGCTCCGATGATGGCTTGCGCGTGCAATCGATCTAGGTAGCCCTTGGTGAGGCTCATCGTGGCATAAGACCATGCCTCAGTAATTGCCGGTGCGGCCCCATTGCGGGTCCATCGTGCCATGCCCGATGACCTTGGCCTGCTCTTCCATCGCGCTGGAGGCGATATTTGCTACGACAGCCTCATTCTTCGCGGCCCTGGCTATTTTGATGCAGCTTTCGATACGCCTGGCAATGCCGACTTGGACTTCAATAGGAAGCTGCTGAACTTTCTCCAAATGCGAGAGCACCGATTCCGCGGTCAAGTGCGACTCTTCACGCGTCTCGTGGTACGTGCCAGAACAGCAAACTGAGCAGATTGCGGCAAGGGTGACAGCAACCTGGGCCGAAGAGGTAATGGCCGACAAATTTCGAGCTTTGCTTGCGACCAAAGACAGCGGCCCGCAGAGTGTTGCTATCACTGAACTGACGGAGTCAGACCTCATGGACGGAGAGGTCACCGTGGCGGTCGAGCATTCCACAGTTAACTACAAGGATGGCCTCGCGATAACCGGGAAGGTGCCCATCATTCACAAATTCCCTCTTATCCCCGGCGTCGATTTGGCCGGAAGCGTGTTGCATTCGGATGATCCTCGCTTCCAGGCGGGAGATCGCATCGCGGTGAATGGCTATGGACTTGGAGAGGTCCATCACGGTGGCTATGCCGAGTGGGCTCGCGTTAAAGGCGATTGGCTTATTAGGCTTCCCGCGAGAATTGGCACTAGCCAAGCGATGGCAATCGGTACGGCCGGATATACCGCGATGCTTTGTGTGCTTGTCTTTGAACACGCTGGCGTGACGCCAGATCGAGGACCAGTCCTCGTGACGGGTGCTGCCGGTGGGGGGGCTCAGTCGCGATCGCTCTTCTCGACAAACTCGGTTATCACGTGATCGCATCATCCCGCAGAGCGGAAGAGGAAGCTGATTATCTTCACGGTCTCGGCGCAGATGAGATTATCGATGCTCGCGAGCTTTCCAAGACTGGTAGTCTATTGGAGCAAAGAGCGCTGGTCAGGCGCAGTCGATTCTGTCGGCAGCCGAACACTCGCAAACGGACTGTCGCAGATCAAATACGATGGCGCGGTGGCGGCCTGTGGTTTGGCACAAGGTTCGGACCTACCGGCAACGGTCATGCCGTTCATCCTGCGCGACGTGACGCTCGCGGGAGTGGATTCAGTTTGGGCTCCGCGCGAAAAGCGCGAAGAGGCTTGGGGTCGTTTGTCAACGGACCTCGATATCGCGAAACTCGACAGCATGACAGCGCGCGCTAGACTGGACGATGTCCCATCCCTTGCGAATGAAATCCTCGCAGGAAACATAAAAGGCCGAATGGTCATCGATCTCTGAGCAGGACCATCACAGCAGCCGGATTGCGAAGCCAAAAAAGCAATTACTGCTTCTGCTTCCGTCGCGTGAAGGACACGATATAGGCCGGTGACCGCTCGGCGCGTTTAGGGCCGTCGGCTGCCCTGTGTAAACCTGCCAATGTGGATTCGGCTTTGCCAACCATCTCAGCAGTCCGAGAATTGGTGCCTCCTGGGGTCCAATTGCCGGCTCACATGGTCCTAATGATGATATGCGGGAAAGAACTCCGGGTCCCTCTCGATCAAGAGATCGCTGCAGATGGCTTGCACCCTTCCCTGAATGATTCTCGAGACTTATTTGCAGACCGCGGTCTTTCGGGCCTGAAGGTCCATATGCAAATGAGACCGATGCGCGTCGTTGGCCTCTGGGCCAAGCACTGTGGAAAATATTTTGCAGCCGCCGTCGTGCGCGAGACGCAAGAATTTGGCTTCGGCTTCGGCGCCAGAATCATCAGCGGCGGCCGAACTCGGACTCGCGACTGTTGGGCTGTTTGAGGCCGTGGCAGTCGAGACCTTCACCACCTCGGTTGTCGTGTCTTTGGTGTTCTTTTCTGTCTTCTGTTGGGCGAGCAAGCCAGTAATGCCTGGGGCCGCCTTCTTCGCTTTTGCGGCGGCAAGGTCGCGCTGAGTAGGACCCCAGCCGTGCGTGACGTCAATCTTTCTGCCATCGGCAAGCACAAATATCGGCAAATCGATCGCGTTGGCAAAGGCATGTTGGCTGAGATGGCCTTCTGGCTGGTTATAGACGTTGCGACATGCGTACGAGGAACCGATGATCTTCGAAACCGGCGATGAAAACGCCTCTCTAGCCGCGGTCTGCACCCTGTCCCGAAGCCAGCGATCGAGGCCGACCACCATGGCGCAGTCCAAAACCAGAGGCGGATCGAATGAAACCTTTTCCGCGCCACCAATGCTCTTCACAAGCACTGGCGCGGGCGCACCGCAATCGCCACTGCGGATCGGGGCTAATGAATCTACATCAGCCGTTATGGGCGCCAATGCTTGCACACACTGCATGAGCGCAGCCTCGATTTCCTTATCGGTCCAAGTAGCGGTTGGTCCCTGAGGCGCTTTCCCCCCTTGCTCTGGTGGTGCCATAGGCAGCCAATCTTTCAGCGATCCGAGCCAATTTTGGGCTTGCCCGAACCATAGGGGAGCGATCAAAGCGCCGAACAAGACAAGGCCACACACCGCGATGACGGAAACCAAGTCCCTAAACCCTGAGTGATTGTTTTGGTTCATCTCGACGCTTGAACGGTATTTGCCCCTAGAGCCGCCTTCTCATTACAAACGCTGTTAACCTCTTTAAGGTCCTCCGCGGGGATTCCCCCTGCATCCTCTTTGAGCTTCGCGCTCGCCTCACTCGCGATGAATGCGCACGCCACGTTGAGCGCAGCTCTCATTTCTGAGTAGCTGTTCATGTACCAGAGCAGTAAAGCCACCAACCCCAGGCACTCGACCCTTTGAAGGCGACGGATGTCGGCTTCATGCGTGATCTCTAAGCGTTTCAGCTCGTCTTGTAGCCGCTCCACCTCGTCCGAAAGAGGCCGATCCCAATTCTTCTCTAGCCAACATTGGAAGTTCTCCTCTTCCGTCGTCATAGCGAGTCGACGCAGCGAGTCATCATGACAATTCCGTGAGGGTTCCCCCAATGATTGTCATTTCGCGTGCCCCTTCCAGGGTGCGAACCCTACCGGAAGCTGTTCAAAGGCACGACGCCATTAAGAGCCAGCAAGCCAAGTTACGATCAAAACAATATCGTATGCGCGCTCTGCCATCGCACCGAGCGCGAGACCTGATGCGAGCGCGACTACTAACAGGGCGACGTTTCTGGTGAGTAGGTTGCCCACGCGAACAGCCTAAAAGCGCACCTCCTAACAAGTTCTTATAGACCGTTCAGGTCAACGCCATCGTCCGGCAAGCGCAGGCGAGATTTCGGCCGCGAAACAGTCGGCGGGCGGGTTCGGCTTATCGGCATCTACCGCTTTAACTGCTCTGCAAGAGTTTGAGGCCAGGCTTTCTTGGAAATGACACTCGAAGAGTACATCGAGGCAGAACCTAGCCCGAGTGGGCAACTCCGGCGCCGATACCGAATCTTTTTGGCCAATCTGGCCGTTGCTTTAGGTTGGGCACTAAAACGCTCCTGCAAAGGATGCGCTCACCGGCTGTTCGCCACTGCTAGGTGGCTCGTTCCAGAGGCCGAGCGCTTTCTTGTCCTCCACCTACCCTCACACAATCACCCTCGCCGCATATCCAATTTTATGGGCGATTTGGGCGTCCTCTTGAACCACATACGGCCTCTTAGAATCGCAGCGGGTTTTATAATCGTGCTGGTTCTTCTCGCATCAATTGATCTCGTCACGCGGGCTACTGCGACAAGCACTCAGCCCCCCTTAGGAGACTCAGCGTTTCGTGCGTCAGAAAAAGACGGAAGCGTCACGAACTTTTCGAAACCGAAGCAAAAACCTGTTCGCGTCTCAGCGGGGCAAAGCGAAGCAGTACCATTGCCTACACGTAATCCCCAGGCAACTCACAAAAGAATGGCTCAGCAAAAAAGTGCGCGACCAAAGCCGATGCCTTGAACCGCGATCAGGTCGCACCAGCCGCCAGCTAGCGTTGATCCTCCGCCACAATATCACTGAGTTCCTCCACTAAAATCACGCTGTTGGATGTAGGGCGACATGCGAATCTCATTCTGACTCTCATGATAGCGTCGCTCGCTGGGAGCATGGGCGCAGGGGCTGAGTTTAACTGTTTCCGGACGCCCGGTGAGGGAATCAGATGTGCCTGCATCGGCGCGAGCGACTGCAGCGAAATGAGAAACTCTGGTAGCTGCAAGTCGGAAGCTGAGTGCGACAAGGGCGAGCTTGGCGCGATCGTATGCAGCTGCAAAGCGGCACGCACTCCAAATTCAGTGGTCGGCGGCCAATGTTACTTCGCTGAGCTATGCCCGGACGCCTCAGTCTTGCACTGGGACCGCAAGGACCCTTGGTAAAACGTGACCTAGAGATCCTGCCGGACGCCTTGCGCGAACATGTCAACGCTCTCGCGGCCGACATTGGTCCTCGTACGCTCCTAGACCGAGCGTTCTGTCCAGCGGCAAGGTCTGCTGTGGGTCATAAGCAAACGTTATGATCAGCAGCGTTCAAGTTCGCTTTGCGACTAAAAGCGGTGCGATCCGGCGACATTGTTCATTATCGCGTGGAAAAAATTCGCAATCGCGGGCGTGTATGGCGATATCGAGGGCAGGCGAGCCTTTATCAGCTTACCCCCGAAGGTGCCGTTGCGCTTGCGCGGTGGTCAACAGTGGCACTCACCCAAAAAGCAGCGTCACATTGCGCGAAATGAAAAGCATGTCCGGCTTACATCGAATGGTGATGGCGGTGGCGGCGGTGGCTCCGGCCGAGGCGGCGGCCCCGGTGGTGGTCCTGGCGGCTTCGGTATGCTGTCTATCCATGCGATCCGAGCCAGCTGCTGAGGACCAGAGTTCCTCGGAGTCTTTTAGCTCTTCTTGGATGTCACCACAAAAACACGGCCCGGCACGAAGGTGACCCTTTTTGCTCCCACACTTCGGGCATTGCGGTTCACCTCGGCATGCTCGGAGATGGTCTCGGTGCGCTCGAACCCTTTTTCGCATTTCTCGCAACGATATTGATAAGTCGGCATGGCTCAGCCCATCATGATGCGAGGCTTCCGCAACCGAACGGCAAAGCCTGTCTACGTTGGCGTCTCGCTCCCGGCAACTGTCACACTCACACCTCCCGAGCGAGCCTCTCCGATGCGCTTAGCTAGGTCCTGATCATAGACGCCCGGCACAATGATAATGGTGTCCTCGGGTCCTGCCACATGGATCGCATGAAGGATGCGTCTGAAGGCGGTATCGAGGCTGCGACCGTCCCTGGTGTCGATGCCCTGATTAGAGTTCACGTACCAAAACATGGTGCTGAAACACTGGGGGAAGCTGCAATATCACCCGATTCTACTCTTGGGATCGGCGCCGTGCCAAGGGTAGGCCCAATCGCAGGCTTACCGGTAATGACCTACTGCGGGGGTTCGATTCAACTGGATTTTGCCTGTCAATGATGAGGTGATGAGCGTGCCGGCCCCTCGGATTCACATGTCAGCTAGCGGCCCATAGCTGACTCTTTCGTCGCCCGCAGACTATCTGCTTTCAGCGGTGAAGCAGATGCTTTTTATGCAACCCGACATGTCCGCTAATGACCAAAAGCGGACTTATTCTTGTTTTTGAGTGAAGCCAACAGCGGCGGGCGCGATACCCTTCGGCCCCCGGCTCAGTTCATCGCCGTGTTTGGGTACTCTTTACTTGTAACAATGAGTTTCTCCCCGAGTAAAAATGCTCTCGTGTTTTTCGCCGTTCATATGGCGGCTGCGTGTCTGGTGAGCGGCGGAGCCTTGGCGGAGGATGTTGGTCGCGCCACAACACAGATCACGGCGAATTACGGTGTCTACTGGGCTGGGCTGAATTTCGGCGATGTTCGTCTCGTGATCACCATCCAGAACTCCGAATACGAAATGAAAGGGGACGGCCGATTTTCGGTAATGGGCGGACTGATCTATGAGTGGAGCGGCGATACGACGAGCTCTGGGCAAATCGGCAAGTCAGGTCCGCGCCCCTCGCTGTACACCCTGAGCTATTCGGGTGGTGATAAACGCGGAGATGTGCGCATTTCATTCTTTGGAGGCGCTGTTTCAGGCGTCTCGACCTCGCCAAACAAGCGACCTAACCCCAAGAACATTCCCGTCACAAGAGAGCAGCTTCGCGGCGTGCTCGATCCTATGACTGGAGCCTTCCTTAGACTGCGTCCCAATCTTTCTGAAGGCGACTTGACGGTGTGCAACGAAACCATACCAGTGTTCGACGGCAAGCTTCGGTTTGACCTTGTGCTCAAGCCTAGGCAGCAGACTCGAATTGAACCAAAAACGTCTAACAGCTACTCGGGTCTCGCGTCGGTGTGCGGGGTGAAATTTATCGCCATCTCGGGTTTTCGTCCGGACAATCGCGCCATCAAATACATGTCTTCGCACAGCGACGCGATCGAGGTCTGGCTCGTACCTCTGCCGAGCACCAAACTTTATCTACCCTATCGCATTTCCGTACCCACGGCTTATGGCTCTGGTTCGGCGGAGATGCTTTCGTTCCAAGTGGCACACTGACGAGGCAGATGCGGCGCTGACCAACAGCTTTCCTAACCTAGGATGGTTGCTATTGGTACTTAGCGGACATTGTGCTCACCCAGTTTGGGGTCTGCTTTTGACCTTCACAAGCTGGCGAGGGGGACATCGCGGGCCAGCCACTTCTACCGCCTCTCTTCCTGGCGTCTTCCTAGGATTCCTCCGCGATCGCCCTCTTTCGGTCCCCAATTCCGAAATAGCCAGTTTTCTCAACTGCTCATCGCTATACAGCTTAAGATCGGGCACGACTGTCCCTGAAATGGGTCGCCACTAGCTTTTCGTAATCAGATGCACGCTTCCCGTGTTGTTTGTGCCTGTTGTGGTGGTGAGGGCATAGGCTCTGGGTATTCTCATATTTGAAAAACAGTAACCACTGACCGCGATGCGGATCGACGTGATCCACGTGGCTTGCAACCACAGTTCGACCTTCAATCGCACACTGCCGACACAGCGGTTCCTCGGCGAGCCTGTGCCTTCTGATCGACTTCCAAATTGGTGATTTGCACCACGAGCGCCAGAGCGGGTCCGCTCTGGGCGTGTTGTGTTGCCACGAACCAAAATCAATTGTGAAGGTGGCGTTGCGATGCGGCATGACTATGCCCCCCGGTCTGCCAGGGTTCCGCCGGCAGTCGCGACGCTGCTCCCGTTGGCGAAGTCCCCCATGTAAAACTGATTCTAGTGATCTAACTTGGCAATTTTGGGTCACGCCTCTCTAGCCAAGCAATAAAGTCTGCGAGTGATCAAAACGCCACAGTTCGGTTGGCCTTGCATGCCCGAGCATCGGGTTGTCCGAAGACTCATAGTATGGCGAATACCCTAACCCCCTTTGTTGCACCTAAGTCACGTGCGTAGAATTTCGTTGCTCACCGCTGCTTGCCAACTTTCGCGGTTCGAAACTAGCCAGTAACTTCGCTCAAAGGGGTTAGAGTAGCGGGGGATAGGGGGATGTCGCGTTCAGAGTACTATCATCGTCAGGCTGATTTGTGTGTTCGAATGGCTCTCACTGCAGGACGCTATGATGAGCGCATTCGGTTGTTGGACACAGCTAACGAATACCGGGATATGGCCTCGCGAGCAGAGGCTCTCGACAGTCACAACGCCACTCAACGATCGACTTCGCGTCATGACGGATGACTCAATCTTGGATTGGGTTGGCATCTGACATAGCTGCTCGGCTTCGAAGCGCGTCGCGTCATATCGCTAAGGATTGCGGCCATCGCTTTGGCGGCACGCACGCCCAAGCGGAAGCTCAAAGACTAATTGCCGAGAAGATTTTTGCCGCAGTCAGAGCTTGGCAGACTGCTAATGTTCGGCCAATCGCCGCAAACCGTCCTACGTCACCTTAGATCAAGAGTAAGATCAAATCAGCGGCGATTGTCTCGTCTATAGCGAGGTTCCCTTCGCCTTGATACTCCGCGCAGGGCAATCTCTTTCAGTTGGTCGACGTCTCGTTTTCCGTTGCACGCGGAAGCCAGAATGATTTGCGCGAGATTCTTTTTGAGGACCAAAGTTTGCTCAGCGCCGAGGGTAAGTCTCTCAGTCCACAAGTCCTGCCAGGCTGCGTCATAGGCAGCGGCTAAAACGCCGAGCTCCTCGGCCCGAAAGTAAGCTGAATAAGCTTCGAAGGGCATAGCCTAGCACCTCCGGAGAACCGCCGAGAAGTCCCCAGTGCTCTCGGCTCCCACGCCCCACCGACTATTGTCCGCTTAGTTGAAGGGGATTTTAGCAATTCTCGCCCGGCGCGTCTTCATGCGGCGCACTAGTGTGCCAAGTGCAGTGCAATAGCCGCGCCGGTCGGAACTCACAGAAAACTTGAGCTCAAGCCGCCTCATTCTTGGCTTCGCGAGCACTTTGGCACAGGCGTTCAAACTCATCTTGAGCGGCTGCCCCGTGAAGCCACTCGCGCGCTTCCTCGTAGCCCGTTTCGAATCGCAGCTCGAAGGCAATTGGACGCCATCCATGGAACTTGCCGGAGCGCCAATTCGCGAACTTTGGCTTGGATTCTCGCAAGATTGGTCTTTAGGTGCCTCAGCCCCCGGTATTGCCGCGAACAGCCATATAGGAGCCTTATCAGCGAAGGTTAAGGTGGGCACAGAACACCACTCGCGTGCGTCCTCAGCTCAATCTCCAGGATAACGTTGCGGCGCGCCTGATGCTTGCATGCTAGCTAACAAGATATCTTTCAACGTCTCTGGATCACTCACACCATTTATGCGAGCGATCTCGACCAGCTCGCGGCGGACCTCAGCCTCCTCGCCGCTGTCAGCGTCGAAGTGTAGATGACTTTGCTTGATTGATTCCCAGACCGATTGGTAGCATGTTCCAATCATACTGGTAGGCGGTGACCGGTCCAGCGAGGGCGCCGCCTACACCCATAAGCGTCTTATCAAACTCACCAATCGAAGTCTCGAACGGATCGCGCTTGATGTTGACGACCTGGGTCCAGTGATAAGGCACGACGCCGGTGATGAACCCAGCCAGGGCATCGGTGCCGCCGCGAGCGCCGACCTCGGACCATCGCCGCCTGCACAGTTAGCCGTCCCTGCGCCGCCACCCAGCCAATGGCAGTTCAGTTTTACGCCTTATCTTTGGCTCCCGTGGATGACCGGGGACGTGGTGGTCAAAGGCCGCACCTTAGATGTGTCGGTCGACCCCGCAGCTCATCGACCATCTCGACTGGCCCGTTATCGTGCCGGCGTGGATGAGCCATGCGGAGGGCCGCCGTGGCCCGCTGAGCTTATTCAACGACATCGTTTGGGGAGATGTCACCGGCTCGGGAGGCTTCAGCAGGACGTTCCACGGCAGGAGAGCGGCCGCGACATTTGGCGCCGATATCGACGTTGACTACAGTTTAGCAATCGTCGAAGCGGGCGGTGCTTACACGGTCTGATCTCAAGGCAGGCAAGGTTCCCATGGTTCCACGGCCTTCGACCTTCTTGCCGGCGCACGCTGGTGGCACCAAGACATAGATGTCTCCGCTGACCTGACGACGACGCTGACGCTGGGGGGTGCCGGCGATATCACGATATCCGGAAGCCGCGCGCTTGCGAAATCCGGTGGTATCGATTGGGTCGATCCGTTCGTCGGGGCGCGCATACGGCAGCAACTGGCGCCTGGCCAGGCGATCGAGCTCCGCGGCGATGTTGGTGGCTTCGGCGCCGGCAGCCAATTCTCATGGCAAGCCATTGCCACCTATAACTCACCGCTCTGTGTGATCCATGGCATCCCCGTCGATGGCTACGTTGGATTCCGCGCATTGTCGGCGGATTTTTCGGGTTCTGGCCGATCCAGATTTGAATGGGACAACGTCATCTACGGACCGGTGATAGGCGCAACGATGAGGTTTTAAGGTCGATGGCAGCCGGCGTTGCCTCTCTGCTGAGGTTCTGAAGAGATGAGGATCGCATAGCATGCGCTTTAGACTTGCCCTC
>Ga0105241_10003166_pt1 | contig 12249 bp, 15 predicted proteins | sample KBSC64metaG_FD_80422 | JGI IMG/M metagenome (GOLD analysis project Ga0105241, IMG submission 80422) | Corn rhizosphere microbial communities from Kellogg Biological Station, Michigan, USA - KBS C6-4 metaG | ecosystem: Host-associated > Plants > Roots > Rhizosphere > Soil | place: Michigan, USA... | reverse complement strand
TGCTGGCGGTGGCGGCGGTGCCCTGGAAGGACGTGTACGTGAAGGCGACATCCGTCGGTGCCGTGGTCACCTGGCACTTGGAGGTGAGGTTCACCGTCACGTTGAAGGTCGGGGCGATCGAGCCGGCCTGGGCGGCGGGAATCGCGGCGAAGGCGGCGGCGAGTGCGGCGGCGAGAGCGAGGCGCTTGTTCATCTTGATCTCCTGAGTAAGTGAGGGTCCGGGTTGCGTTGCTGTGACGGACGCATCTTGCTTTTCAGGAGCGCGATGACCGTATGACGCGCTTCACAAAGAAGGGCCTCGCGCGATTACAGCGGAAAGCCGCGTGACCGCTGTAACCATTCGCGGGCCGATCCTGTGAACGCCGTCACAGGAATCGCGGCTTCCGGGCGCGCGGGCAAAAAAAAACCGGCGGGGACCGTGTCCGGTCCCGCCGGTGGATGCAACCGGAAAGGCCTAGCGCGCGGCGACGTTCGGGTTGCCGCCCAGCGCCGCGACCGTGCCGCGCAGCATGTGGGAGCGGCCGCCGCCGAGCTCCACCTCGCCGCCGATGAGCGCGGCCTGGATCTGCTCCGCGGTGGGCTGGCGCACGCCCAGGCGCGCGAGCGATGCGCGGGCCGCGGCGAGCGCGTCCTGCACCTCGTCGTAGCTCATCGGCGCGCTCGGCGTGAAGCCTGCGAGGCTCACGTTGCGGCGCGGGCCGGTGGTCGCGAGGGTGATGGAGGTCCCGTTGTGCAGGCCCGCGACCAGCGCGTCGGCGTTCTGCCGGCCGCCGGCCCAGGCGGCGAAATCGGAAGCGAGGCGCGACGAGGGCGCGGCGGCCTGCGTCGCCGCCATCGCGTTCGAGGCGAGCATGAGGGAAGCGGCGAGCGACACGGCGAGCTTGCGATGGTCCATGGGGCACCTCCTGAAAGTGCCTCCACTATGCTGAACGCGCCGAGGCCGCCGCAGTCGGCGGGCTCCGAGACTGGGGTGGGCGGCGCAGCGTCGGAACGGTCGGCCGCCTCCTACCGCCCGGAGGCGGCATGCCAGAATGCCCCCCATGCGCAACGCTTCCATGAACTTCGCCATCGTGGCGACCATCGTCCTGGGGCTCCTCGTGGACCAGGCGTGGGTCCATGGCCAGCTCGCCGTGGACGTGGCGGCGTGGCTCGCCTGCGCGTGGCTCTGGAAGCGGAGCGACCCGGCCACGCGCTTCTCGCTCGCGGCCTGCCTCGCGATCGCGACGGCGGGCGAGGCTTTCCTCTCGCTCGCGTGGGGCCTTTACCGGTATCGCCTGGGCAACCTCCCGCTCTTCGTGCCGCCCGGCCACGTGCTCCTCTTCTTCCTGGGGACGCAGGTCGCGGCCCGCCTGCCCGACCGCGCTCCCGCGGCGGTGGCGCTCGCGGCGCTTCCCTGCGTGGCGCTCCTCGCCGCGTCCGGGCGCGACACGCTGGGGCCGTTCCTCCTCGCGCTCTTCCTCGCGTGCCTGTGGCTCTCGCGCTCGCGGCGGCTCTACGCGACGATGTTCGTGCTCTCGCTCGCGATGGAGCTCTACGGCACGTGGCTCGGGAACTGGACGTGGGATGCGCGGGTGCCGGGGCTGGGGCTCGCGGCCGCGAACCCGCCGATCGCGGCGGGGGCCTTCTACTGCGTGCTCGACCTGCTGGTGGTGGCCTCGGCGGCCGCGTTCCGCGCTCAGCCGCCGGCGAGCCCCATCTGGAACCCGAGCGTCGCCTCGCACCAGGCCGCCACGCGGAGCGCGTGCTCGTCCTCGCGGTAGCGGCCCACCACCTGGAACCCCAGCGGCAGCCCGCGCGGCCCGCGCCCGGAGGGAATCGTCACGGCGGGCATCGCCGCCTGCGTCCAGAGCGAGCAGAACGTCGCATCGCCGGTGCTGGCGAGCCCTTCGGGCGCCTCGCCCGGCGCGGGGATGGTCGCGATCGCCTCGTGCTGCGAGAAGACGCCGTCCAGCCAGCGGCGGTAGTCCTCGCGCCGCGCGAGCGCGCGGGCATATTGATCGGGCGTCACCGCGCGCCCGCGATCGAGGATCTCGGCGAGATAGGGCGAGAGGCGGATCCGGTGGCGCGACTCGATGGGCGCGAAGCTCTTCACCGCCTCGTGGCAGAGGATCGCCATCACGTTCTCCCACGCGGGCTCGAAGAGCTTGGGGAGGTTCACCTCGCGCACCTTGGCGCCCGCGGCCTGCAGCTTGACGATGCAGTCGACGAAGTGCGTGCGCTGCACCTCGGTGGCGAGCGGCCATTTCGAGGTCTTCACGACGGCGATCCGCGGCGGGCCCAGCAGCGGCTCGAGCGGGACGGAGAGGAGCCGCGGCTCCGCGCGGATCACGGTCGCCTCGTCGCGGGAATCCTCGCCCATGAGGCAGGCGCCGAACCACGCGGCGTCCGCCACGGACCGGGCGAAGACGCCCACGGTGTCCAGGCTGGGAGCGAAGGGCATGATCCCCGTGCGGGAGATGGCCCCGTGGCTGGGCTTGTACCCCACGACCCCGCAGAAGGCGGCGGGACGGATCACCGAGCCCAGGGTCTGGGTGCCGATCGCGGCCGGCACGTAGCCCGCGGCCACCGCGGCCGCGGAGCCGCTCGAGGAGCCGCCGGGCGTGTGGGAGGGGTTCCAGGGGTTCCGGGTCTTGCCCGGCGAGCGGTACGCGAACTCGGTCGTGACGGTCTTCCCCATCACGAGGCCGCCCAGCGCCTCCAGCCGCCGGACGACCCAGGCGGACGTGGTGGGGACCTGGTTCGCGAAGATGACCGAGCCCATCCGGGTCGGGATGCCCCGGGTGTTGATGATGTCCTTCACCCCCACCGGAATGCCGTACAGGGGAAGGTCCGCGAGGATGCCCCCGGCGCGCTCCTCCGCGTCCGCCATGGCCCGGGAGGCGTCGAACCACTCGAAGGCCTGGATGCGGGGCTCGAGCGCGGCGATCCGGCCGGAGCAGGAGGTCACGTAATCCTGGACGGTCGCGCGCCCTTCGCGGTAGGCGCGAAGGGTTTCCAGGAGCCCGAGGGGATAAAGGTCCATTATTTTTAGTTAGTTGGCGACGGCCGGCGGTAGCCGCCCGCGTCAGGACCGCTATTTTGCCGTCCCGGGCAGGGGATTACTAGCCGAGCGCTCCCTTGAGCGCGTTCACCCCCGCCAGGGCGACCAGCTCGTCGTCCGAGGCCTTGACCCCCGAGACCCCGATGGCGCCCACGAAAGCGCCTCCGGCCTCGATCGGCACCCCCCCCTGCAGGATGCCCATCCCGTCGGCGATGGAGAGGAACGCGGTCCGGCCGTTGTTCACCATCTCCTCCAGGAGCCGGGTGGGCCGCTTCCACGCGATGGCCGCACGGGCCTTCTCGATGGCGGTCTGGACGCTCGACCACTGGGTGCCGTCCTGGCGGGAAAGCACGATGGCGTGGCCGCCCTCGTCCACCACCGCGATCGCGACCGCCCACTTGTTGCGGACCGCTTCGGCCTCGCAGGCGGCGAGGGCCTGGCGGGCGGCTTCGAGCGTGAGGAACGGGCGGGTGGGGAGTGTCAGGGCCATGGCGGGTCGGTCGCGGGTCGAGCCCCCGATCATACCGGCCGGCCCTGCCGCCTCCTAGGGGGCGGCGAAGCCCCGGTCGAGGAAGGCGCGGCGGCCTTCGGGCGAGACGGCATAGTCGAGCAGCGCGCGGGCCGCTTTCGGGTCCCGGGCCCCCGCCGTGACGGCACCCGCGTACACGGTGCGCTTCTGGAGCTCGGCCGGAATGGGCCCGATGACGGTCGCCCCCGGCACGGTCATGAGCTCGGTGGTGTTCTGGAAGGCGATCTCCGCCTCGCCGCTCGCGACCTTGTCCGCGACCGACCCACCCTTCCCGAGGACGGCCTTGGCGCGCACGGCCTCCGCCACGCCCAGGCGCGGCAGCACGACCTGGTCGAAGTGCTTCCCGCTGGTCCCCACGTTCGGGTCCATGTACGCGACGCTCTTCGCGGCGAGGAGCGCGCGCCGCAGGGCCTCCGGCGTGGAGATGTCCGGGGCGGGCGCGCCTTTGCGCACCGCGCCGGAAAGGCCCACGGCGCCCAGGTCGTGCCGCGTGCCCGCCGCGACGATGCCGTCGCGCTCGAGCTCCGGCAGCGCCTCCGCCGGCACGATCACGATGTCCGAGGCCTCGTGCGCGGCGAGGCGCTTCCTGAGCGCGCCCATCGGCACGTAAGCGCCCTTCACGCCGTTGCCGCTCGCCGCGCTCCAGCGGGCCGCCGCCTCCTCGAACGCCTCGTGGACCGCGCCCGCGCCGAGCACCACGACCTCGGCGGCGCGCGCGGATCCGCCCGCGATCGCAAGGGCGAACAGCGCGGCGAGGATGCGGATCTCCATGGCGATTCTCCTGCGGCGGCGCGGGGGCGGGACCGGCAACTTACCACTTGTGGGAAAATCCCGGGATGCGATCCACCCGACCCTTCTTCGCCGCCGTCTTCGTGGCGTGCGCCGGCCTCCTCGCGTTCGCGATCTACCTGCAGGAGGAAGTGGGCCTCGAGCCCTGTCCGATGTGCATCCTGCAGCGCTACGCGTTCACCGCGCTCGCGATCGTGGCGCTGCTCGCCGCGCTCCACGGGCCGCGGGGAGCGGCGCTCAAGGCCTATGGCGGCCTCCTCGCGTTGATCGCCGCCGCGGGCGCGGGCGTGGCGATCCGCCAGTCGTACATCCAGCACTATCCGCCGAAGATCAGCTCGTGCGGGACGGATCTCGAGTTCCTTGTGAACACGTTCCCGCTCTCGCAGGCGCTCCCCAAGATCTTCGCCGGCTCCGCGGACTGCGCGATCGTGACGTGGCGCTTCCTCGGGCTCTCGATCGCGGAATGGGCGCTCGTCTGGTTCGTGGTCTTCGCGATCGCCACCGCGTGGTACGCCTTCTTCCGCAAGCCCCGCTGAGCCGCCGCGCGTTCCTGCGGCGCGCGTCCGCCCTCGCCGCCGCGGGGTTCCTCCAGCCGCTCGCGGGCTGCGCGCCGGCCCGCATCCGCTTCGCCGCATACCCGTTCGCCCTGGGCGTCGCCTCCGGCGCGCCGCGCCCGGACGGCGTGGTCCTCTGGACCCGCCTGGCGCCCCTGCCCCTCGAAGGCGGCGGCATGGAGCCGCGGCCGGTCGCGGTCCGCTGGGAGGTCGCCGCGGACGAGGGCTTCCGCCGGATCGTGCGGTCCGGCTCGGCCACCGCGCACCCCGAATCCGTGCACGCGGTCCACGTCGAGGTGGAGGGGCTCGAGCCCGCGCGCGAGTACTGGTACCGGTTCCACGCCGGCGGCGAGACGAGCCCCGCCGCGCGCACGCGCACCGCGCCCGCCCCGGGCGCGGGCGACGAGCGCCTGCGCATCGCGCTCGCGAGCTGCCAGCAGTACGAGCAGGGCTGGTTCGTGGCCCACCGCCACCTCGCCGCCGAGGGCGCCGACGTCGTCGCGTTCGTGGGCGACTACATCTACGAGTCGAGCTGGGGCTCGGCCCACGTCCGCCACCATTCGACGGGCGAGCCGCACACGCTCGACGAGTACCGCATCCGCTACGGCCAGTACAAGGCCGACCCGGACCTGCAGCGCGCCCACGCCTGCGCGCCGTGGATCGTCACGTGGGACGACCACGAGGTCGACAACGACTACGCGAACGACCGCTCCGAGGACCTCGACCCGCGCTTCCTCGAGCGGCGCGCGGCGGCCTACCGCGCGTTCCTCGAGCACATGCCCGTGCGCCGCGCCGAGCTCGACCGCGACGGCGGCTACCGCATCTACGGACGCCACGACTGGGGCTCGCTCGCCGCGCTCCACGTGCTGGACGACCGCCAGTACCGCTCCCACGAGGTGTGCCCGAAGCCGCTGCGCGGCGGCTCGAACGTCGTGGGGCCCGAATGCCGCGACCGCCTCGATCCCGCGCTCACGATCCTCGGGCGCGAGCAGGAGCGCTGGCTCGCCGACGGCCTCGCGAAGCCGGGCGCGCGGTGGAACGTGATCGTCCAGCAGACGCTCATGGCGCCCGCGGGGCGGCCCTCGGAGCGCGGGCTCCTCCACTGGACGGACGGATGGGACGGCTATCCGGAGGCGCGCGCGCGCCTCCTGCGCGCCATCGCCGAGCGCCGCGTGCCGAACGTCGTGGTGCTGGGCGGCGACGTGCACGCGAACTACGTGGCGGACCTCCACCTCGACCCCGAGCGGCAGGAGACGCCGATCGTGGCCACCGAGTTCTGCGGGACCTCGATCACGTCCCAGGGCATCCGCCCCGATATCGTGAAGGGGATCGCCGCGGCGAACCCGCATATCCACTTCGCCGAGTCGACGCGCCGGGGCTACGTCGTGCTGGATTTCGCGCGCGGGGGCGCCCAGGCGCGGCTGCGCGTCGTGGAAAGCGTGAAGAAGGAGGATTCGCCGGTCTCGACGCGGGCGAGCTACACGGTCGAGGAGGGCAGGCCCGGCGTGCGGGCCTGAAGGCGCGGCGCGGGAACCCGCGCCGCGCGTGCCGCGATTACTTGAGGCCCAGGATCTGCTTCGCTTTCGCGAGGTCCTCCATGGACTCCTTGTGGTTGCCGGCCTTGTGCTCGACTTCCCCTTTCTTCCGCAGGGCCTTCACTTCGGTCATCTGCGCGGCCGTGAGGTTGGGCTTCTTCGCGAGCGCGGCGTCGATCTCCGCCATGTCCTTGGGGCAGTGGTTCGCGAAGGCGACGCCGGAGGCGAGCAGCAGGCCGGCGGCCAGGGTGAGCGTGCGTTTCATGGTTTTTCCTCGTTGTCGGTTTTGGGAGTGCTACGCGCGTGAAACAGCGCGCATCATGCCCTTATTCCTGTGCCGGAATCCAGCTCCCGGAGGTCCGCCACCGGCTCGCCGCCCAGCCGCCCCTCGGCCTCCAGCCGCAGGATGTCCCATGCCACGTCCTCCGCGGGCCGCAGCGCCCCCTCCTCCTTCATGCGCCGGAACCGCTCCACGTCCGCGAACGCTTCGGGCGAGGCGCCGCGCACCGCGCCCTGCATGCCGGTGTCGATCACGCCCGGCGCGAGGCTCACCACCTCGACCGCCTGGCCGCGCGAGCGCGCCTCGAGCGCCGCCACGCGCGAGGCCATGTCGAGCCCCGCCTTCGCCGCGCAATAGGCGCTCCAGCCGGAGATGGGACGCCGGCCCGCGCCGGAGGAGATATTGATCACGCGGCGAAGCGGCACGCCTTCGGTCATGCGCAGGAACCGCCGCATGAGGAGCATCGGCGCCACGAGGTTCACCGCGAGGTTCCGCTCGAGGAGGGCCGGGTCGGCCGCATCGAGCGTCGCCACGGGCGCGATCACGCCCGCGTTGTTCACGAGCACGGCCTTGTCGTAGCGCTTGCCGCGGATGCGCGCCTCCACGCGGTCGCACGCGCGCTCGAGGGCCTTGGCGTCGGCAAGGTCGGCCTCGAAGCGCGCGCCGCCGGGGATGGGCCCGTCCGGCGCGCGGGCCAGTGCCACGAGCTCGTTCGCGGCGTCGCGCGCGATCCGCTCGGCCAACGCCTGGCCCAGGCCCTGGGTCGTGCCCGTCACGATGTAGAGATTCACGAGGCCCTCCGCCGCGCGCGGTTATCATCGGGAATTCGCCATCTTAGCGGGAGGAGCCCGTGCCCGGATCCCCGAAGGAGCGCCGCGGCGCGCTGGTCGTCACCGGTGCCGGCCGCGGCATCGGGGCGGCGACCGCGCGCCTCGCCGCCGCGCGCGGCTACGCGGTGTGCGTGAACTACCGCGAGAACCGCGCCGCGGCGGATGCCGTCGTCGCCGCGATCGCGAAGGAGGGCGGCACCGCCGTCGCGGTGGCGGCGGACGTCGCGAAGGAGGCCGACGTGCTCCGCCTCTTCGACGAGAGCGCCGCGCGGCTGGGGAAGCTCGCGGGCCTGGTGAACAACGCCGGCATCCTCGAGCACCACATGCGCGTGGACGAGATGAGCGCGGGGCGGCTCGAGCGCGTCTTCGCGACGAACGTCGTGGGCGCGTTCCTGTGCGCGCGCGAGGCGGTGCGCCGCATGTCCACGAAGCACGGCGGCGCGGGCGGCGCGATCGTGAACGTCTCCTCCGTCGCCGCGACCCTGGGCTCGCCCAACGAGTACGTGGACTACGCCGCCTCGAAGGGCGCGATCGACACGCTCACCGTGGGCCTCGCGAAGGAGGTGGCGCTCGAGGGCGTGCGCGTGAACGGCGTCCGCCCGGGCGTGATCCACACGGAGATCCATGCGAGCGGCGGCGAGCCGGACCGCGTCGAGCGGGTAAAAGCTGCCGTGCCGATGCGCCGCGGCGGGACGCCGGAGGAGGTCGCGCGGGCGATCCTCTGGCTCCTGTCGGAAGAATCTTCCTATTGCACCGGCACCTCGATCGACGTCTCGGGCGGAAGGTGATCGACTCCGCCGTCCCGTCATTGCTATCATGGGTCGTCCCCCGACACGTCCCTTCCGTTGACTTCCGACCCCGATCGCGGAGCGATCGCGGACGACGTCCGCCGCTTCATCCTCACGAGCATCCCGTCGGTTCCGTTCATGGAGGCGATGCTCCTCTTCAAGGCGCTTCCCGGCCGGCCGGTCGAGACGCGCAGCATCGCCGAGCGCCTGTACATCGGGGAAAAGCAGGCGGCCGCGCTGGTGGACCAGCTGCGCGAGGCGAGCGTCGTGGCGCCCGTCGAAGGCTCGCCCTCCGCGCATCGCTACGCCCCGCCCGCCGAGCTCGCGGCGACGCTCGACCGCGTCGCGCACGCCTACGTGGACAACCTCATCGGTGTCACCCGCCTCATCCACTCGCGCACGGAGCGCATGGCGCACCAGTTCGCCGACGCGTTCAAGATCCGCAAGGACTGACATGGCCGCCGCCATCTACTCGCTCTGCGCCCTCACCTGCATCGCCTGCGCGGTGCTGCTCCTGCGAAGCTACGGCCGCACGCGCTTCCGCATGCTCTTCTGGTCGGGCCTGTGCTTCTCGATGCTCGCGGTGAGCAACATCCTCAACATGCTGGACCGCTACATCTTCCGCGACATGGACCTCGCCCCCGCGCGGCTGGGGACGGCGCTCGTGGCGGTGCTCCTCATCGTGTTCGGCCTGATCTGGGAAGGGGAGTGACCGCGATGAACGAGATGATGATCGGCGCCATCGCGGCGGCATCCTTCGCGGCCGGGCTCTTCTTCTTCCGCTTCTGGTGGACCACCCGCGACCGCTTCTTCCTCCTCTTCGCGCTCTCGTTCTGGATCGAGGGCGTGAACCGCGTGATGCTCTACGAGGCGGTGGGCCTGAACGAGGAGGCGCCCGTCTACTACCTCATCCGGCTGGTGGCCTACGGCCTCATCCTCGCCGCGATCGTGGACAAGAACCGCGCGCCGCGGCGGCGCAAGTGAGCGCCATGGACCACGTCCGCGTCCACCGCCGGGGAGCCGCGTGCGCGATCGAGATCGCGCGCCCCGAGAAGCGGAACGCCATCACCGGGGAGATGTACGAGGCGCTGGGCGAGGCGGTGGCGGCCGCGGAGGCCGACCCGGGCGTGCGCGCCGTCCTCTTCCACGGCGAGGGCCAGGCCTTCACCGCGGGAAACGACCTCGGCGACTTCATCCGCCGGCCGCCGGAGGGCGAGGATTCACCCGTCTTCCGGTTCCTGCGGCGCGTGAGCGGCGCGGCGAAGCCGCTGCTGGCCGCCGTGGAAGGGCCGGCGGTGGGCATCGGCACCACGCTCCTCCTGCACTGCGACCTGGTCTTCGCCGCGTCGGACGCCCGCTTCCAGCTCCCGTTCACGAAGCTGGGGCTCGTGCCCGAGTTCGCGTCGAGCTACCTCCTCCCGCTCTCGGCGGGATGGCAGCGCGCGGCGGAGCTCCTCCTCCTGGGCGAGCCCTTCGACGCGGCGACCGCGCGCGAAGCGGGCATCGTCACGCGCGTGGTGGAGCCCGGGACCGCGATCGCGGCGGCCTGGCAGGCCGCGGAGAAACTCGCGGCCCTGCCGCCCGCGTCGGTGCGCGAGACGAAGGCGCTCATGAAGCTGGGGCACCGCGAGGCGATCGAGGCGCGCCTCTCGGTCGAAGGCGAGCGCTTCCGCCGCATGCTGCGCGAGCCGGCCGCGCGCGAGGCCTTCGCCGCCTTCACGGAGAAGCGCGCGCCGGACTTCTCGAAGCTGTAGGAATCGTCCCATGCGTCGCGTGGCGCATTCGCCCGGAACAAATCGCGCGGCGGCCGCGCCCAACGGGATCGAGCGGCATCGCTCGCCTTCCCGAGGAGGCTTCCGTGTCCTTCCTGCTCTACCTGATCGGCTTCATCGTGTTCATCGCGGGGCTCGCGTGGCTCGCGACCACGGTGGGCGTCTCGCAGACCTACGTGATGATCGGCGCGGTGATCCTGCTGGGCATCGGGATCTTCACCGCCGCCACCCGCACCCGCGCGAAGGACCCGCCGGCGGGCTGACCCTAGAGGATGTCGAAGCGCCAGGAGCCCTTGGCGAACACCTCCACCTGGTCGGCGTGCACCCCGGAATCCGGGATCCGCGTGCGGCTCGCGGTCACGCCCAGGTAGAGCGTCGTGCCCAGCGCGCGGTAGTGGCCGTAGACCACCGAGAAGGTCTGCGTGTTCTCGCGCGCGGCGACCGGGTCCGTCCAGAGCGACGGCGCCCGGCGCACGCCCACCGCCTGCCAGATGAGCCGCACGCTGTCGCGGGCGCTGAAGTGCCAGAGCGCCAGGAGCTGCTGCACGCGCTGGGTGATGATGCGGCGCGGGCCTTCGGTGGGCTCGAGGCTGTCGATGAAGTCGTTGTCGATCCGGTATTCGACCTCGGCCCGCGGGTGCGGCCGCACGCTCGCCTGGATGCTGTAGTAGGCGCCCGTGCCGATGCGGTTGTTCGCGACGTCGAGGCGGTCGCCGTAGGCGACCTCCGTGAAGAAGCGCGCGAACCACGGGAAGGGATTGCTCTCCAGTCCGAAGTAGACCTGGTCGCGCTTGCGCAGCCCCCCGTCGGGGCGCACCGCGGTGAGGTTGTCCGGGCGGTACTCGAGCCAGACCGTGGTCGCCCGCGGAAGCCCCAGGCGCAGGCCCATGTTGGTCTGCCGGTACTGCACGCGGCCCTCGGGGTCGGTCTTGTAGTCGGCGAAGAAGTACGGCGAGACCTCGTTGAACGCGCCCACCTGCAGGAACTTGCGCGTGGTCTCGCTGTAGAGGCGGCGGTAGCCGCTCTGGCCCACGAACCCGTTGTCGGCGCGGAACCCGCGGCCCACATCCTCCGTGTCGAGGTACTGGTCCCAGGCCTTCCCATGGTAGGTCCAGTCGGCCACCGCGGCGTGGCTTTGCGCGAGGTCGCCCTTCACGATCTCGCCGCCCACGGCGCGCGCGGTGGTCCACGAGCCCAGGAACTGCCCGCGGAAACGGTTCTCGGTGTCCGGGAACCACACGGCGTCCGGGCCCGCGACGCGGTTGTACGCGCCGCCGTCGATCGTGCGGTCGGTGAAGACGCCGCCCACGGTGAGGCGGCCCGCCTGCCAGCGGCCGCGCGCGAAGCTCGCGAGCGAATGGAAGTCCTGCGGCGCGGCGCCGGTGCCGTAGGTGCCGGGGAGGAGCACGAGGCCACCGCCCTCGTCGCGGGTCACGAGCACGGTCCCGTCGAACTGGCCCGTGCGCTGCGTCGCCCGCACGCCCCACGCGGGATCGGTCACGGTGCGCGTGTAGATCGCCTGCGTGGGCGACTGCAGGATGTCCGCGCCCTCCAGGAAGAACGGCCGCTTCTCGGGGAAGAAGAGCGCGAACTGGGTGTTGCCCGCGAGCTGCGGGGTGTCGAGCTCCACCTGCGAGAAGTCCGGGTTCACCGTCGCGTCCACCACGACGTCCGCGCGCGGGCGCCATTTCGCGTCCAAGCTCGCGACGAAGTCGTTGTCGCGCCGCGTGGGCTCGCCCGCCGCCCGGTTCGCGACGCTGCGCACGGTCACGTTGGGCGTGAGCGCGAGGTGCGTGGCCGCCGGAAGGCTTCCCAGCCCGGTGAGCGGCTCGTCCAGGCAGAGGAAGCAGGTCTGGTCGCGCGGCAGCTCGCTCGAGGCCATGCGGTAGCGCTGCTCGCGCGGGTAGTTCCGGAACACGAGGAAGCTCCACTGCGCGGAGGGCGGATCGGTGTAGCGCAGCGACGAGAACGGGATGCGGAACTCCGCGGTCCATCCGCCGGCGAAGCGGCCGGTCACCACCTCGAACTCGAGGTCCGGCGAGAAGTCCTCGTTCGCGGTGTCCTCGTTGTAGAGGCCGTCGCCTATCGAGCCGCGCGGGTTCACGCGGAAGAAGTGCGCGAACTTGCGGTTC